>OGMO01000883.1_pt1 | contig 22641 bp, 19 predicted proteins | sample 1573241 | NCBI WGS metagenome assembly OGMO01 (sample SAMEA2581896, study PRJEB24529) | metagenome | biome: Human gut stool | place: China | collected 2011 | reverse complement strand
AGCTGTTCTCACTATTAATGATTAGTGGTGGATATCATTTTACTTTTTTCCACTCTTTCGTTGCGAAATCATATGATTTGATCACTTTGGCAGGGCAACCGGCACAAATAGAGTATGCCGGGATGGAACGGCTGACAACGCTTCCGGCAGCCACTACACAATGTTTCCCTAAAGTAACTCCTGGCAGTATGACTGAGTTTGCACCTACCCATACATCATCCTCAATAGTGACAGGCTGTGTACTTACTCCTTGTTCGTCGATTGATTTCTCCGCATCTTGATAATTATGATTAAGTCCTGTGACTGTTACATGCTGTGCAAGATTCACATGATTTCCTATAAGAACCGGACCGATAATGGTATTTCCTAATCCGATGCGGGTATAATCTCCAATGATTAAATCTCCTACCGCATTATTAAGGCAGGAAAAGTCTTCTACTACCGAATAGCGCCCTAGCGAGAACTGATTAAAAGGAGGAAGGTCTTTGCGGACACTGCGATAAATCACGGAACCTTTTCCACGTTTCAGATATACAAAATAGAAAAGGCGTATCCACCAGTTGGGGCGTGTCTTTACAGGATGCATAATAAAACGATGTACGACTTGTTTCAAAGCCGGATTTTGTTTGATTCGCAGTTTCAGTGTCCTTTTTTCCATATTGAATGTTTTTGTTTCTTTTTATCTTCTACTAAATAATCCGGTATTGCCAGACTGTATGTGATTGCCAATCCTAAAAGCAATATCCACCACTTGAGTGACGAGGTCCAGTGGTATCCTGTTATCAATAAAGTCCAAATACTGATGAAGGTGCATAATTTCATCGGAGAAGGTATCAGCTGCTGGGCTATACGGTTGCAGAAATTCCAGTTGCCTTCTAATAAAGACGGCAATAGATAAGAGAGGGTCTTCCGTATGCGCCTGCGATAGGGATAAACAGGGGCGGAGTCACAGTGTACAATCACATCCGGCAGATATTCAATATATATATTCTGTTTGAATAACTTTCGTTCGAGATTTGTTTTGGCAGTTCTTTGATTCTTCTGTAGCCATTCTAAGTCGAAAGCCATATTGGTTCCGAAAAGACTTGAAGAAAAGCCGATCTGAGTATTCCCCGATCTGAAAAGACTGTTATTGATTTCTTCGGATAGAGCATGGAAACGTTTCCGTACTCCCTTACGATTATTAATGATCGTGTGTAACTGCATTGCCTGTATTCCGGCATCGTAGGCATTATAAATCTTTTCCAGAAAATGGGGTGATAAAGCACTGGCTTTATCAGAAAGAAGGATGACTAATTCGTATCGTTCTTTATCTAATGAATTAATTGCTTCCAGCAAATCTTTATATGTGATGAATTCATATGCTTCCTGTTGATACATGAAAGGAAGGAGGCTTCCGTCCTGAACTAATATGGCACACTGATATTGTTTTCTGGCTTTGGGATAATTGGAATGTTTGAAATGTGAGGCAACAGCCAATATGAAAAGGTATAGGAGCAAAAGCCCTATACACAAAAAGAAGAAATCGTCTGCTATGTAGATAAAGTAGTCCATCCTGTAGTGAAGGAGTTATACGTTCTCTTTTTGAATGAATGCAGTAACTGTTTTCAGAATAATCTTTATATCCGACCAGAAAGAGAATGTCTTTGCATAGGTGATATCCAATTGCTTGCGTTCTTCAGCAGAAAGTTTACCGGCTTCGCCTCTTTTCTCTACCTGCCATAAACCGGTCAATCCGGCCGGACCCATGAAACGGTCGATGTGTTCATCGCTTGTCAGCAACTCGGCTTCATAGAGTGGGAGAGGGCGGTTGCCTACTATTGACATATCCCCTTTTAAAATATTAATAAGCTGGGGTAACTCGTCAATACTATATTTACGTATAATACGTCCAATCTTAGTTATTCGAGGGTCATTTTCCAGCTTAACGAAAGCATTGCTTTTTTCCTTGGACTTCTTGTTTATGTAGTCTTCTTCGGAGATTACGAAATCGTCAGATATCAAGAGGATTTCTTCTTCATCGATTTCTTCATTCACTTCCGCTTCCGGTTCTTCTCCCCAAATATCCTCATCTTCCTGCTGATATTGGTTAAGGGCATTGAAATCCTTTAAATGCTTGTCTGCATCAGTATACATCGAACGGAATTTAAGAAAGTCGAATATCTGATAATTACTTCCTACGCGCTTGGATTTGTAGATAATAGGACCCTTACTTTCTATCCGGATAGCTAGTGCAGTAAATATTAAGAGAGGAGAAAGACATAATATCGCCATTCCTGAAAAGAAAATATCAAAGGTTCTTTTCCATAAAGGCAGGCGGAAAGCATTTATATTTTGTGCTTTAAGTTGAAGTGCCTTTATTTTCTGATCTTTTCTTCGTTTAAGGAAAGTTGATAAATCTTTTAAAGCCTCCTGGCTTGTTTCATATTTTATCGTATTGTTGATACCGGCTTTAAGGTATTCGGATGCTTCTTCCTTAGATAAGGAGTCGATAACGAGTACCATATAAAGCCCCGGATACTTTTTACGCATGTATTGGATATCTGCAATATCTTTGGATATGTTCACTTGTTCGAAAAATAGAGCTGCGTCATATTTTTCGCGTATTTTCTCCAATACTTTGACAGCTTTGCTACAATTGGGTGCAGCATAGAATACCCCAATACTTAGTCGGGAGAGTAGTTCTATTGTTTTGCTATCTCTGCCTATATAAACAAAATATTGCATGTGTAGAAGACCCGGTATTAGTCAATAATCTTTTTGATTCGGATTTTGAGTTCCAAAGGGTTGAATGGTTTCAGGATATAGTCTTCTGCTCCTTCTTCCAATAGTCTGATTCTTTCCGTTGTACTTTCCTCACTGGATAACATAACGATAGGAATTGACTTGAATAATTCATTGTTCTTCATGTATCTTAAGAATTCATCCCCCATCATGAGAGGCATACGAATGTCTGAAATAATGAGGTCAGGTACATTGCCTTCATTAACTGTATTTCAATATCCAGTGAACATAGGTTTATTGGGACAATCATACTCTTTTCCTAGATACACACCGGCCACTTTTCCGATTGTCGATTTATCGTCGACTAGTAATATTTTTTTCTTCATACGAATAGACCTTTCTATCGCTTGCTTTGTTATTTGATTTATAGATTAAGATTGTTGTCACATAATATTTGTGATACACTGCAAATATAGATATTATTTTAGAATAATCCCCAATCAGGAGAGTAAAATTCGTGATATATCTTTTTTTTCTATTAATTGCAACTTACAGCATCTTAATGAAAAAACACGGATTCCAGTTTTTATGGAATCCGTGTTAAAGATTAATTGTTAGGCTTATTTATATACTCTTGATGAATCAAAAGTTTTCCACCATTCTTCATTCTTAGTACCGCCACTGGTCACCCAACTTTCGAATAACGAATAAGCTGATTTGATATTCACATATTCCAAAGGCCATTTGAAGTCTGTCGGAACCATGATTCCCCATGCCAGGTTATCTTTGCTGATGTAATATCTCTTACGGGAAGTAGAACTATCGTCGTTGTTGCCTCCGAACAAGTCGGTATTTGCCAACTTAGTTGGTTGATAACCGACAATATGAATCTCCTTACGCTGGTTTCTGTTTCCTTCTACGAAAATGAAAACATTCAGTTTATTGATATTAAGCTCATCCACAGAGATAGGATTGCTGAACTTTATAGTGAAACTGATATTTTTAGGACTCGTATTGGCAGAGTGACCTGCAATCGTATTGATCTGTTCGTAACGGTCTCTTCCCAATGCTTTGTGAGCATCGTCAAATAATGGAATAACCGCATAGTCCTGTCCGTTCTCAATCAGATTACTATTCACATTGAAACCTTTAAAAAGAGAGTTGTCACTGAATTCCACCGGCTGCGTAATGGCACTGGCAGGAACACCGTCCAGCATGATAGCAGCTCCAATACTCTTGGTAGCTCCGGCAGCCGATAAATCAAGACTTAACGTGAACTCTTCTGCCTTATTGCTCTTATTGATGGAGATCTTTCTTTCCTTGATAATCAGAACAAGGTCGTTCATATCGTAATCCCCATATAAAGGCCATTGGTCTTCAAACAGATAAGCATAATTGCGATTATCATCCATGATGATCGGGAACTTAGGATCTTCAGGATCTCCTCCTTCATTTCCACCATTTTTAATTCCTGTACAAACATCGATGATGACTTTAGAGTCTCCCATTTTGGTGAAGTATGCGCCATTCAGTACATGGAAGTTTTCCCACCATTGGTTCTTTTCAACGTGGCTATCACATTCAATAACCAAATTTCCATCATATGTGAAACCTTGTCCGGTGATAACCGGTGATTTTATCATAGAAGTATTTTCGCCTTTTCCATAAAACTTGGCATAACCGGGAGGTATGCTGATACTTGTCGTAGCATCCAGCATAGAACCATCACTTAAATTTACTGTTCCATTAACAAACTCCATTTTAGGAGCTTTCAAATATCCTTGAGTAAAGTTAAACGTCGCTCCGTTGGCATAGAAAGAAGTCGTTGCTTCCATGCTACAAGCGTTGTTGACAGTCGTATTGGTGAGACTGATGGTTGTAAACTTCATGATGTTGTTGTTGGTAGCAACAGCGTCGGAATTTGCAATTAATTTCTCTCCATAAATCTCTCCGTTATTTTCCAAAGAGAAATTAGACGGCAGATTTAATTCTCCTTCCAAACTGATTTTATTGTCATTTACAATTTTCGTATTGGAATTGATTGAGATATTCTTGCTGGTTATGGTTCCTTTGTTGTAGAGTGTTGCACCGGAATGTAGTGTCATTGTGTTCGCTACAGTCAGTGCACCCCAGTTTCTTAATGCAGCAGGCGCTCCATTGGTGAATGATATATCCTCTGCATTCACTTCTCCCTTTTCCATAATGGTCAACATGGAGTTTCTAATGAACGTCATGGTTCCTGATGCTTCAATTTTAGCATTATTCATCACAATGATTTCAATACCGTTTTGGAATTGGAATGTTGCGGGAATCGTCCATTTAGCATCTACATAAACTTTGGTTGCAATTTCACCGTCATAACCGTCAAACTTGAATGTGCCGGCATAGTCAGAGGTGATTTTGTAAGAAGCATCACGCAGCAAAGTGGTTCCTGACATTTCAGTCACTTCTTTTGCATTAGCAGGTATGGAATAGTAATCCGGCTTTTCAAATGAAAGGCCTCTTGTAGCAGCGGCACGACTCATCAACGCTCTATTTTGTGCAGTAGATCCTGCATAATAGAGTTTACAGGTAATATTATCACTGTTTTCCGGCACATCGAACTGATATACCTGTTCACGTCCTCTAGGGTCGGTTTGCTTCACATAAATACCCTTTTGAGTTGGCAGCAGACTGACAGCGGTTGTAAATTTAAAGTTGTTTTCTTTATTAGCTGTCCTTGCAGCGAGCACGGAAGCGCTTTCATTAGTCAAAGGATCTTCTGCATATATTTCAACTAAATAAGCAAATAGTCCTCCTTCTTCATCTTTCACTTCGACCGAGACATTTTTAGTGGTTATCATGTTCCAATCGATATCATCGGGAGCAGCAAAGCCATCTCCCATCGGGTTAGGTGTTTCGTAAGACGGATCATAGAGATCCTTTCCAGAGTCAACACAACTAGACATAGTACCTGCCATCGCTATTGCAATGATGGGTACAAATTGAATTGTTTTCTTCATCATAATGTATTATTGCTTGATTGTTTGTAACCAAATCCATCACAAAAATAACTGCATATCTTTTATTGGAAATGTTTTTTCTGTTATTTTATGGAGTGAAAACAACTATACTTCCGTTTTGGTTCTTCTTTGGCTCTTTTAGGTTTGATTCGGTCTTGATGATGATGAAGAGAAATCCCCTGATTTTCACTTTTATACAACTGTTTAAAATGAAAATCAGGGGGTTACAATAGATGGATTTAACTTAAGACTTGGTGATTTCTCCTATTAAGCAGGAGTTCATTTTATATCGGATATCCTTGTTGGGTAATCCATGTCCCAATAAAAACATGAGCTTTGTTATGGCACATTCGGGGGTACTGTCATATCCACTGATTACACCTGCTTCCAGAAGATGCATTCCTGTTTCGTAACGTCCCATTTCTACTGCTCCGGAGGCACATTGTGTAATGTTGACAATGATAATTCCACGATCGGTAGCTTCCTTTAGTTGGCGGATGAACCATTCTTTTTGCGGAGCATTTCCCGAACCGAAGGTTTTCATGACAACCGCTTTCAATCCCGGAACATGAAGCAGAGAAGTCACGATACTCTCTTGAATGCCCGGAAAAAGCGTTAGAATAACTACATTGGTGTCAAACAGGTAATGCGGCTTTAACGGTTTTGTCGGGTCTGGTTTTCGAATGAGATTAGGCTCATATTTAATGTGGATACCTACCCGTGCCAATGGCGGATAATTGAAAGAGCGGAAAGCATTGAAATTCTCCGCATTGATTTTGGTGGTACGGTTGCCACGCATCAAATGATTCTCAAAGAAAATACAAACCTCCGGAACAATGGCTGTACCATCCGGATTTTTAGCTGCTGCAATTTCGATGGCTGTGATGAGGTTTTCCTTTCCGTCTGTGCGCAAAGTCCCGATCGGGAGCTGGGAACCTGTGAGGATGACAGGTTTGCTTAGATTTTCGAGCATGAAACTTAGTGCAGAGGCAGTGTAAGCCATTGTGTCTGTTCCGTGAAGGATGACGAAACCATCGAAATAATCATAATTGTAATTGATGATCTTTACCAGTTTTGCCCAGTAAGCAGGTTCCATGTCCGAAGAGTCGAGAGGGGGATCGAATTGGTAGGAGGAAATGCGGTAGTTGAATCTTTTCAGTTCGGGGACGTGCTTAAGCAAATGATCGAAGTTGAAATTTTCTAAGGCACCTGTTTCCGGATTCTCTATCATTCCGATAGTCCCACCCGTGTAAATTAACAAAACGGAAGGAGTTTCTGCTCTCATAATTGTTGAATTACTGTTAAAACATTGGCAAAGATACGGATTAAATGCGAATAATGAGTGCTAAACGACGAATTATATAAAGTTGGAAGGACAAGACTATAAAAAATATCTATGTTGCATTTTTGCGATATGTAGTATGAAAAAATGTCCCCATCTTTGGGGCAGGTTGGACGAAGTGTCCGGCTTTAAATAAAAAACGAAAGAGAAAATGAAAAATGACCGGTATTTTCCGTTAGAAATCTGTTTTGGGGCGGACGACAATTTGAGCGTCATGATGTATCAGATAGGGGGAGTGCAACTTGTAGGGATTTATGTGTTGTTGCTGTATCTGTGTGCAAAGAATGACTACAGCAAATCAGTGGTTAATAGTATGCAAAAACCAGTGGAAAAAAGTGCAGTGGAAAAAACCTCTGAAACGCCGATGGATAAAGGGCGAAAACCGAATGAAACCCAAGAGAGTAGAGTAGAAGAGAAATATTACTACTGTTGTAAACAACAGCAGCAATATTGGCGAGGAAAGGAAGACTGCTGCTGTTGTTGTTCGGACTTCGGATTCGGTGAATGACAGGGGCAACGAGATTGTCAGCCCACGCCTCGATCCTGTTCAGTCCACGTCTTGTTTTTGTTCAGCTCACGGCTTGTCTCTGCTCGTCCCACGGGTGAAGTACGGCCTCCCCACGGCTTGCAGAAATAGCCCCACGGTTTGCGGAAATAGCCCTGCGGCCTGCGGAAATTTTCATCCGAGGCTCTTACTTCAGGGCTTCTTTCAGTCTGGTAATCGCCTTTTCCGGGTCTTTTTCTTCTTCGAGCAGAGTGACGAACTTACTGCCGATGATAGCTCCGGAAGCGTGTTCGCAAGCTGCTTGGGATGTTGCTTTATTGGAGATACCAAATCCCACCATCAACGGATTGTTCAGATGCATACCTTCAATCTTTTTGAAGTAAGCCCGTTTTTGTTCGTTGAAATCTTGTTGCGCTCCGGTGGTTGCTGCTGATGAAACCATATAAATAAATCCGTCGGTATGTGTATCTATCTCGCGTACCCGTTCTTCGCTGGTTTCCGGTGTGATGAGCATAATCACTCTGATGTTATAGCGTTCGGCAATGATACGATAATGTTCTTGGTAATCACGGAAAGGGAGATCAGGGATAATGACGCCGTCGATACCACATTCCACACATTTACGGCAGAAATTCTCAAATCCGAATTGCATGATTGGGTTTAAATATCCCATAAGCACAAGTGGGATTTTTACGTCCTTGCGAATATCCCGTAATTGTTCAAAAAGAAGTTTTAGAGACATACCATTGCGCAATGCCTGCGTAGCGGCATTCTGAATAACAATGCCATCTGCCATCGGATCACTGAAAGGAATGCCGACTTCAATCATACTCACTCCGTGCTTTTCGAGCGTGCGGATTACATCAGCGGTACCATCCAAAGTAGGAGTACCGGCACAAAAATAAATAGAAAGTATGTCTTTCTTGTTGCTATTGAAAAGTTGATTAATTCTATTCATGACGTTGGAATTTTTTGATTATGATTTTAATTCGTTTAAAAATGTCCGGATACGCTCCGGATCCTTTTCTCCCGGTTTCAATTCAAAACGGCTGTTGAGATCGTATCCGGCAAGCCGGGGATGTTTAAACTCTTTCAGGGCATTGGCACTGTATGAGTTAATACCTCCACTCAAAAGGAAGGTTACATGTCCATTGTACATATCCAGAATACTCCAGTCGAATTGATTTCCCGAACCACCATACTGTTCGCATTTGGTATCGAACAGAAAAAGATCACAGACTTTTTCGTAGTCATATACCTTTCTCAAATCTTTGGGACGGTCTACTGAAAAGGCCTTGATGATTTTCAATCCAGTGGAATGTAAGGACCGGCAGTATTCCGGCGATTCATTTCCGTGGAGCTGTACATAATTCAGTCCGAAACGATCAGCATACATGCTGATTATCTGCTTGTCTTCGTTGACGAAAACTCCGACACGCCGGGCATGAATGGGCAAGTAAGCCGGAAGCTCGTAGACATATCGGGGAGATTTAGGATAGAAGATGAATCCCAGCATATCTATGCCTTCGATAGACTCTACGTCCTGTATGTTTTCAGCTTCACGCATACCGCATACTTTGATAATTTTTCCGTTAATCATAGGGCTGTCCGTTTTGAATAATTAGTTTATTGGATTGCTTGCAGGAAATTCTGTAAAGTTTCTCCCGGTTGCTGTGTTTTCATAAATGTTTCACCGATCAGGAATCCACGGAATCCGGCTGCCCGAAGTCGGTTTACTATTTCCGGATCGGAGATGCCGCTTTCGGATACCAATACAGCATCTTGGGGAAGCTGTCCGGCCAAGCGGAAAGAGTTTTCTACATCAGTGAAGAAAGTACCCAGATTACGATTGTTGATTCCTACCATATCTATTTTCTTGTCGATATATATTAATTCTTCGGAGCTATGAATCTCCAGAAGAACTTCCAGACCTAGTTCATGAGCTTTTTCTGCAAGTTCATTACATTTCTCCGGTTCTAATGCGGCTGCGATAAGAAGTACGGCATCGGCACCGACAATTTTGGCTTGATAAAGCTGGTATTCGTCAATGATGAAGTCCTTCCTAAGAATGGGGATCTCTACCAAAGGGCGTGCAGTGCGGATGTCCTTCAGGCTTCCTCCGAAAAATTTCTCGTCGGTGAGGATGGAAAGGGCAGAAGCTCCTGCTACTGCATAGGAGGGAACAATTTCTTCCGGGCATGCTTCTTCCTTTATCCATCCTTTGGATGGAGACCGACGCTTGAATTCAGCGATAATACCCGATGCAGACGAGGCTAATGCCTGCTTCATAGAACGAGAGGTCGGAACTTCGCTGATACCTTCCTGTAATTGCTCGATGGAGATAGCCTGCTTTTGCAGGTCAACTTCAAATCGTTTGTTTGCTATAATCTCTGATAATATATCTTTCATTGATGTGGGATTATTAATTGTAAATGATGGATTTGCAAAAATAAAACATTAACTGTTCAATTCAATGAATTTTTTTAGGGTAGCTAATGCGCGTCCACTTTCCAATGACTCTTTGGAGAGAGCAATACATTCTTCAATAGTCTTCTCCGGACAAATCACATGGATGGCGAAAGCTGAATTGACTACCACTACATTTTTTTGAGCTTCCGTAGCCGTGTTATTCATGATCTGGTCGAAAATCTTAGCTGCATCTTCCGGTGTTTGTCCACCATCCAGGTCAGTTTCCTTATAGCGGGAGAATCCGAGACTCTCGGGAGCGTAAATCTTTTCATGATCGCTGGTCGCCACTTTAAACTCATTTGTCAGAGAGATTTCGTCATATCCGTCGAGACTATGAACAACGGCAAATTTCGTCTTGCTTTCCTGATAAGTATAGGTATAGAGGCGAAGTAACGGGAGGTTGTAAACTCCTAAAAGCTGATAGGCCGGTAATACCGGATTAACCAACGGACCGAGCATATTAAAGAAAGTGCGCACTGCCAATCCTTTACGAACCGGAGCAACTGCCTTTAATGCCGGATTGAATAAAGGAGCATGCAGATAGGCAAGATTACATTTCTCCATGCTACGGCGCAGTTGATCGACGTCACTGGTGAACTTTACACCGTGTTGCTCCATTACATTACTGGCACCGCTGACTGATGTTGCTCCGTAATTACCATGTTTCACAACCGGGAAACCGGCTCCGGCAACAGTAAAACAGGAAGCTGTAGAAATATTAAATGTATTTTTTCCATCACCTCCGGTTCCTACGATATCTATCGGAGCAAATTCACTTAAATCAACCGGAATACGCATTTCAAGCAATGCATCGCGGAAACCGCATAATTCTTCCACAGAGATATTACGCATCAGAAAGACGGTAATTAAAGAGGCTACCTGTACATCATTATATTTTCCTTGTGCGATGTTCTGTAAAATGGTGCGAGCCTCATCGCGTCCCAAATATTGATGTTCGAAAAGTTTGTATAGAATCTGTTTCATAAGTTTAATCGTTTAAGAAGTTTTTAATAATTTCTTTTCCTTGCGGAGTTAATACTGATTCGGGATGGAACTGAATACCATGTACATTGTAGGTCTTATGGCGGATTGCCATGATTTGTCCTTCCTGACTTTCTGCCGTTATTTCCAGGCAATCGGGAAAACCTTCCCGGCTGACTACCCAGGAATGGTATCTTCCAACAGGGATTTCTTTTCCCAACCCTTCAAAAAGCAAATCCTGGTGAAGGATGGTAATCGGAGTCTGTACCCCATGATATACTTCTTTGAGATTTTCCAGACGTGCTCCGAAAGCTTCGCCGATGGCTTGATGACCGAGGCAGACACCCAGAATGCTTTTGGTCGGAGCATATCTTTTAATAATAGGTAATAGCAGTCCGGCCTCTTCGGGTATGCCCGGTCCGGGAGACAGGATGATTTTATCAAATCGGTCTACTTCATCAAGCTCTATCTGGTCGTTGCGGACTACTTCTACATCTGTAGCCCCTAATTCTTTCACTGCGTGCAGTAGGTTATAAGTGAAAGAGTCGTAGTTATCTAAAAGTAATATTTTCATTTTTATTGTCATTGTAAAATGGTTGTTCAAATACTATCTCTGCTTTCAATTTTTTAATTTGACAGCTAAATCAATCGCCTTTTTCAGTGCTCCCAGTTTGTTGTTCACCTCTTGCAGTTCATATTCATCCTGACTGCGTGCTACAATACCTCCTCCGGCTTGGAACCAGAGTTCATTGTTGCGGCTTACAAAAGTACGGATAGTGATAGCCTGATTTAATTCGCCGTTCAATCCGATAAAACCGATACAGCCACCATAGGCTCCACGATTATGTGGTTCGATTTCGCTGATTAACTGCATAGCGCGTACTTTGGGAGCACCGCTTAATGTGCCGGCAGGAAACGTATCAATAAACGTTTTTATTTTATCTGCGCCCTCATTCAACATACCGCTGACACGGCTTACCAGGTGAATGACATGACTATAATATTGTGGTTCCTTATAGAATAGTACGCGTACATCATGACAATTACGGGAAAGGTCGTTTCTGGCAAGATCAACCAGCATGACATGCTCTGCATTTTCTTTAGGGTCAGCCAATAAAGCTTCTGTCAGTTCCCGGTCTTTTACTACATCTCCGGTACGGCGGGTAGTTCCGGCAATCGGATCGATGTAAGCACGACCATCTTCGATTTTGCAATGTGTTTCCGGTGAAGAACCGAAGATGCGGTATCCTCCGAAATCGAAGTAGAAAAGATAAGGAGAAGGATTGATGCTGCGGAGTGCGCGGTACACTTTGAAATCATCTCCGGCATAAGGTTGGATAAATCTTCTGGAAAGTACGATTTGGAAAACATCTCCACGCATACAGTGCGCGATTCCTTTGCGGACATTGGCTTTATGCTCCTCGTCGGTGATAGGGCTAGTAACGGGACCTGTTACAGAGAAGTTGTAAGAAGCATAATTCCGGTTTTCGATGGCTGCTTCCAGTTCCGGTAAGCCGCTTTCTTCTCCTTCGGACAACATTTCAACGAGTGTCAATTCATTTTTGAAATGATTGAAAACAATGACATACTTATATAATATGTATAGCAAATCCGGAGCGTCATTTTGCTCATCGTGACTTTCTTTCACCGGGATGTGCTCGAAGTATTTCACAGCGTTGAACGTCGTGTATCCGTAAAGTCCACATACATTCTTATTATCCCCGGTCACCTGGAATTGATTGATAAACCGGTTCATGGCCTTTTCTACATGGAAGGTTTTTGTCAGGGGTTCTTCCGTGCGGCTGTTATCGGGATAGTTGGAAGTGACAATGCCGCCGTTTATACCGATACTTGCCAGGGGACAGAGGGCTATAAATGACAAGGAATTTTCTCCGGCATGATAGTCGGAACTTTCCATTAATGCAGATTGCGGATACATGTCGCGCACTTTCAGGTAAATGCTGACAGGAGTATGCATATCTCCGAGCACTTGTTTGCTATGAGTTGTATAATTAAATGTTTTCATTTCTATAATTGCTTGATTATTGATTACGAATGATGGTTTACTAATTACTTATTGCTGTTCATTAAACGATAAATAGGTTTCAATATCTTTGTCTCCTCGTCCTGAAACAGTCAATACAACGATATCTTCCGGTTTGAACTTCAATTTTCTCAAAGCTCCTAATGCATGGGCGGATTCCAGTGCAGGGATAATACCTTCGAGTTTAGTCAGTTCGTAAGCGGCTTCTATTGCTTCGTCGTCATTGATTGCCAAAACGTTGGCACGTCTTTGTGCGGCAAGATTGGCGTGTATCGGACCAATGCCCGGATAATCCAGTCCGGCGGAAATCGAGTAAGGCTCTTCAATCTGTCCGTCTTCGTTTTGGATGACGTAAGTACGCGCTCCGTGGATAATTCCCATTTTACCGAGTTGGATGGTGGCGGCGGTCATTCCGGTTTCTATTCCTTTACCTCCGGCTTCCGCCAGAATGATGCCTACCCGTTCATCATTGATATAATGATAAATCGTTCCGGCAGCATTACTTCCTCCTCCAACGCAGGCTATCAGATAATCCGGATAGTCACGTCCTTCTTTTTCTTGCAGTTGTTTTTTTATTTCTTCGCTGATAACAGATTGCAGGCGTGCCACCATATCAGGATAAGGATGAGGGCCTACGGTAGAGCCGATAATATAATAAGTGTCGGCAGGATGACAGCACCAGTCGCGGATAGCTTCGTTGGTAGCGTCTTTCAGTGTCATGTTCCCGGAGGTGACAGGGGTTACGGTAGCTCCCAGCATTTTCATTTTCTCAACGTTGATGTGCTGGCGTTCCACATCCGTTTTTCCCATGTATACGATACATTCCATATTCATTAGTGCACATACGGTAGCGGTAGCCACTCCATGTTGGCCGGCGCCGGTTTCGGCGATGATGCGCTTTTTTCCCATGCGGCGTGCCAATAGAATCTGTCCGATAGTGTTGTTGATTTTATGGGCACCTGTATGGTTCAAGTCTTCCCGTTTCAGATATAATTTGCAACCATATTTTTTCGAAAGGCGCCTTGCCGGATAGAGTGGGGAAGGACGTCCTACGTAATCACGTAACAACTGTTCGAATTCTTTCTTGAATTCCTCACTCTCAAGTACTTCGAGGTACTTATTCTTCAGTTCCTCTACACATTTGTGGAGAATTTCCGGTACATAAGCACCGCCGAACTCTCCGTAATAGCCATCCTGGTCAACTAAAAAACTTTTCATAATCCTATCTATTTTTATATGTTATTTTTTTCGATGTTTAGAAACGGGCAAATAAAAAAGCCCTGCCGCAAGTTGCGACAGGGCTCTTTCAAATCTGTTATATCTTTAATGAGGTATATACATACGAGCACTGCTCCCTTACGACTGTCGGAGTTGTAACGGGTGCCACCACCAATATGTATTTACTAACATTGTTCTCATTGTCTTTTGTAATTTTATGGGGGCAAATATAGACACTTTGTTTGAAACAGCAAACAAAAAATGACTTTTTTTCTCTTTTGCCTTCATTTTTCTGATATAGAACAATTTTCAACCTGAACTGTTCTTATAAATATTGAATATTTAAACAAAAACAATTATGAAACAGAGAAAAGTTTTAGTAGGTATCGCTATTGCCATTTTCATTATATTATTATTGTATTGGTTATTGGTAGCAGAGGATATGAAACCCTGGTTGTCGGCTATGGTTCCTTCCGTGGCACAACAATTCTTCGCTTGATTCTGACAGGGTTCGGATAAATCATATATCTTTGCAAGGATAGTGACTAATAACCAAAATAATAACAATAGACTAAGATATGGAAAATTTTATTTTTCAAAATCCCGTGAAACTGATAATGGGAAAAGGGATGATTGCTCGGTTGGCTAAAGAAATACCGTCCGACAAGCGTATTATGATTACTTTTGGCGGTGGAAGCGTGAAGAAAAACGGAGTGTACGATCAGGTAAAGGAAGCATTGAAGAATCATTTTACAGTAGAATTCTGGGGAATCGAACCCAATCCTGCCATTGAAACTCTCCGTAAAGCTATTGCTTTGGGAAAAGAAGAGAAAGTAGATTATCTGCTGGCTGTTGGTGGTGGTTCCGTTATTGACGGTACGAAATTGATTTCCGCAGGAATCCTGTATGATGGTGATGCCTGGGATTTAGTACTTGCCGGACGTCCAGTCACTCATACTGTACCTCTTGCCACTGTATTGACTTTGCCCGCTACCGGTTCGGAGATGAATAACGGGGCAGTTATTTCCCGTCGTGAAACAAAAGAGAAATATCCTTTTTATGCTAACTATCCAATCTTCTCTATTCTTGACCCGGAAGTAACTTTTACCTTGCCTCCTCATCAGGTGGCCTGTGGTTTGGCTGATACCTTTGTTCATGTGATGGAGCAATATATGACTACTCCCGGGCAGAGCCGCATTATGGATCGTTGGGCGGAAGACATTTTACAAACTTTGGTAGAAATAGCTCCGAAAATCCGTGAAAACCAGCATGATTATCAACTGATGGCTGATTTTATGCTTTCGGCTACAATGGCATTGAATGGATTTATTGCTATGGGAGTGTCGCAAGACTGGGCAACTCACATGATTGGCCATGAAATTACTGCTTTGCACGGATTGACACATGGTCATACGTTAGCCATTGTTCTTCCTGCCACTTTACAGGTGCTTCATGAAGAAAAAGGAGATAAACTTTTGCAGTATGGTGAAAGAGTCTGGGGAATTACTTCCGGTACGCGAGAAGAACGGATTGATGAAGCGATTTGTCATACCGAAGAGTTCTTTCGTTCGCTTGGGCTGACTACACGTTTGCATGAAGAGAACATCGGACAGGATACTATTCTGGAAATCGAACGCCGATTCAATGAACGTGGTGCTAAATATGGAGAGAATGGAAATGTAACGGGTGCTGTTGCCCGCAGGATATTAGAGACTGCACTTTAAGTATACTCTTACATTAAAAATATAGGATAAAGAGGATATTGGAACATACTTTTCACAATATCCTCTTTTCTTTTTATTATTTCTCAATTTTCTCTGACCTTGGAATTCTGAACCAGAAGCGAGAGCCTTCTCCTTCTTTAGATTCCACTCCGATAACCCCACCCAGTCTTTCTACTATGACACGGCAGATGGCTAGTCCGAGTCCTGTCCCTTTAATAAAGGAGTTCAGTTTGACGAAGCGTTCAAACACTTTATCTATCTTGTCAGCAGGAATTCCGATACCTGTATCTTTTACATAAAAGTATATTTCATCTTTGGCTTCTTCAATCCGGTATCCCATTTCGATAGAACCTTTAGGGGTGAATTTCAAAGCATTATTTGTAAAGTTGATGATAACCTGTGATAGACGTATGCGGTCGGTATACATCATGCATTGATCTGCTTTCTCTGTGAATAAGATTTGAATGTCTGGGGAAGAATTCTTTTCTTGCATTTGTCTGCAAATACCTTCCATCAATTCGTTGATATCAGTCTGTGCAAATGTGAATTCCATAGTACCGGCTTCAATTTTAGAAAGATCGAGGATGTCGTCTATTAGTTGCAATAATAAGATATTGTTGCTGGAGATGATTTTTACAAATTCTTTTCTCTCTTCCTCTTCCTCCGTTTGGCAAACCATTTCGGAGAATCCTACAATCGCATTTAGCGGGGTTCGTATTTCATGGCTCATATTAGCGAGAAAGGCAGATTTGAGCCGATTGGATTCTTCGGCTTTTTCCTTTGCTTCCTGCAGCATTTTGTCCATCTTTAATTTTTCAGTGATGTTTTCAAAACGAAGTAATCCTCCAATAATTTCAGTTTCCTTTTCATCGCCGAATACAGGTGTTGCGGTCACTTCAAAATCTACATCGTCTACTCTGATGGTATGCCGGATAATTTTGCCCTGTTCGATAGCTTTCTTGAAAGCACATTGTCCACACGGTTCATTACGAAGTGCACTGGTCTGATAGCAAATTTTTCCCGGTATGTATCGTCTGCCTTTTACCAGGCTGGCTATTTGTCTTGTTTCCTCCCATTGTACCCGGTAATTTTTATCAATATAGATAAGGCCGAAGTCGATACTTTTTAGAGCTAGTTTTTGCTTCTTCAATGCTTTTTCCAGTTCTTCCTTGGCGGCAACTAATTCTCTTTCATAATTCTTGAGTTGTGTGATATCCCACCGGGTTGCCAACAGCCATTTCTTTTCTCCTTCCCATGAAATAATAGATTTAACGGCAATAGTATCATGGGTGATTCCATCGGGAGTGGTGTATTTTTCTTCTTTGCGATATACTTTGCCTGCTTGTATGAGTTCTTTGTCGATATGCCGGTATTTTTCACCTCTTTCTTCTCCGTAAATTTCATAATCAGTATGTCCGATGGCCTCTTCACTGCTAATGCCGGATTGAGCGGCTGATTCTTTATTCCAGTAATAGTATCGGAAATCGTTTGTAATATCTTTTACAAAGATGGGGAAAGGAAGATTATCGAGAATATCAAAGGAGAAACGGTAGGAATGATTGGTCTTTTTAATCGTTTTTTGCAATTTTCGGATTCTATATAGTAAGATGCTGATGACAAGGAGCAAAATAACTACTAGTAAATAATTATAACCCCAATGAACTTCGTTAATCCAATAATTTAACAAATAATTGTTTGCCATAAAATGTTTGATATAAATGAGGTGTAAAGATATGAATTGTTCTTTAACTTTCAAAAAATAATACATAAATATATTGTCTTTCAACATTATATTGTGAGACTGTAATTATATGCGATGAAGAAATAGTGGAGGTATGGTGTCTTGTAGTTCTTGTATGGTATCATATTTTGCTTGATTTCGATTCTTTTTTCAGAAAGAAAATGTATTAAAATATTAAATGATGTCTCATGAACTAAAATCATTTCTAGTTTGTTTTAATAACGCTGGAGTATTTTCTATTTTTGTTCACCTAAATAAGTTTTGATAGAGTCAAAATAAAACAATCATTTAATTACGTATGCTAATAACCATTATTATTCTCGTTCTTTCGGCTGTCTTTTTCGTGAACGGCAAGGTTCGTTCGGATATTGTGGCACTGTGTGCACTGATAGCCTTACTTATTTTTCAGATATTAACTCCTGATGAAGCACTTTCCGGTTTTTCTAATTCGGTAGTCATTATGATGATCGGATTGTTTGTAGTGGGAGGGGCTATCTTTCAAACGGGATTGGCAAAGATGATTAGTTCCCGTATTCTTAAACTTGCGGGAACCAGTGAGATCCGGTTATTTCTGTTGGTGATGTTGGTGACTTCGGCCATTGGTGCGTTTGTCAGTAACACAGGAACGGTGGCACTGATGCTTCCTATTGTTGTCAGTCTGGCAATGAGTGCCGGTATGAATCCGAGTAGGCTGTTGATGCCGTTGGCTTTTGCAAGTAGTATGGGAGGTATGATGACTTTAATCGGTACTCCGCCGAACCTTGTGATACAAAATACGTTGACTTCTGCCGGACTTGAACCGCTTTCCTTCTTCTCTTTCCTGCCTGTCGGCATTGTCTGTGTGATTGTCGGTACGCTGGTATTGATGCCACTTAGCAAATGGTTTCTTTCTAAAAAAGGCCAGAAAGATGATAATAAACGTTCGGGTAAGTCACTGAAACAGTTGGTAAATGAATATGGGCTTTCTAGCAATCTGTTTCGTTTGCAGGTAATAAAAGATTCCCGGCTTTTGGGCAAGACGATTATTGACTTGGATATTCGTCGCAAATATGGTTTGAATATCATGGAAGTGCGTCGTGGTGATGCATCGCAACATCGTTTTCTGAAAACGATTACCCAGAAGTTTGCTGCACCGGACACGATGTTGCAAGCCGAGGATATTTTGTATGTGACAGGAGAATTTGATAAGGTACAGCTTTTTGCAGAAGATTTCCTGCTAGAGATTTTAGGTGACCATGCAACGGAAGAAACTCAAAGCGCAACTAACTCTCTGGATTTTTATGACATCGGTATTGCTGAAATAGTGTTGATGCCAGCTTCTAATTTGATAAACCAAACAATTAAGGAAGCCGGTTTTCGTGATAAGTTTAATGTGAACGTATTAGGAATCCGTCGTAAAAAGGAATACTTGTTGCAGGATTTGGGAAATGAGCGGATTCATAGTGGTGATGTGCTTTTAGTGCAGGGGACGTGGAGTAATATTGCCCGGCTTAGTAAGGAAGATTCGGATTGGGTGGTGTTGGGACAGCCTTTGGCAGAAGCGGCTAAAGTAACTTTGGACTATAAAGCACCTGTTGCTGCTGCTATCATGGTATTGATGGTAGCAATGATGGTATTCGATTTTATTCCGGTTGCTCCGGTTACAGCCGTTATGATAGCGGGTATATTGATGGTATTAACCGGATGTTTCCGTAATGTAGAAGCAGCTTATAAAACGATCAACTGGGAGAGTATTGTATTGATTGCAGCTATGCTTCCTATGTCTCTGGCATTGGAGAAAACGGGAGCTTCGGAATACATTTCCAATACGCTGGTTAACGGCTTGGGATCATACGGACCTGTTGCGTTGATGGCAGGTATTTACTTTACGACTTCGTTGATGACGATGTTTATCAGCAATACAGCTACGGCTGTCTTACTCGCACCGATTGCTCTGCAAAGTGCCATACAGATCGGAGTAAGTCCGGTTCCCTTCTTGTTTGCTGTGACGGTAGGTGCAAGTATGTGTTTCGCTTCTCCATTCTCTACACCGCCTAACGCCCTGGTGATGCCTGCCGGTCAATATACTTTTATGGATTATGTAAAAGTAGGATTGCCGTTGCAGATTATTATGGGAATCGTGATGATTTTTGTATTACCATTGATTTTCCCCTTTTAGTTTTTAATTTTTATCCTTTTAATAAGGAGATGAAAGAGCTCGGTATTTTGTAGTTGTAGTGCTTTGTAACACTGGATCTTTGTCGTTTAATTGAGAGTTGCATAGAATCTGCAACTCTTTTTTTTGATTGCATATTGCATATTTGTACTTCTAAGCTTTTAATATTCAATAATGTAATAGGTCGTTTTTTATTGGGAGTAATTAAAGCCTTATCTTTTAAAAGATGTTAACCGTAGGTCGAAAAATACAACTTTATCCGTTTCTTATTTGTAAATACAACTATCTTTGTACATTCATTGCTGATTGTTGATTCGTAATGATTTTTATTTTTTGTGCAAATAAAGCAAACTTAAGTATTTAAAGATTATGAAACAAAGCATTGTAAAAATCTTCACTTTTTCGTTGTTAGTATCTTCTATCAGTTTTATTAGTTGCGTTGATAATGAGAAAAATCTGTTTAATGCAGATCAACTGAAACAAATTTACGAAGAAACTTTTCCTGTAAAAAACATCGACTCTGATGGTGATTGGACAATGTCACGAAGTGTAACGGCACATGTGTCAATCAATGGGGATCAAGGAGTAGATTATAAGATACAGATATTTGATGCCGATCCATTAAGCCCGGAAAGTACAGCAAAACTCTTAGCGGAAGGAACTGTCACTCAAAGTATGACTTTGGATGTGGTGATGGATTGCGCAACATCTCTTGATAAAGTGTTTGTTGCGCGTATAGATGAACACAAACGTTATCTGGTCCAACCGACAGCGATTGAAAATGGTACAGTGACAGCGCACTTTGGAGACAAAGGTACGCCAACACGTTCTATATCACGAGCTGTGACGACTAGTATACCAGTCATGGAAGCTCCTTATACAGCCGATTTTATTAGTGCTAAAAAGGCAATTTCTACTGTCATTCAGGCTAATTGGGATCTTTCTGCAAAGTCTGGCTGGGGTGGAAGTTATGGTCAATTTCCTGTTTTTACAGAAAGTGAGCGTTGGTTTAAGATTCAGGAAGGAACTTTTAAAGCTGGATTTAGTGCAACTGGAAATAGAGATGGAGAAATAAGTGCTGTGAAAGTAATCGTTCCTCAAGGAAGCACATGGGTTATAGAGAATAGTAATCAATTTTCTGATATTACAGAAATTATCGTTGAGAATGGTGGAAAGATAGAGATTGCTAAAAATGGGAGTTTGATATTAACGCGGGCTTCTTATATAACTGTGATGCAGGGAGGAAGTATTGTTGGTGACAGAGGTATTCAGATAACAAATAGTTCGGCTGGGCGTACAAACTATAATGCGGGTACGATTGATTGTGACTTTTTGAAAATTAATGGAAGTGGAAACGGAGTTGATTTTGTGAATTATGGAACACTTAAACTGAATTCTTATAATGCTTCTACAAATGGTACGACATTGATAAATCATGGAACCATTGAAGTCGAAAATATAGATGGCAACAATAATACTAATATTAAAAACGGTTGTTATCTGAAAGCTGGAAAATTACAATTTGGTACGCTTGTTATGGGAAATACTTCCGAAGCTATTTGCAAAGAATTGACGGGTAATGGAAATGATAATAATATCGTGATGGAAGCACAATCCATGTTGACTTGTACGGGCAAAGCTAATTTATTCAGAACAGTTACCGGTCCGACACAAGTAACTGCCTTATTAAGAATTCACGAAATAGATAATACTTCCGGTCTGGCTCAATCTGCTTCTAAAGTAAGTAATAATATCATTTGTGAAATAACAGATCAAACATATAAAGGCGAAGCACATTATAACTGGTCTCCTTTTGCATGGCTAGTAAATAAGGGATTACAGCAAGGTGCTACCTATTGTAATCCGGGCAAAGCAGAATTTATACTTCCTGCTGACGGTGACTGTGTTAAAGAAGGGTATAACTCTGATGAAAAACCGGATGATGTAGAAATTCGATATGCAGTTTATTCTTATGCTTTCGAAGATAACTATCCGAAAGCAGGAGATTACGATTTCAATGATATTGTGTTGAATGTAACTTTGCCTGCAGCCGGTAATGATGTGAAAGAACTAAAATATAAAATTGACCTTCGGGCAGTTGGTGCCGTGAAACAATTAGGTGCTGGTTTGAGAATACGAGGAATAGACAAAAATAATGTGGAAGAGATAAGTTTTGGTGCAGGCGCTGCTCAACGTACCGGCTCATTAAATTCTGGTATATTTGAAAATGCATCTTATGAAGCCAATGGCAATGAACTTGTGATTCCTTTATTTGGAGACGCACATTATGTATATGGATATACAGGAGCACAACGCCCCATGTTGAATACTGGGAATGCTAGCACTCCTCTTACAGATATATATACTCTTGAAGTGAACGTCAAACTTAAAAATGAAATATCCGTCCCTAGTGTGACAGATGGTTTAGACTTCTTCATTGCTTATCAGGGGATAGGTCAAAAGAGAACAGAAATCCATTTGACTCATTTTAATTCGGCTACGGCGAATGGACAATTGGCGGATAATGAGGTGCTTGAGGTAATCAAGGCAGTTAATAATACATGGGCTTTGTGTGTTCCTGATAAATTTGCTTATCCAACAGAAACAACAGTGATAACGAACGCATATTCTAAATTTGCAGATTGGGCACACGATCAGAGCTCAACCACAGATTGGTATAAGACTGTTAGTAGTGACAAGGTGATTCAGTACTAAACTTTTCGTCATCTCTACACT
>OGMO01000879.1_pt1 | contig 22683 bp, 23 predicted proteins | sample 1573241 | NCBI WGS metagenome assembly OGMO01 (sample SAMEA2581896, study PRJEB24529) | metagenome | biome: Human gut stool | place: China | collected 2011 | reverse complement strand
GAACGGCAACATCATCATGGCCGCCCAGCAGTGCATCCCGCTGTCGGACAAGAAGGTCATCGTCATCCCGACCAAGACCGTGCCGCAGGGCATCACCGCGATGCTCTCGTTCGACCCGGCGAGCGCCGAGGACGTCATCGAACTGATGCTCGCCGGCGCAACGGCGGTTGAGGTCGGCGCTGCCAACCTTGTCGACCCCTTCGCCTGCCGCCGCATCGTCGAGGATCTGCCCCGCGTCATGCAGAAATACAACATCAACGATTTGAACGACATCATAGGAGGTGCCCACCATGGGTAAGGACGTTATCATCGCACTGGATTTTGACAGCAAGGAAAAGACCCTCGCATTTCTTGACCGCTTCACCGGCGAAAAGCCCTTTGTGAAGATCGGCATGGAGCTCTTCTACGCTGAAGGCCCGTCCATCGTGCGCGAGATCAAGGCGCGCGGCCATAAGATCTTCCTCGATCTCAAGCTGCACGACATCCCCAACACCGTGAAAAAAGCGATGGCCGCGCTCTCCTCCCTCGATGTGGACATGGTCAACCTCCACGCCGCGGGTACGCGCGCCATGATGAGCGCCGCGCTTGAGGGTCTCACCCGCGCGGACGGCACGCGTCCGATGCTCATCGCCGTCACGCAGCTCACCTCCACCAGCCAGCAGAGCATGGAGGAAGAGATCGGCATCCACCGCCCCCTTGAGGAAGTGGTCATCGACTACGCCAAAAATGCAAGACTCGCCGGGCTCGACGGCGTGGTCTGCTCCCCGCTTGAAGCCGGCCGCATCCACGAGACCTGCACGAAGGACTTCCTTACCGTCACCCCCGGCATCCGCTTTGCCGATGCAAAGGCGGACGATCAGGTGCGCATCACTACGCCCGCAAAGGCACGCGAGATCGGCTCGGACTACATCGTCGTTGGCCGCCCCATCACGCAGGCGGAGGATCCCGTCGCCGCCTATCGCCGCTGCGTCAGCGAGTTTGTGGGCTAAGCAATGCGCCGCAACATCATCTTATTTGATTTGGACGGCACGCTGACCGACTCCGGCCCCGGCATCATGAAGGCCGGACAGTATGCCCTGCGCGCGTTCGGCATCGAGCGCGACTGGCGCGAGCTGTCGTTCTTCGTCGGCCCGCCGCTCAGCGAGACCTTCGCGCGCTTCGTGAGCGCAGACAATGTCGACGCCGCGGTCGCGAAATTCCGCGAATACTATCAGCAGGACGGCTGGCTCGACAACGCCCCCTACCCCGGCATCCCCGCGCTGCTTGCGCATCTCAAGAGCGAGGGCAAGCGTCTTTTCGTCGCCACGTCGAAGCTCGACACCATGGCCGAGCGCATTCTGGAGCATTTCGGCCTCGCGCCCTACTTCGATGCCATCTGCGGCGCGCCTGAGGGCGACAAGGAAGCGGGCAAAAAGGTAAACGTCGTCAAAGCTGCGCTCAAGGCGGCCGGCTGCGACGATCTTTCCCGCGCCGTCATGGTCGGTGACCGCGAGCATGACGTCATCGGCGCGCATCTTGCGGGGCTCGACGTGATCGGTGTGCTCTACGGCTACGGCAGCCGCGAAGAGCTCACCGCCGCCGGCGCCGACCAGATCGCCGAAACCCCGGAGGCATTGGAAACGCTAATTTTGTCAACAAACTGACATTTTGAAAGGAGAAGAGATAGAAATGGAGCATTTGGAACGCAGCATTGCGGAGGGATTGCTCTCCATCCGTGCGGTATTCTTCCGTCCGAACGAGCCCTTCACCTGGGCCAGCGGCATCAAGAGTCCCGTCTACTGCGACAACCGCCTGATCCTGACCGCACCTGAGGTGCGCACGCAGGTGGAAAGTGCGCTGTGCGAGATCATTCGCGCCGACTATCCCGATGTGGAGGTACTGATGGGCACGAGCACGGCGGGCATCGCCCACGCTGCCATCGTCGGCCACATGATGGATCTGCCCATGGGCTATGTGCGCTCGTCCGGCAAGGATCACGGCCGTCAGAATCAGATCGAGGGTCGCCTCGAGCCGGGTCAGAAGGTCGTCGTCATTGAAGATCTGATCTCCACCGGCGGCAGCGTTCTGGACGTTGTGAGCGTCCTGCGCGAAGCGGGCGCGGAGGTGCTCGGCGTTGCGAGCATCTTCACCTACGGCATGCAGAAGGGGCTTGACCGCCTTGCCGCCGCCAACGTGAAGAATCACAGCCTGACCAACTTTGACGTCATCGCCGACGTAGCGGCGAAACAAAACTATATCCACCCCGACGATGTTGCGCGTCTCATTCAGTTCCGCAACAACCCGTCGGACGAATCTTGGATCGGAGGAAAGAACTAACATGGAGCATTTGATCGACATTTTACAGCTGAGCACCCAGGAGATCGACGAAATGGTCGCCACGGCCAATGACATCATCGACCACCCCGAGGCCTACGCACACAAGTGCGACGGCAAGATCCTCGCAACGCTCTTCTTTGAGCCCTCTACCCGCACGCGTCTGAGCTTTGAGTCCGCGATGCTCGGTCTCGGCGGCAAGGTGCTGGGCTTCTCGTCCGCAAGCAGCTCTTCCGCCGCCAAGGGCGAGAGCGTTTCCGACACGGTGCGCACTGTCAGCTGCTATGCTGACATCATTGCCATGCGCCACCCGAAGGAAGGCGCGCCTCTGGTCGCTTCCATGCACTCTGAGGTTCCCGTCATCAACGCGGGCGACGGCGGCCACAACCACCCCACTCAGACGCTGACTGACCTGCTCACCATCAACCGTGAAAAGGGCCGCTTCAACGACCTGACCGTCGGCTTCTGCGGCGACCTCAAGTTCGGCCGTACGGTTCACTCCCTCATCAGCGCCCTGAGCCGCTACACCGGCATCAAGATCGTTCTCATCTCCCCCGAGGAGCTCAAGCTGCCGAGCTATGTAAAGGCCGAAGCGCTCAAGAAGAACAACATCCCTTACGAGCAGACGACCGATCTCGAGTCCGTCATGCCCCAGCTCGACATTCTCTACATGACCCGCGTGCAGCGCGAGCGTTTCTTCAACGAAGAGGATTACCTGCGCCTGAAGGACAGCTACATCCTCACGCCCGAAAAGCTCGTGAATGCAAAGAAGGATCTCTGCATCCTGCACCCGCTGCCGCGCGTAAACGAAATTTCCGTTGCCGTGGACGATGACCCGCGCGCCTGCTACTTCAAGCAGGTCAGAAACGGCCGCTTCATCCGCATGGCACTGATCCTCAAGCTGCTTGGTATCGAATAAGGGAGGGACTTATAAATGATCATCGACGCTATTTCCAACGGTATCGTTATCGACCACATCTCCGCCGGCAAGGCGATGGAGCTCTACAACATCCTCGGTCTTGACAAGCTTGACTGCTCGGTCGCGCTGCTCAAGAACGTTTCGAGCGGCAAGCTCGGCCGCAAGGACATCATCAAGATCGACCGGGTGCTCGATCTTGACTGGGACGTCATCGGCTATGTCGACCCTGGCATCACCGTCAACATCATTAAGGACGGCAAACTCGCCGAAAAGCGCCAGCTCAAGCTGCCCGAGCGCATCACGAACGTCATCCGCTGCAAGAACCCGCGCTGCATCACCTCCGTTGAGCAGGAGCTGCCGCAGATCTTCACGCTGACCGACGAGGAAACGCGCACCTACCGCTGCCTGTACTGCGAGACCAAGGCCGAAAAGTAAAAAGCCAAAAAAGAGGGAACCTTAAAGGTTCCCTCTTTTTTGTACCTGTTACGTCAAACACCTGCGCCCTCGGCCTTGTCGGTCTCGCGGCGCTCTTCGATGGCCTCTTTCAGGATGATGTCCTTGACCTTCATCAGCCGGATCGTGTTGGCACGCTCGTTTTCGTCGAGCTTCATCGTGATATACTTGATGTTTTGCTGCATCTGCGGAATTTTGACGTATTCGAGCGCGTTGACGCGCCGTCTCGTGCGCTCGATCTCGGCGGCGAGCAGCTGCGTGGCCTTCTCGACCTCGGCAAGGCGGAGCAGGTCGGGCAGAATGTCGCCGAGCTCGCGCACCGCGTCGTCGAGCTCGCCGCTCGTCTGGGCGAAGCCGTACGGATAAATATTCCCGCCGTCCTCGCTCGCGAGCTTGAACTCATAGCGTGGCACCTCGACGCTCATCACGTTCTCCGTGCCCGTTTCGAGCGAAACGCTCTGCTTGGGGCACAATAGCGCCTGCTCAAGCATTTCCGGCGACATCAGCGCGCTCGCCACGGTGAACGAGCCGTAGGCCTTCGTGAGCGACTGCTCCACCTTCTGCCGCAGCGCTAAATCCTCGCGCACGACCTCCATGAACTGCTTCATCAACTCGTCGCGCTTGTCCTTGAGAAGTTTGTGCCCACGCTGGGCGGTGCGCAGCCGCCCCTTGAGGCGCGTGAGCTCCATGCGGGTGGGATTAACAGTGGTCGTAGGCACTTTTCTCCCCCCTTACTCTTCCTTTTTGAGATACTTGTCGATATATTCCGGCTTGATGCGCTTGAGCTCGCTGCGCGGCAGAAGGGATAAAAGCTCCCAGCCGAGGTCGAGCGTCTGCTCAATGGAGCGGTTCTCGTCCGTGCCCTGCGCGACATAGCGCTTTTCAAACTCGTCGGCAAACTTGGCGTAGAGAAGATCCGTCGGGCTCAGCGCCGCCTCGCCGAGGATCGACATGAGCTCCTTGTTCTCTTTACCGGTGGCATAGGCCGCGAAGAGCTGGTTCATCGTGCCGGAATGGTCCTCGCGCGTCTTGCCCGCGCCGATGCCCTTGTCCTTGAGTCGGGAAAGGCTCGGCAGCACGTCGACCGGCGGATTGATACCGCGGCGGTACAGCTCGCGCGAAAGGATGATCTGCCCCTCGGTGATATAGCCCGTCAGGTCGGGGATGGGGTGGGTCTTGTCGTCCTCGGGCATCGTCAGGATGGGGATCATCGTGATTGAGCCGTCCTTGCCCACCTGACGGCCCGCGCGCTCGTACATCGTCGCAAGGTCGGTGTAGAGGTAGCCGGGATAGCCGCGGCGGCCGGGGACCTCCTTTTTCGCCGCACTGATCTCACGCAGGGCCTCGGCGTAGTTCGTGATATCCGTCAGAATGACGAGCACGTGCATGCCGCAGTCGAACGCAAGGTATTCCGCGGCGGTCAGCGCCATGCGCGGCGTCGCGATACGCTCGACCGCGGGGTCGTTGGCAAGGTTCGTGAACAGCACCGTGCGGTCGATGGCGCCGGTGCGCTTGAATTCGTTGACGAAGAACTCGGATTCTTCAAACGTGATGCCGATGGCGGCAAAGACAACGGCAAAGTTACTCTCGCCGTCCAGCACCTTCGCCTGTCGCGCGATCTGCGCGGCCAGCTGCGCGTGCGGCAGGCCCGAGCCGGAGAAGATCGGCAGCTTTTGTCCGCGGACAAGGGTATTGAGGCCATCGATGCTCGAAATGCCGGTCTGGATGAACTCGTTGGGGTAGTTGCGCGCCGCGGGGTTCATCGCAAGGCCGTTGATATCGCGATGCTCGTCGGCGATGATCGTGGGGCCGCCGTCGATGGGCTGGCCCATGCCGTTGAAGACGCGGCCAAGCATGTCGCGCGACACGGCGAGCTGGAGCGGGTGACCCAAAAAGCGGATGCGCGAATCGGCGAGGTTGATGCCCGCCGACGCTTCAAACAGCTGCACGACCGCGCGGTCGCCGTTGACCTCGAGCACCTTGCAGCGGCGCGTGCTGCCGTCGGAGAGGACGATCTCTGCCAGCTCGTCATATGTGACGCCCTGCACATGGTCCACGACCATCAGAGGGCCGGAAATTTCGCGGATCGTCTTATATTCACGAATCATTCTTCTTTCTCTCCTTTCTCAGCGATCGCGGCGATCTGCTCTTCCATCTCAACGAGCAGGTTCGCATAGGCGTCCTTATACTGGTCGGCGGGCACGCCCTTGGCGCGTCCGATCTTCTCGCGCGCGGGGATGGCGAAGAGCTCGCTTAAATTCCCGCCGCGCTCGGCGGCGCTCAGGCATTGCGTGTCATACTGGCGGATGAGCGCCAGCATGCGCGCCTGTCGGTCGTATTCGGAATAGGCGTCGTTGTCGGCAAACGAGTTCTGCTGCAAAAAGTCCTCGCGGATCATACGCGCGACCTCAAGGGTGATCTGATCCTTGGCGCTGAGGGAATCCTTGCCGACGAGCTGCACGATCTCGTTGAGGTTCGACTCCTCCTGTAACATCGCCATGGCCCACTCGCAATTTTCGAGGAACTCATGTCCCAGATGCTCGCTGTACCACGGGCGCAGGGAGTCTAAATAGAGAGAATACGAGTTGAGCCAGTTGATGGCCGGGAAGTGGCGTCGGTAGGCAAGTGACGAATCCAGTGCCCAGAAGACCTTGACGATGCGCATCGTCGCCTGCGAGACAGGCTCGGAGAGGTCACCGCCCGGAGGCGAGACCGCGCCGACGGCGGTCAGGCTGCCCTGCCGCTCATCGCTGCCGAGGCATTCGACCACGCCCGCGCGCTCATAGAACTGCGCGAGGCGCGAGGACAGGTACGCAGGATAGCCCTCTTCACCGGGCATCTCCTCGAGACGGCCCGACATCTCGCGCAGGGCCTCCGCCCAGCGGGAGGTCGAGTCGGCGATGACCGCGACGGCATAGCCCATGTCGCGGAAATATTCGGCGATGGTGATGCCGGTATAGATGCTCGCCTCACGCGCCGCGACCGGCATATCCGAGGTGTTGGCGATCAGCACCGTGCGCTTCATCAGACTCTCGCCCGTGCGCGGGTCGATGAGCTCGGGGAATTCGCGCAGAACGTCGGTCATCTCGTTGCCGCGCTCGCCGCAGCCGATGTAAACGACGAGATCCACGTCCGCCCACTTGGCAAGCGCATGCTGCATGACGGTCTTGCCGCTGCCGAACGGCCCCGGGATCGCCGCCGTGCCGCCCTTGGCCACGGGGAAGAACGTGTCCACGATGCGCTGGCCGGACTGGAGCGGCGTGACGGGCGGGTACTTCTTCGTGTAGGGACGGCCCACACGAACAGGCCACTTCTGGATCATCGTGAGTTCCTTCGTCTCGCCCTTGTCGGTCTCAATAACAGCGACGACGTCCTCCACGGTGAAGCTGCCGGACTTGATCTCCTTTACAGTGCCGCTCATCTTGGGCGGCATCATGATCTTATGCAGGATCGACGGCGTCTCCTGCACCGTGCCGAGCACGTCGCCGCCGATCAGGTGGTCTCCCACCTTGGCGACAGCGGTGAAATCCCACTTCTTCTCGCGGTCGAGCGCGGGGACCTCCTCGCCGCGCGGCAGGAAGTTGCCGCCCGTCTTCTGGCGGATGACCTCCAGCGGGCGCTGGATGCCGTCGTAAATATTCTCGATCAAACCGGGGCCGAGCTCGACAGACAGCGGCGCGCCGGTCGTCACGACCTCTGCCCCCGGGCCGAGGCCCGAGGTCTCTTCGTACACCTGAATGGCGGCGGAATCGCCGCTCATCGTCAGAATTTCGCCGATGAGGTGCTGCTCGCCCACGCGGACGACATCCGCCATATTCGCTTCCGAAAGTCCCGACGCCACGACCAGCGGGCCGGAGACCTTAACGATCTTTCCCATAAGGCTTTTGCTCCTTTTTTACAAAATGTCCGCGCCGACGGCCTTTTCCGCAGCCGCGTGCACGCCCGCTGTGCCGATGCCGAGGCTCCCCTCCCTGCCCGGGATGAGGATGACGGCGGGCGAAACATCCTCGCGCCGGCGCTCGATCTCCGCGGGGATCTGCGCGGCGAGGTGTTCGGTGATATAGATGATGGCGTAGTTCTCCTTCGCCATGCGGTGGAGGGCGGCTTTCGCCTGCTCGCCGTTTTCCGCGATGCAGGTGTCGAGCCCGAGGGCGCGGAAGCCCAAAACGCTGTCGCGCCCGCCGATGACTCCGATCTTATTCATGCTGCCGCCTCCCTTAGAGATAACTCATGCGCAGCCGCGCGCGGATGTCCTCCGCCGCGATGCCCGCGATCTTGCCGGATAAAATGGTGCGCACGGCGGTGAACTCCGCCTCTTTTGCGCCAAGATAGCCCGCCACGACCTCGGGGCCGAACGGCGTGCGCCGCGCCCGCTGCAAATAGGACATGAGCGCATCGTCACACGCGCGCTCAAATTCCGTCAGGCCCCCGCCGCTGTCAAGCAGTTTGGCCGCGAGCTCGCCCGCGCTGTCAAGCGGCGTGCCGTGTGTGAGCGACGATAAATGATCGCCGCGCGCGCCTTTGAGCTGACCCGCCGGAATGTGCCCGCCCGGCAGCATCGCCGCAGCAAGCACATCGTCCTCGCAGCCCATGCGCCGTGCGCGCACGAGCGTACGCAGGTTGATCGCGTCGATCTGCAAGGCGACATAGTCCTTCAAAAACGTGCTGCCCGTCTCGCTTGCGAGCGCGCTCATCTCCTCGTAGCAGGCGCGATCGAGCAGCAGCTCCGCCATGCGGAGATCGCCGCTGTGGCCCGCTTCGCTCTCCGCCTGCGCCATCGCGCGGCTCATCGCCGCGGAAACCGCGCTCGTTTCGCCACGAAGCACCTTCTGCGCGTCGAAGCGGCCGCAGTCCATCGCAAGGCGGGAGACGTCCTCGCCGGCGCGCTTGCTCTTGAGTGCGAGCTTTGCGTTGTGATAGTCGTACTTGACCTGAAAGAGCTCGACGATGCGCTTGTCCGGCGCCAGCACGCTCACCTCGCGGTAGAGCTCTCTGCGCGCCTTGGAGAGCGCGTGTTCCACATTTTCGAGCGTGCATCGCTCAAGCGGCGCGTAGCCGCATTCCAAAAGCGTCTTGTAGCTCTCTTCCGGCGCGGCGGCGTCGATCATCCGCTCGGCCATCGCCTGCGTCAGGAGCTTCGCCTCGCGCGCATGCAGCGCCGCGGAGACCGCTGCGTAGTCCGTATCCCGATACTGCTGCATCCGATCCCCTCCTTATTCCGCGAAGAGGAGCTTTGCCGCGCCGCGCTCGGTCTTCTCGCGCGAAAGGGCGAGAAGCGTTTCAAACGAGCAGTTCACATCGCACTCCGGGCTCACAAGCACGAGACCCGCGCGGATATCTGCCGCTTCGCCCGCAAGCGTATAGTGCGCGTTCAGCTCCTTGTTCGCTCGCTCGACGAGCGTTTCGCCGATCTCATCGCGATCCTTTGCGCTCAGGGCGATTTTCTCGTCGCCCTTGCCGCCCGCCGCTTTCAGCAGGCGAACCAACAGCGAAAGATACTGCTCGCGCGGCATGGAGCAGAGGATCTCCAGCGCGCGGTCGTAGGTCTCGGCAAGCACTTTCTGCTTGGCGCTGAGCGTCAGCTTGCGCGTCTCCATCTCCGCCGCGGAGCAGAGGCGCTCGTAGCGCTCCTGCGCGGCGAGATGCGCGCGCCCGCCCGCCGTCTCGCGCTCTTTTTCAGCGCGTGCGGCGCTCTCCTCGCGGATGCGCCGGAGTTCCTGCTCGGTCTGCGCATTCAGCTCGCTCAGCGAGCGCGCCGCATCCTCTTTCATGCGCGCGGTAATCTTTTCCATTCCGTTCATTGCGTTTCCGCCTTTCCGTGGGCGCGTCAGCCGATGTTGAGCAGCATCATGATCGACGCCAGCAACGAAAGGATCGCGTAGAACTCGACCACGATGCACAGCACCATGCCCTTCGACCAGTGTTCAGGCTGGCGCGCCAAGATGTTGATCGATCCCGCGGCGACGCGGCCCTGTGCAACTGCCGAAATGCCGCCGCCGATGGCGATGGGCATGCAGGCCGCGAAGTAACGAAGGCCCTCCTGAAGCGACATATCGACATACGTGCCGTTCAGGACGCCCATACGCATCAGGCAGAGGAAGCCGATGACCAGACCGTAAAGGCCCTGCGTGCCGGGGATGACCTGCAGGATCATCACTTTACCGAATTTGCTCGGATCCTCGCAGAGAAGACCCGTGCCGGCCTCGCCGGCAAGACCCGTGCCGCGTGCGCTGCCTGCGCCCGCGAGGCAAACAGCAAGACCCGCGCCCAGCATACCGATGGCGCCGCCCGTCGTCAGTTCAAAGATACCCATTTTTTATCCTCCTTACGGTTTTTCCGTTTTTTCTGCAATTTACTGTAAATCGACATATTCCGTGTCCAGCGTCATGGGGCGGAAGGGCTTTCCGCCGTCGACGTAGAACTTGTTGAAGAATTCCAAGCACTGCAATCTCAGATCGTGCACGTAGCAGCCAAGGAGATTGAGCCCGAAGTTCATCGCGTTGCCGAGCATCGAGATGATGATGAACGCGATCACGTTGCCCGGCATCGCCGCGAGCATGTTGAACACCTGCGCGATCACGCTGCCCGCAAGCATCAGCGCCATCAGTCGCGTGTAAGACAGAATGTCGCCGAAGTAGCCCGTCACGTGGTTATAGAGTGAGCCGAACACGCCCGTGAGCTTGCCCCAGCCTTTGCCCTGCACGATGGGGCCGAGCAGCACCAGCGCGCATCCGACATACAGCACCGCCGCACCCTTGCCGAGCGCCAAAAGCGCGATGCCGATAAACACGATCCACCACGTGATCTCCTCGAAAAAGGCGTCGAGGAACTTTTTCCGCTTGCACTTTTCGATCAAACTGATGGCCATGCCGGTGACGATCTGCACCATGCCGAGCGCCATCGAGCCGATCAGGATCATCGTCAGATCGTCGAGCGGGTCGAAGAGCTTCGGCAGCGCGAAGACCGTGCCGGGGCTGACGATGGCGACGAGCTGCGTGAGGAAATCGCCGAAAAATCCGCCTGTCAGCGCGCCCATGATGAACGTGCTGATGCCGCAGAGGCCGAGCAGGCTGAACAGCTCGCCGCTCGTGCCCTTGGGCCGGTATTTTTTGCTGATGATGACCGAGGCGATCATCATGAGTAAGCCGTAGCCCATATCCGCCATCATAATGCCGTAGAACAAAATGAAAAACGGCGCCATCAGCGGGTTCGGGTCAAGCGTGCCGTAGGCCGGGAGCGAATACATCTCCGTGACCATATTGAGCGGCCGCGTCAGCTTGTTGTTTTTGAGCTGCACCGGCACCTGCGGGTACTCGTCCTCTGTCGGCTCGCGCGTTTCGATCGCGCAGGTAAACGGCTCGAGCGTTTTTTCAAGCGCGGCGCAGCGGTCGGCGGGCAGCCAGCCCTCCAATAAAAAGACCTTGTCAGTGCCGACAAGTCGGCTCTTCGCCTCCTCGCGCCGCAGCGCGATGGCCGCGCGGTCGCTCGCTTCCAAGAGCGCCTCCCGCTCGCCTCCAAGGCCCGCAATGCGCTGTTCGATCTCCTGCCGCTCTTTTTCGAGCGCAGCGAGATTTTCCGCAAGCGCCTTGTCGTTTTCCTTCGCCGTGCCGGTCATGCCGCGAAAGCTCACTGTCGAAAACCCGAGGTCGCGCAGCGCGCTCAGCGCCCGCTCCTTCACGCTCCCGTGACACATCACGAGAAGATATCGCAGCGACCTGTCGCTCGAGGCCTGCTGCCAGGTAAGAAGCCCGTCCAGCGAATCGGCCAGCGCTTTGAGCGCATCGTCCGTCACATTCAGGCCCGCCGTGCCGAAAAACACCGAAAGCGCGCCGTCCGCGCCGCCGAGCGGCGCATCGACCGTCAGCCACGGGGCAAGAGTCGCTCGCAGCGCCTCATTTTTCGTGCGCTCGCTCTCGATTTCGCCGAGGCGGCGTGTGTCCTTGTTGATCGTCTCCGCCGCGGTGCGGGCATTTTCCTCGCTCTCGGCGCTGAAAAACGCCGCGCGGGAAACGCCCTGCCGCTTGCGGAACATGCCTTTTTTCTCCGGCGCAAAGCGGTCGAGCGAGGCAAGCGCCGTGCGGTACGCACGCGACGCTTCCTGCGCGCTCATCAGCGCCTTGTCGTCGGGCTTGGCAAAGCCTGATTTCAGTGCCTCTTCGCTTCCGTCGATACTTGAGATCTCCACGCACTCCATGTCCTGCATGGCCTTGAGCAGCGCCTCGCGCTCGCTCTCCATGCCGAGGAGGCGGAGATGCTTCATTGCTACGATTGCCATTTGTCGTTCACAACCTCTTCCGCGATCCACTGCGCCGCACGCTCAAGGTTTGCGCGCGCCGCGCTCTGCATCTTTTCGCATTCCGTGCGCGCCTTGGCGAGGATCTTTTCCGTCTCCTCACCGGCGCGCTGTTCGGCCTCCGCCATCAACTGCCGCGCCTCCACGTCGGCGTTGCGGCGGCTGTCCTCGATCTCTCGGGCAGCGGCGCGCTGCTCAACGGCGATGCGGCGCTTGGCATCCGCCTGCGCGGCGGCATACTGCGCTGCAAGCTCTTTTTCGAGCTCCTGCACCTGCTGTAATTCTTCCATTGCCATGTTGTCGTTCACCTCTTTTAGCACTGCGGCGGGAAAATCTTTCCCGCTCAGCTTTTCCATATTATAGATTGTTTCAATAAATAAATCAATATTTATTTTTCAAATATGTTATGCAATTTAGTGATCGTTCTTGTGCACTTTTCTTTACAGCTTCTTTATAGCACACTTCGATACCCGAATCCATGGACACTCGCTACCTTTTGTATAGGAACGTACACCCTTTACAATTTGTTCACTTACTGGTATTCTGCCCGCTTTTGCCAAGACAACGCGCGCCGCCGCACATTTTTTCAGGTGAAAAAAAGAAGCGAGAGAGATGGCTCGTCCATCCCTCCCGCTCAGGGATCATTCTCAATTTTTGCCCGCTTACAGGTCGATCGCGCCGTCCTCCGCGGCGGCGTCGCGCAAAAGCGGCGCGCACTCGTCGAGGAAGCGCAGCACTTGCTGCTCGCAGCGGCCGATGTAGAGCTTGGGCTCCATGACCTGATCGAGTTCCTCACGCGTCATGCCGAACGCGGGGTCGCCCGCGAGGCGGTCTAAGAGGTCGCACGGCTCGCCCTCTTTCATGCGGGCGGTCGCGGCCATGGAGTGCTGGCGGATCTTCTCGTGCAGTTCCTGACGGTTGCCGCCGCGCTTGACGGCCTCCATCATGATGTTCTCGGTCGCAAGGAACGGCAGATACTCGCGCAGCGTGCGCTCGACGATCTTCTCGTTCACGTGCAGGCCGTTCGTCACGCTCTGGCACAGGCGCAGCACCGCGTCGGCGCAGAGGAAGCCCTCCGGCAGCGAGATGCGGCGGTTGGCCGAGTCGTCGAGCGTGCGCTCGAGCCACTGGGTCGAGGCCGTCATCGGCGCGTTGGCCGCATCGGCCATCAGGTAGCGGCTGAGCGAGCAGATGCGCTCGGAGCGCATGGGGTTTCGCTTATAGGGCATCGCAGACGAGCCGATCTGGTTCTTTTCAAACGGCTCTTCGACCTGGCGGTCGTGCTGGAGCAGGCGAATGTCGTTCGCCATGCGGTAGGCGCTCTGCGCGATGGAAGAGAGCACATTCAGAATGCGGCTGTCGGCCTTTCTCGGATAGGTCTGGCCGCTGACAGAGAAGCACTTTTCAAAGCCGAACTCCGCGGCGATGCGGCGGTTCATCTCGTCGACCTTGTCACCGTCGCCCTCGAAGAGGTCGACAAAGCTCGCCTCCGTGCCGGTCGTGCCGCGGCAGCCGAGGAAGCGCATCGAGCCGATGACAAAATCAAGCTCTTCAAGGTCCGAGCGGAAGCCCTGCATCCACAGCGTCGCGCGCTTGCCGATCGTCACGGGCTGTGCGGGCTGATAGTGCGTATAGCCGAGCGTCGGCGTGGCGGCGTATTCGCGGGCAAAGGCCGCAAGATTCACCATCACGCTGAGAAGCTGCCCTCTCAGGTATTTGAGGCCGTCGCGATAGAGCACCAAATCGGCGTTGTCTGTCACATAGCAGCTCGTCGCGCCGAGGTGGATGATGCCGGCGGCGGAAGGCGCCGCCTTGCCGTACGCGTACACATGCGCCATCACGTCGTGGCGCACCTCGTGCTCGCGCTTTTCGGCGACCTCGTAGTCGATGTCGGTGATGTGCGCGGCGAGCTCGTCGACCTGCTCCTGCGTGATCGGCAGGCCCAGCTCGTGCTCGGCGCGGGCAAGCGCCACCCACAGTCTGCGCCACGTCTGGAAGCGCATATCGGGGGAAAAGAGGTGCAGCATGTATTCGGACGCATAGCGGGACGAAAGCGGGGACTCGTAAATATCCTTGCGCATAGGGTTCTCTCCTTTTCTTTCTCAGCGGTCGCTGTTCGTATTTTATATAGAATGAAGCAAAGTTGCAATAGAAAAGTAAAGAGGGGGCCTTCGTCCCCTCTTTACTTTGGTGTGTCAGCGGATGATGAGGCTCTCGCGCTCCGCGCCGACGGAGACGAAGCCGATGTGGCAGCCGATGGCCTTTTCGACGTATTCGACGTAATTGCGGGCGGCTTCGGGCAGATCCTCCCACTTGCGCGCGCCGGAGATGTCGCACTGCCAGCCGGGCAGATACTCGACGACGGGCTTGGCGTCCTGCAGCAGCACAGGGAACGGGAAGTCGTCGGTCTGCTCGCCGTTTAATTCATAGTGTGCGCAGACGGGGATCTTGTCCATGTAGCTCAGGACATCGAGCTTCGTCAGGGCGATGTTCGTCGCGCCCTGCGTCTCCACGCCGTAGCGCGTCGCGACCAGATCGATGGGGCCGACGCGGCGGGGTCTGCCGGTCTTTGCGCCGTACTCCGCACCCGCGTCGCGCAACTGCTGCGCCTCTTCGCCGAACCACTCGCAGACGAACGGACCCTCGCCCACGCAGGAAGAGTACGCCTTCACCACGCCCACAACCTCGTCGAGCTTCGCCGTGGGAAGGCCCGAGCCGACGGGCGCATACGCCGCAACGGCGTTCGAAGAGGTGGTGTAGGGATAGATGCCGTAGTCCAGGTCGCGCAGCGCGCCGAGCTGGGCTTCAAAGAGGATGGACTTGCCCTCCTTCTGCGCGTTTCTCAGGAAACGGCCGGTGTCGGTGATGTAGGGCTTGATGGCACCGCAGTAGGTATCGACCCACGCCATGAGCTCGTCCATCGTGTAGCCCTTTGCGCCGTAGATCTTCTGGAGCGTCAGGTTCTTCCACTCAAGAAGGTCGGCAAGGTGCTCTTTTAAGTGCTCGGGGTGCAGGAGCTCGCCCGCCTGCACGGTCTTTTTCTGGTACTTGTCGCCATAGAACGGCGCGATGCCCTGCTTGGTCGAGCCGTACTTCTTGTCGGCAAGGCGCGCTTCCTCGAGCGCGTCGAGCTCGCGGTGCCAGGGCAGCAGCAGCGACGCGCGGTCGCTGACCTTCAGATTCTCCGGCGTGATGATAACGCCCGCGGCGCGCAGCGTCTCCATCTCCTTGAGCATGTTTTCGCAGTCCAGCGCCACGCCGTTGCCCAGAATGTTGACAACGCCGTCGCGGAAAATGCCGCTCGGCAGCAGGTGCAGGGCAAACTTGCCCTTTTCATTCACCACAGTGTGGCCCGCGTTGCCGCCGCCCTGATAGCGGACGACCACGTCATAATGGTCCGTGAGGTAGTCGACCATGCGGCCCTTGCCTTCATCGCCCCAGTTGATGCCTACGATCGCGCAATTTGCCATTGTATTGATCCTCCGATCCGGAGCGGGCCCGCTCTGCGAGTCCTGCTCAAATTTTTCAACCGAGTTATTATAGTCACATTTTCCGCCCATGAAAAGAGTTAATTTTGCATAGCTATCATTAGCATTACTTATGTCTTATTGATTTTTGCGTCAAATTGAAATAATGCGCTATTCCGCTTCATTCAAGGTGTTTCGTCAATAGTGTCCAAAGTTGGGGCTCTGATATTGTTTCCTTTTTTCAGCACTTAGGACTTGCAATGCTGAGCCTCATGTGCCATAATTGGTTTACAGTTATGAAGATCACCACAAGATATAGTGTTATTCCCCATAGAGGGACGATCTAAAGAAAAGGAGAGAGGAACCATGAGAGTTATCAAGCGCAACGGCGCAGAAGTAGAATTTGATATCGTCAAGATCATCGCCGCGGTCACAAAGGCCAACGACGTGGTGGATGAAGACGCCCGCATGACGCCTGTCCAAATCCAGCGCATCGCCGAGAGCGTGGAGCTCTCCTGCCAAAGTCTGGGCCGCGCACCCACGGTCGAGGAGATCCAGGACTTTGTCGAGCATCAGATCATGGCGCACGGCGCGTTCGAGGTCGCTAAGCGCTACATCACTTATCGCTACAACCGCTCGCTCGTGCGCAAGAGCAACACGACGGACGACAAAATTCTCTCCCTCATCGAGTGCAACAACGAAGAGGCCAAGCAGGAGAATTCCAACAAGAATCCCGTCGTCAACTCCACCCAGCGCGACTATATGGCCGGCGAGGTGAGCCGTGATCTGACGAACCGTCTGCTCTTGCCCGAGGATATCGTCAAGGCGCATGAAGAGGGCATCATCCACTTCCACGACACGGACTACTATGCCCAGCACATGCACAACTGCGACCTTGTAAATTTAGAGGACATGCTGCAAAACGGCACCGTCATCACGGGAACCCTCATCGAGCGCCCACATTCGTTCGCGACCGCGTGCAACATCGCGACGCAGATCGTCGCGCAGGTCGCCTCGAACCAGTACGGCGGCCAGTCCATCTCGCTGACGCACCTTGCCCCCTTTGTCGACGTATCGCGCCAGAAGATCAGAAAGCAGGTGCTCGCCGAGGTCGAGGCCCTTGGCGTCGACCCCACGGAGGACAAGATCACCGAAATCGTCGAAAAGCGCCTGCGCGAGGAGATTCGCCGCGGCGTGCAGACCATCCAGTATCAGGTCGTGACGCTTCTGACCACGAACGGTCAGGCACCGTTCATCACCGTTTTCATGTACCTCAACGAGGCGAGAAGCGAGCAGGAAAAGCGCGACCTTGCCGTCATCATCGAGGAAATGCTCGAGCAGCGCTATCAGGGCGTCAAAAACGAGCAGGGCGTGTGGGTCACGCCCGCCTTCCCCAAGCTCATCTACGTGCTCGAAGAGGACAACATTCACGACGACTCGCCGTATTATTACCTCACACAGCTCGCCGCCAAGTGCACGGCGCGCCGCATGGTGCCCGATTACATCAGCGAAAAGAAGATGCTCGAGCTCAAGGGCGATGTGTATCCCTGCATGGGCTGCCGCAGCTTCCTGACGCCTGACCGCTTCACCGACGCGGGCGTCGGCAACATCGCGAATGCCGGCAACTATGTTCCCGGCAAGCACAAGTACTACGGCCGCTTCAATCAGGGCGTCGTCACGATCAACCTGCCCGACGTGGCACTCTCCTCCGGCGGCAACATTGAAAAGTTCTGGACGATCTTTGAAGAGCGTCTTGAGCTCTGCCACCGCGCGCTGCGCTGCCGTCACGACCGCCTGAAGGGCACGCTCTCCGACGCGGCGCCCATTCTCTGGCAGTACGGCGCGTGCGCAAGACTCAAAAAGGGTGAGCCCATCGACAAGCTCCTCTACGACGGCTATTCCACGATCTCGCTCGGCTACGCGGGACTTTACGAGTGCGTCAAGTACATGACCGGCAAGAGCCACACCGACCCCAGCGCAACGCCGTTCGCCCTCTCCATCATGCAGAAGATGAACGACAAGTGCAAGGAGTGGAAAACCGCCGAAAACATCGACTACTCCCTCTACGGCACGCCGCTCGAGTCCACGACTTACAAGTTCGCCAAGTGCCTGCAAAAGCGCTTCGGCGTGATCGAGGGCGTGACGGACAAGGGCTATATCACGAACTCCTACCACGTCCACGTGACGGAAAAGATCGACGCGTTCACCAAGCTCAAGTTCGAGGCGCAGTTCCAGCACCTCTCCCCCGGCGGCGCAATCAGCTATGTCGAAGTGCCCAACATGCAGCAGAACCTTGAAGCGGTTTTGCAGGTGATGAAGTTCATCTACGACAACATCATCTACGCCGAGCTCAACACGAAGTCCGACTACTGCCAGGTCTGCGGCTGGGACGGCGAGATCCAGATCGCGGAGGAGAACGGCAAGCTGATCTGGAAGTGCCCCCAGTGCGGCAACACAGACCAGGACAAGATGAATGTGGCCCGCCGGACCTGCGGCTACATCGGAACCCAGTTCTGGAACCAGGGCCGCACGCAGGAGATCAAAGAGCGCGTGCTGCATCTGTAAGGCTGCGCCATATAATTGCAGTTTGGGTGGGAGCGCACCGTGCTCCCACCTTTTTCTGATAAGGAGGTCATTTCCCATGCACTATGGCGAGATCAAAAACTGCGACATCGCCAACGGCCTTGGCGTGCGCGTGACGCTGTTCGTCTCCGGCTGTACGAACCACTGCGAAAACTGCTTTCAGCCCCAGACGTGGGACTTCTGCTACGGCAAGCCCTTTACGGGTGAGACGGAGGATGAGCTTCTGCGCCTGCTCTCCCCCGATTATATCAATGGCCTCACGCTGCTCGGCGGTGAGCCGTTCGAGCCTAAAAATCAGCGCGCACTGCTGCCGTTTCTCCGCCGCGTGAGGCGTGAGCTGCCGCAAAAGACGATCTGGTTGTTCACAGGCTTTACGTGGGAGGAGCTGCACGACCCCGCCGCGTACCCGCGCTGCGAGGTGACGGATGAACTGCTGTCCCTGCTCGATGTGCTCGTTGACGGGCGGTATGTGGACGCGCTGCATGATATCTCGCTGCGCTTTCGCGGCTCGTCGAACCAGCGCATCATCGACGTTCCGAAAACGCTGCAATCTGGCATTCTGACGCTCTGGGACGAGCGCGCGAACATCTGAGTAAAACGCGACAAAACAGCGCTTCCCATTGTTCGTCATTTTTTAACATTTCCCCACTTGCAATTCAAAAAGCACTGTGTTATATTGTGCAGGAAATTGAAAAACATCTCGTTTTTACAAAAATCGACAGGAGGTTTTTACACAATGAAACATCTCGGTTTATTTGCAGCAGGCGTGCTGTTCGGCACCGCCGGTCTCAAGATCCTTTCCAGCAAGGATGCCAAAAAGGTCTACTCCCACACCACCGCCGCGGTGCTGCGTGCCAAGGACTGCGTGATGCAGGCCGTCACGACCGTCCGTGAGGATGCTGAGGACGTCTACGCCGACGCCAAGGACATCAACGAGCGCCGCGCAGCGGAAGAGGACGCCGAAGTCATTGAGGACGCGTCCGAGGAAAAAGCGGACGAGGAATAAATCGCAGGAGAGCCGCGACGCGCGGCTCTCTTTCACTTTCGGAGGAATTGATACACTATGAAATGCAAAATTCTGCACGAATCCGCCGGGCGCATGCGCGTGCATCTGAATTGCCGCCGCATGACGCTGCATCAGGCGGACGTTCTGGAATATTATCTGCGCAGTGTGGACGGCGTGAGCGAGGTCTCGGTCTTTGACCGCACGCAGGACGCCGTGATCGTTTACCGCGCGGACCGCGCCGCGCTCGTGCACGCGCTCGCGGCGTTCTCGTTCGACAAGGCCGAGACGATGGACCTTGTCCCCGACCATACGACGCGCAAACTCAACCGTGAATTTGAAGACAAACTCTCGTGGACGGTGATCCGCCGCGTGATCTCGAAGCTCTTCTTCCCGCTCCCCGTCACCACTGCGCTCGCCATCTATCACTCGATCAAGTACATCCGCGAGGGTCTTTCCGCACTGCTGCACGGCAAGCTCTCCGTCGCCGTGCTCGACGCCACCGCCGTCACCGTGTCGATGGTGCGCGGCGACTTCTCGACGGCAAGCTCTGTGATGTTCATGCTCCGCCTCGGCGAAATCCTCGAGGACTGGACGCATAAAAAGTCCGTTGCGGACCTCGCGGGCGCCATGTCGCTCAACGTCGACCACGTCTGGCTCAAGACGGGCGAGACGGAAACGCTCGTTCCCATCGGCGATATTCAGGCGGGCGACTGCGTTGTCGTGCGCACCGGCAGCCTCATTCCGCTCGACGGCAAGGTCGTCTCCGGCGAGGCGATGGTCAATCAGGCGTCCATGACGGGCGAGTCCATGCCCGTGCCCAAGCGCGAGGGCAGCTATGTCTACGCAGGCACCGTCGCCGAAGAGGGCGAGTGTGTCGTGCGCGTGGAAAAGGCGCTCGGCGGCGGCCGCTATGACCGCATCGTGCGCATGATCGAAGAGTCGGAAAAGCTCAAATCCACGGCTGAGGACAAGGCCTCGCGCCTTGCCGATAAGCTCGTACCCTATACGCTCGGCGGCACGATCCTGACCTATCTCATCACGCGCAACGTCACAAAGATGCTGGCCGTGCTGATGGTCGACTTCTCCTGCGCGCTCAAGCTCTCCATGCCTATCGCGGTGCTCTCTGCCATGCGCGAGAGCAGCAGCCATCACATCTCCGTCAAGGGCGGGCGCTTCCTCGAAGCCGTCGCCCAGGCGAACACCATCGTCTTTGACAAGACCGGCACGCTCACCTACGCCACGCCCAAGGTCGCGCAAATCATCACCTTCGGCGGCAATGAGGAAAGCGAGATGCTCCGTCTCGCCGCGTGCCTCGAAGAGCACTATCCCCACTCCATCGCCAACGCCGTCGTGGCCGAGGCCAAAGACCGCGGATTGACGCACGAGGAGTATCACTCTCAGGTGCAGTACGTCGTGGCGCACGGCATTTCGAGCATGGTGGACGAGAAAACAGTGCTCATCGGCAGCGCGCACTTCGTCTTCGAGGACGAGGGCTGCCGCGTGCCGGAGGGCGAAGAGGACAAGTTTGAATCGCTCCCGCCCGAGTATTCGCACCTGTACCTCTGTATCGCGGGCGAGCTCGCCGCGGTCATCTGCATCCATGACCCGCTGCGCAAAGAGGCGAAGGCCGCCGTGCGCGCGCTGCACGAGCTCGGCATCGACAAGGTCGTGATGATGACCGGCGACAGCCGCAAGACCGCCGAGGCCGTCGCCGCCGAGGTCGGCGTCGACGATGTCTACGCCGAAGTGCTGCCCGAGGACAAGGCTGCGTTCGTCCGCAGCGAAAAGGCCGCGGGCCGCAAGGTCATCATGATCGGCGACGGCGTGAACGACTCCCCCGCCCTGTCCGAGGCCGACGCGGGCATCGCCATTTCGACCGGCGCCGCCATCGCGCGCGAGATCGCGGACATTACCATCTCGTCCGAAGATCTGTTCGCGCTCGTCACGCTGCGCTCTCTCAGTCAGGAGCTCATGGCCCGCATCCACCGCAACTACCGCTTCATCGTGAGCTTCAACTTCTCGCTCATCGTGCTTGGCGTGCTTGGTATCCTGCCGCCGACGACCTCGGCGCTGCTGCACAACATGTCCACGCTCGCCATCGGCCTCAAGAGCATGACGAACCTCCTGCCCGAAAGCAAGCAGAGCAGCGCTAACTGATTTTTCCCGATAAAAAAGCTCCGTGCCTTGGCACGGAGCTTTTTTGCTATACAAGTTTGATTTTACGCAGGGCCGTAGGCCTTGATGGCATCGTCGACGATCTTTTCCGCGTCTGCGCCCACGATGTCGAGGTTTTCGGCTTCCAGGAGCTTGACGGTCGGAATGCCGAAGCAGTCCTGCGCGATGGTCTTCCAGTAGTCGTAGCCAAAGCGGCCGTCAAACGGCCCGCCGCTGGTCGTGACATAGTAGAGCTCGCTTGCGCGGCACAGGCCGACGGGCTTGCCCGCCTCGCTGTACTTCGTCACGATGCCCGTGACATAGATATTCTCCAGATACACCTTGAGCTGCGCGGGAAACGACAGGTCCCACAGCGGCGCAGCGATGACAATTCTGTCCGCCGCGGTGAACTGACGGGCGTAACGGAACATTTCATCGTCATACTTCTTTTCCGCGAGCAGCGCGTCGCGCTTTGCGATGTCCGCGCGCCCCAGCGGGTGCAGCGGCTCATCATAAAGGCGCAGCTCCTCGTATTCGCCGAGCGCTTTAAGCAGCGCACGGGCCAGTTTTTCCGTGCGCGATTCTCCGCGCGGGCAGCAGTTAATAAAAAGCGTCATGTCCTTTCCCTCACAGTACGCAGTAGTACATGATAAATGTGTTCGCCACGCCGAGCAGAATGCCGGCGATGACTTGCAGCGGCGTGTGGCCGACAAACTCCTTGAGCTTCGCCTCCGGAAGCTTTTCCGACGCAAGCGAGTTGAAGGCCTCGACGATGTCGTTGATGATAACGGCCTGCCGCCCCGTTTCGAGCCGGACGCCCATTGCGTCCTTGCAGACGACGATGGCGAAGATGAACGCCATCGCGAATTCAAACGAACCGAGCCCGTAGACGAGCGCCGCCGCGGTCGCGAGCGACGAGACCGTGGCCGAATGGCCGCTCGGCATCCCGCCGTCGCCGATCAGGCGCGTAAAGTCGATGCTCTTCGTCACAATGGCATGGATGATCGTCTTGATGAGCTGCGCCCAGAACCACGACGAGAGACCGATGAGCAAAAAGGGATTCAACAGCAATTCCTGAAACCAATTCATATGTTTCCGCTTCCTTTCGCGGTGCGGGCTTTGTCAGCCCTTGAATGTCCCTTATTATACCACCGTTTTCCGGTTCAGCAATAAAGTTTCCTTTAACTTCTTTCTCAAAAATTTAAAAGCGCTGTGACCAAAAACGGTCACAGCGCTTTTCTCTTATTTTTACGACGCCTGCGCGAACTGGCTGTTGTAGAGCTCGGCGTAGAAGCCGTTTTGCTCCATCAGCTGCTCATGCGTGCCGCTCTCGATGACGTCGCCGTCGCGCATCACGAGGATGAGGTCGGCGTTCTTGATGGTCGACAGGCGGTGGGCGATGACAAAGCTCGTCCGGCCCTTCGTCAGCTCGTCCATCGCGCGCTGAATGAGAAGTTCCGTGCGCGTATCGACCGAGGACGTTGCCTCGTCGAGG
>OGMO01000863.1_pt1 | contig 22909 bp, 21 predicted proteins | sample 1573241 | NCBI WGS metagenome assembly OGMO01 (sample SAMEA2581896, study PRJEB24529) | metagenome | biome: Human gut stool | place: China | collected 2011 | reverse complement strand
ACATGCACATTGACTCCACCGGTGTAAAGGAAACAGAGCTTTACGAGATCAAGGCATCGGAAGAATTGCTGGGCTTTGCCAAGAAGAACATCAACGACGTTCTTCCCGAGCTGGAGCTGCGCGCCATGGCACTCAAGAAAATCGGCGATCAGAGTTTTATGGGCATCGGCGTTTCCTCTATTACACAGAGAAAATCCTTCACAAAAGAATATATGGAGCACGCACATGGTGCAACACTCGGTTGGTGGAATCATACCATCGAGGATGGGGAAGACAAATGCGACCCAGTGGCGTTGGAGGAGGACACCAGAGCAACGCTCAAGGTCCTTTATGATCTGGCGACAGCAAAGCTTCTGCCATATGATTTTAGTGACAAGATCTCCGTCTTCCGTGCAAATGTCCAAAAGGTTGCCGATAAATTTGGCGATCACATGGATTTCACCGATCTGCAGGATAACCTGAAAACCGTTGAACATCAAGTAAATGAGATTCAGGCAATGAAAGGAGAACTCTCGAACGAGCAGGCCAAGCTTTATAACGAGTTCGTCAAGATGGTTGCCCGCCAGATTACCAATGTAACCATGACATGCGCAGACAAGTATTCACAGGACAGCTATGGTTACACAAGTCTCTCTTATCCCATCCCGCTGTTTGCGGACTTTGAGCGCTTGGTCAAGTTGGATCCCGATTCTCTGGAGTATGGGCTTATCAAGACACAGCTTGTAAAAAACAAGAACCGCATCAATGACGCATTGTATATCATCAGCCAGTTTGCAGAAGTAGTAAGAAAATTGCTCACATAATTTGCCCGTTGTCCTCTGCACTATATGTTTAATCAGCCTTTAACAATAGCTACTGAGCAGAAAGGATTGTTAGCATGGAATCTATCTTAGTTGGCGTAAATAATTTTTTCGCTATTTTTTCTAAAATCAGCAGTTTTCTTTGGTCTTTTCCTACGCAATTTAGCGGTTGGAAATCAATTCCAGTGCTTGGACAGTTTACGCTTTTAGTCCTTTTGCTGTTAGGTGCCGGTATATGGTTTACAATCAAAACCGGTTTTGTCCAAATCAAAAATTTCAAGAAGGGAATCAAAATCCTCTCACAAAAAAAGAGCGTTGAAATAGGCATTAGTCCATTTGCTTCTTTTATGCTCTCATCGGCTATGAGAATAGGCGCCGGAAACATCACCGGTGTGACAGGTGCAATTGCTGTCGGAGGTCCTGGCGCTTTGTTTTGGATGTGGCTTTCTGCATTCTTCGGCATGGCCACCGCCTTTGTTGAAGCGACTCTCTCTCAGATTTTTAAGGAGCGTAAAGGTGATGAGTATGTCGGTGGTTTGACGCATTATGCCGAGAAGATTTTCCGCAATAAGCACTGGGTTGGTATCAGCATTGCAATTGCATTTTTGTTCTATCGTTTACTCAGTATGCCCGTACACACATTTCATGTTTTCACGGCAGTTGGCACAGTGATTTCTACAGTTACTGGTCACGTTGCAAGCCGCACCTCCGTTGTCTACTACGTTCTTGCTTTGGTTATCGTTATTTCCCTTGCTTTCATTGTATTTGGTGGTATTAAGCGTGTAACCAGATTTACTGATAAAATGGTACCTGTCATGGCAATTGGTTATACGTTGATGGTACTGTTTTTAATCGCTGTAAACTTTAACAGAATCCCCGATTTCTTTGTTGCTGTTTTCAAAGGCGCTTTTACCCCAGATGCAATTTTTGGCGGTATGTTTGGTGTTGCTTTGATTCAAGGTATTAAGCGAGGCCTTCTCTCCAATGAGGCTGGCATGGGAACTACCAGTATGGCCGCTGCTTCTGCAGACACCAAGCACCCTTGTGAACAGGGATTTGTTCAAGCTTTATCTGTATTTTTGGATACGTTCATTATCTGTAGTATGACTGGTTTTGTTATCACAATGGGTGCTATTTGGGAAAATCCTATTTATGACTGGAGTACGATTAAATCATCCGTCATAGATGTATTTGCTCAATCCATTGCCGTTCTAATGCCCGGAACTGCTTTTGATGAATTTTCAATTATTTTCGGCTGTATGGCATATGCCTGCTTTGCATTCACAACGCTTCTTGGTGGAATTTCATTCTGTGAAATTTCAACGAGCAAACTTTCCACATCCAATCGAGCCACAAATCTTGTTAGAATTGTAAGTTGCTTTATTATGGTGCCACTTGGCTGTCTATGTGTTCTTGCTAATCTCGAACTTGGCAATATGTGGAGTGTCTCGGATCTTATTAACGCAATTTTTATTCTTATAAATGTTCCGACAATTCTTATCGGCTCTAAAATTGCCTTTGCCGCGTTAAAGGATTATGTTAAGACTAACGGCAAGCCCTTTACATCCGATCGCATTGGTGTCAAAACGAGCGTGTGGACGAAAGAATTTGCCGAGAGTTACAAAGATTAACTCAGGTAGGAGGCTTCAAATGAGAATTAAGGTTTTGATCCCAAACAGCGGAATGGATCGAAAAACGCTTAATGCCCGGGAGACAATGCTCTCCCGGGCCGTCTCGACCGAAACGGAGATCTCGGTCGATTGTATCCAAAGCGGTCCAGTATCCATCGAGTCTGTAACCGATGAGGTCTTCGCCGGTCCGCTGCTCCTGCAGGAGGCAATCCGCGCGGAAAGAGAAGGTTATGACGCTTTTGTCGTTTACTGCTTTAGTGACCTTGCCATAACAGCGCTTCGCGAGAATGTTGATATTCCTGTGATTGGTCCCGGAGAGTGTGCGCTCGCCGCGGCAGACATATTATCAAATAAGTTCTGCGTTATCACGACCGTGGAGGGTAATGTTTCGAGGACATACCGAAGATTAATGCAAAACCCGATCACACAAAAAAAACTGAGTTCTGTCCGGGCACTGAATATACCGGTCGCAGAACTACGGGACGATCCGGATGCGACTTGTGTCTATTTGAAAAAGGTCTGTGCAGAAGCAGTTGCTGAGGACGGAATAGACACAGTGGTGTTGGGTTGTCTGGGGCTTGCACAGTATGGAGAAGAAGTGGAAAAGGAGTGCGGCGTTAAGGTTATTGACCCGGCTTTTGTCGCATTGGGGTGCGCGGAACTCGCAGCTCGACTCACCTTGAAGCCGAGCCGTCGCTCAGTTGCCGCATACAGGAGAAATCAAGAATGAAAGCAGATAACTGCATTGCCCTTTTACAGCAGATGGTTGCAATCCCCAGCGAATCGCAGAATGAACAGGCTTTTGCGGAGTTCCTTGCAAATTATCTGCGCGAAGAGCTGTCGATGGAAACGCAGCTTCAGCATGTAGAGGGAAAAAGCTACAATGTCATCGGCCGTTGGAATAGTAGTACGCACGGAAAAAAGCTGATTCTCGGCGGACACATCGACACGGTGCCGCCCACCCCCCGTTGGGAGACCAATCCTTATCAACTCTGCACACGCGGAGATGAGCTTCACGGGCTTGGTGCGGCTGATATGAAAGGCGGTCTTGCCGCGCAGCTCACCGTGCTCAGGCGTTTCAAAGAAGAAAACGCCTCATTTGATGCCGACATCGAATTTGTTGGCCTTTCCGACGAAGAGCGTCACTCCATTGGAGCACATGCTTATGTGAAACTAATGCAGCAGCAGAACGCTCTGAGAAATAAGAATTTCTTCCTCATGGGTGAGCCGCATTTCGACAACATTGTAATCGGTGCAACCGGAAAGGCCCTTCTTTCCCTGCACATCCAAGGAAAAGATGGCCATGCGTCCACGCCGGAAAAAGGTATCAATGCGATCGACTGCATGGCTCGCTTTCTTACAGCGGTTCAAGAAAAATATATGCCATTATATGCCAATGGTGTGTGTGCTTCCTACTGCTGTCTGGAAATTGAAAGCGACTATGCGGGCTATAGTCTGACCATTCCATCTAAATGCAGTGCCCTGATGAATAAACAGTTGTTTCCAACGGAAAGCATCGACAGTTTTATTGACGATCTCCAGCGTATCTATGCAGAAAGAGTTTGCGTCGGAAACTTGACGATCTGTCGCGAGATCCCCAGCTATCCTGCTTATCAACTTTCGCCTGAGCAGTCGGATGTACAGCGTCTGACATCACTGCTTCGAAAGCAATTTGGGCACGCGCCGGAGCTTCGAATCAATCAGAGCGTAAGCGACGGTAACATTCTCTACAACGAGTTGAGTATCCCAACTGTGCTATTTGGTCCGCATGGAGTCGCCTTCCACACAGAATGCGAATATGTTAAAATCAGCAGTCTCTCTCAATATATGGACGAGCTATATGCTTTTATCAAGCAGGAATACACCAGATAAGGACTGTGGCTATGGAAACACTGGAAGCAATCAATCGGCGTTACTCCTGCCGAAGGTACGACAGATCGAAGCTACCCGAAGCTGCAAAAATTGAAATCTTATTGCATTCTGCGCAAGTAGCGCCGGTTGCTTGCAACAAGCAGGATCACATCCACATTTCACTTATTTCCGATCTTGAACTTCTCGAGGCATGGGATCACGCTGCGGCGTGTTATGTAGGAGCAATCAAGTCGCACCCCTTGTATCATGCACCGGCCGTTTTGCTGATTTCTGTGAGACCAGATGCTTCTGATCCTCCCGAAAATCCATATTTGAATGCGGGATGTGCCGCAGAGAATGTCACTTTGGCTGCCACAGCATTGGGACTTGGAAGTGTGCTTCTTGCTATGCCTGTTCGCGCCCTGCGCAAAGAGGAAGCTCTTCTTGACCGTTTTGCCCTGCCGGATAACTTTCAGCCAGTAATTGCGGTTGCATTTGGCTATGAGCAGGTCGATCCTATCAGTAGGCGGAAATCTCTTGTGTCCTATAAGTGCAATAAAGCCAGCAAGGAGGAGGACTACAATGCAATGCATTGAAATAGCGACCAACCATCGCAAGAGCGAGTACGACAAGGTGTCCGCCGAATACGAGAGCTGGAAGGCCAAGGGCCTCAAGCTCAACATGGCACGCGGCAAGCCGAGCAAGCAGCAGCTCGACCTTGTCAGCGGCATCCTGACCGCGCTGACCAGCGCCGAGGAGTGCGTGGACAGCGGCGTGGACGCCCGCAACTACGGCGAGCTCAAAGGTCTTGAGAGCGCGCGTAAGCTGTTCGCCGATATCCTCGGCTGCAAGACCTCTCAGGTCTTCGCCGGCGGCAATTCGAGCCTCCAGCTCATGTACGACACGGTCTCCAAGGCCTACACCCACGGCCTGCTGCACAGCGAAAAGCCGTGGTGCAAGGAAGAGAGCGTCAAATGGCTCTGCCCCGCGCCGGGCTATGACCGCCACTTCAAGGTGACCGAGAGCTTCGGCTTTGAGCTCATCACCATCCCGATGACCGAAAGCGGCCCCGACATGGACATTGTCGAAAACCTCATCAAGGACCCGAGCGTCAAGGGCATGTGGAACGTGCCGAAGTACTCGAACCCCGACGGCATCATCTACTCCGACGAGACCATCGAGCGCATTGCGAAGATGAAGCCCGCGGCTCCCGACTTCCTGCTCATGTGGGACAACGCCTACTGCATCCACGAGTTTGACGGCGAGTTCGTCCCGTTCAAGGATATTCTGAGCGAGTGCGAGAAGTACGGCAACGCCGACATAGTCTTCGAGTTCGCTTCCACGAGCAAGGTGACGCTCCCCGGCGCGGGCATTGCGTGCTTTGCGTGCAGCGAGGCCAACATGGACTACATGACCAAGCTCATCGGCATTCAGGCCATCAGCTTCGACAAGATGAACCATCTGCGCCACGTGAAGTTCCTGCAAAACAAGGAGCACACGCTCGCGCTAATGAAGGAGCACGCCAAGATCTTAAAGCCGAAGTTCGACATGGTCGTCGAAACGCTCGAGCGTGAGATCAAGCCGCTCGGCATTGCGAGCTGGCACACGCCCAAGGGCGGCTACTTTGTCTCCGTGAACACGGCCCCCGGCCTTGCCAAGCGCACGCTGGCGCTGGCCAAGGAGGCGGGCGTCGTGATGACGAGCGCGGGCGCGACCTATCCGTACGGACACGACCCTCTTGACAGCAACATCCGCGTCGCCCCGTCGCTGCCGCCGGTCGAGGAGCTCGAACAGGCGATGGCAGTCTTCTGCTGCTGCCTCAAGCTTGCCGCGCTGGAGAAGAGCAAGAAGTAAGGCATATTTGCATCAAAAAAGCGGACCGCAGTGCGGTCCGCTTTTTCTTACCCCTATTCAGATCTTTGCTTTCTTCTCTTCCCGCTTCAAGCGCCATACGGCGAGTGAACGCACCAGAAGAACATTGATGAGCGCAAGGCGCGCGTAGCTGTAGACGACATTCAGAAGGAAGTACGGCGAAATGTTATTGTAATTGCCGAGATCGTCGAGCAGTAGCGGCATAACGCCGTAGCTCATCAGAAGCGGCAGCACAACGAGCGCGATGAGCCAACCGACAATGAGCCATGTGACCTCCTTTTTTGTCGCGGGCAGCTTGAGCGTCCGGTAGGAGCGCACCGTGCAGACGATCATCACGAGCATGCCGAGGAGCTGCACCCACGAGATGGCAAGGCGCGCATAGTTCATCTGCGCCGTCCAGAGGTGCGTCATAAAGGCAGTCGTCCACGAAAGGCCCGTCGCAAAGCGGAGGTAGAGATCAATACAGAGATAGGCCGCCCAGCCGCACCACAGGCCCGTGCGATGCTTCACCGTAAAGCAGATGATGCCGCAGAGGAAAAACGGCAGTCCGTAAATCAGCCCCGCCAGCAGATCGCCGGCGAGTATCAGACAGGTGAGCAGAAGAACCGCGCCGATACACAATAAAATCGTACCCGCAATGGTGTGACGCTTTTCCCGCTCGGACGAAGTCTGCGGCGTGAAAGAGGCGGGTACTGCCTGTGCCGCGGGCGCGGCTGTTTCCGCCTTCGGCGCATCCTCGCCGCGCACCAGCTCGTCAAGCGTCACACCGAAGAGCTCGGAGAGCTTTAATAGCTTATCAAGCTCGGGGATGGAGGCGTCGGTCTCCCATTTGGATACGCTCTGGCGCGAGATGTCCAGCGCGTCGGCAAGGTCGCCCTGCGACCAGCTTTTCTGTGTGCGCAGGCGCACGATGTTCTCTCCAAGTGTCATGTGATGGGGTTCTCCTTTGCAGATTTTCTGCGTTCAGCTTACCAAAAGGCGCGCAAAAAGTCCACCAAGCGGGGTTGAAAAGTTAGCAACCAGCGGTTGCAGCTCAAAAAAGAGGCCATAAATGGCCTCTTTTTTGAAAAAGTTTCGCTGCGCTTTGTGCCTTGCCACCCGTAGGGTGGCAAGGCACACGCTTCGCGCAAAGTATTTTTTGTCACGCGCAGGTCGCGACAAAAAATAATCAAAACCATTTTGCGCCCGCAGGCGCGAAAAAATTGAGATCGTTTTTTCTGACGACATGCGCGTCAGAAAAAGCCCCTCTCGCTCCGCAAACGTGCGCGCCTACGGTGCGTGCGCTGCCGCGGAGCGCGTTCCTTTTCAAAAACAAAGAGCGCCAAAAGGCGCTCTTTGTTTTTGATTAAAATTCGTAGTCTACGGCCACGCGGTCGGCGCGGATGGATTTGCAGATGTCGCTCACGGCAACGTGGCGGGGATCGACCTTGTAGGCGTTCAGGTCATCCATCGTCTCAAACTCGGAGACGAGCACGGCGTCGTAGTTGTCCTTGCCAATATTCTTTGCGACTTCGCACTTTTTGAGCTGCGAGATCACGCCGTCGAGCGCGGCGAGCTTCGTCAGAAACTCGTTGGCCTTTTCCTCAGTGCCCTCGCGAAACTTCCACATTACGATATGACGGATCATAGGTATCTTCTCCTTTTTATCTTGCGTTGTAGACCTCGATGGCCTTTTTGAGGATGTCCATGGCGCGCTCAAGCTTATCACACTCAAGGACGTAGGCCATGCGGACTTCGTTTTTGCCCTTCCCGGGCGTCGCGTACATCGAGCCTCCCGGAGCCATCATCACGGTCTCGCCGTTGTCGCTGAATTCCTCGAGCAGCCATTGCTGGAACTTATCGGCATCGTCGACCGGCAGCGCGGCCATCACGTAGAACGCGCCACCCGGCACGTCGAACACCACGCCGGGGATCTCGCCGAGCTTGCGGCAGAGCGTGTCGCGGCGCTTCTTATACTCGTCGCGCACGGCGGCAAAATACTCGGGGCCGACGGTATAGAGCGCGGCAGACGCGATCTGGTCGAGCGTCGCGACCGAAAGTCTTGCTTGGCAGTATTTCATCGCGTGGTTCATGAACTCCTTATTCTTGGAGATCAGGCAGCCGATACGCGCGCCGCAGGCCGAAAAGCGCTTGGAGACCGTGTCGATGACGATGATGTTGTCACCCGCCCTGTCGGCAAACTCGCCAAACGACTGGAGCTTCTCCCCGCTGTAGACGAATTCGCGGTACGCCTCGTCGCCGATGAGGAACAGATCATGCTTTTGTGCGACATCGACGAGCATCTCCATCTCCTCGTGGCTCAGCACAACGCCGGTCGGGTTGCCGGGGTTCGTGACCATGATGGCGCGCGTGTGCTCGTTAATGAGAGATTCGATCTTCTCGCGCTCAGCGTAGCGATACCCCTCCTCCGGGCAGGTCGGGATCGGGCGAATCGACGCGCCGCAGGTGCGGGTCATCGTGTTGTAGTTGGGGTAGAACGGCTCGGGAATGAGAATTTCGTCGCCGTCGTCGAGAATGCACTGCAGCGCGATCTGAAGCGCTTCGCTGCCGCCGGCGGTGACGTAGATCTCGCTCTTGTCAAAGTGCATGTCGAGCTTGTCATAGTAGTTCTGGATCGCGTCGATCAGTTCGGGGATGCCGGGCGAAGGCGCGTAGGCCAGCACCGGCTGCTCGAAGTGACGGACCGCCTCGAAAAACGCAGGAGGAGTCTGTACGTCAGGCTGGCCGATGTTGAGGTGATAGATGTTGATGCCGCGTGCCTTCGCCGCCACTGCGTACGGGTGGAACTTGCGCATCGGAGACAGGCCGCATTTTTTAACTTTGCTGGAAAATTTCATGTTGTGCTCCTCCTTTTTTATTATGATGACCGCCGGTCATCCGCCGGTCATATTCAATACACGTATGATATCTGTCCAATGCTGGTTATATAGTATAACGGCTGCACTTTTCAAAGACAACTAAAATTTTGTCGGTAAACTGCATAAAATATCAGGCCAAATATCGTCAGCGTTTACAGCTTCTCCACATCGCTCTCGCCGCAGACGACTATGCCGTGCGCCTTGAACAACTCCACCGTCACGCCGTCGCCCGCGATCAGGCGGCGGGAAAAAGTTCCGTCGTAAATCTGCCCGCAGCCGCAGCTCGGGCTCTTTTCCTTGAGCACGGCAGCCTCGCAGCCGTTTTGCTGGCACAGCGCGAGAGCTGCCTCCGCACCGCGGCGGTACGCCTCTGTCACGTCGCGGCCATCCGCTGTGACGACGCGCTCGCCCCGCCGTTCGCTGGGCACACGCGGCGTCGGGAGACCGCCGAGCTGTTCGGGGCAGACAGGAACAATTTCATATTTTCCCACCAACGCCTGCACGCGCGCGTCCGCTTTACTTTTTCCGTCGTAGCGGCAGGGCGTGCCGAGAAGGCAGGCCGACACGAGCAGCTTATCCATGCCGCACCTCCAACGCTTTCCCGTTGAGCTTCGCCTCCGCGAGCGTTTCGCCCTCGTAACGCAGCTTGAGCGAGAAAAACGGTACGTTTTCGTCGAGCAGGCGCAAAAAGATCTTGTCGCCCTCCCACGCGGGCAGCGCCAGCAGATCTTTCTTTTTGATCCACGCAAGCTCGCCCTCATCGCAGTCCTTGAGCGTTCCCTCAAAGCCGTCGGCAGTGAAAAGGTGCATGTACTCGCTCTCCCACTTGTCCGACACGAATGTCACGATGCCGCGATAGCGGTAAGAGGTCAGGGCGAGGCCGGTCTCCTCCTTCGTTTCGCGCAGAGCGCACTCCTCCGGGCTCTCGCCCTCTTCAAACTTGCCGCCGATGCCGATCCACTTGTCGCGATTGCAGTCGTTCTCCTTTTTCGTGCGGTGCAGCATCAGGTATTCGCCGCCGCATTCGATATAAATGAGCGTCGTGTTCACGGCGCGATAGATGCTACTGCTCATGATACTCCCTCCCCAAAGGGTCTTTTTGTCAGTATAAAAGATGGCGGCAAAAATTGCAAGTGAAGGTGCCGTTCAGAAAATCGCGCATTTTTCGAATTTGCACTTGACTTTGCTGTGATTTTTGGTATAATCATTTTTGCTGTCGAGCGCACCGATACGCAGCAGTATCGAAGCGGTCATAACGAGCACGACTGGAAATCGTGTGTACGTCAAAAGCGTACCGAGAGTTCGAATCTCTCCTGCTGCGCCAAAAAGAACACCACCCAACAGGGTGGTGTTCTTTTTTGTATCCAGAGATTCGAACAGGGCATGAGCGAAGCGAAAAAACGCCCCAGTGGGGCGTTTAGTGCCCGCCTACACCGTCGTGGCATCACGATCGACGCGACTTGTCCAGTCCCGTCGATCGTGCCACTTCCTCAAAAGCGGCTCACTTTCTCTGCCACTGGCAGCGTTTCGCCGCTTTCCGTGTCGCGGTGTGGTAACACCGCGAGCGAATCTCTCCTGCTGCGCCAAATAAAACCACCATCTTTCGATGGTGGTTTTATTTTTTACTCAGCGCTCTCAGTGAACTGGGCTTTTCTCCCTTTACTCCCCCAGCATCTCTCCTGCGGCGAGGACGGCGTTGCGGACGCACTGCGCGCATGGACAGAGGGCCTTGCCGGTCTCCACGCCCTTTAAGTCCTTGCAAATCGTCGCGCCGCTCTTTTCCTGAAAGCTCGTAAGGATGCTGCGGGCCGTGCGCGGCGTGCCCTTGCCGTCCGTCACGCTGCCCGCGGCCATCACCGCGCCGATCAGCGCGCCGCAGGTGGCCTGCATGCAGCCCATGCCCGCACCGTAGCCTGCGCCGAGCTTCATCAGCATATCGTGGTCGACTGGAATTTTATCCTCCCACGCGCACAGCACCGACTGGGTGCAGTTGCCCTTTCCCGCGGCAAATGTTTCCACCGCCAGCTCGGCGCGCTCTTCAATCGTCATTGTTTCTATCTCCTTTGCTTTTTGATCCATTCCGACTTGCCGGTCGTTTCCCCTATCGTACTCACAACGGCGCGCAAAGTCAACCGCCGCGCGTACTGGATTTTTGCCCGCGGCCGTGCTATGATGGAGAAAATCACCACAGGAGGATTCCCAATGAAGAAACAACTGACCGCATGGCTGCTCGCGCTCGTGATGCTCTTCTCGCTCGTCGGCTGTGGCGCGGATGCGCTGGTGCAGGACGATTCCAGCCTGCCGCAGCAGGAACAGCAGGACGCGCAGAACGCACCGTCCGAAGACGCCGATACGCCAAGCGACGACGATGCAGCCGCCCCTCAAATTGACGAGGACGGCACCTACACGACCAAGGACGACGTCGCGCTCTATATCCACACCTACGGACATTTACCGGACAACTTCATCACCAAGAAAGATGCCCAGGCCCTCGGCTGGCCGGGCGGGTCGCTTGAACCCTACGCGCCGGGTAAATGCATCGGCGGCAGTCGGTTCGGCAACTACGAAGGTCTCTTGCCCGAGGCGGACGGACGCACCTACGCCGAATGCGACATTGACACGCTGGGCGCGGATTCGCGCGGGGCCAAACGCATCGTCTTCTCAAACGACGGCCTCATTTACTACACCGAAGACCACTACGAGACCTTTGAACTGCTGTACGGAGAGGAGTGACGGCCATGCGCTTTGTATTAGATGTCTCCGCCTGCGAGACCGCTGAAGACCTGCACCGCGCGCTCGCGGAGGGGCTGCGTTTTCCCGCGTGGTACGGCGGCAATCTCGACGCCCTGCACGACTGCCTGACGGACCTGAATGAGCCGACGGAGCTGATCGTCCGCGGCACTTCGGCGCTTGACGAGCTGCTCGGTCGCCGCGCCAACGCCTTCCGCCGCGTGCTCAATGACAGCGCAGAGGAAAATCCGAATCTCACCGTGCGGTTTGAAGATACGACTGAGGACAGCATAAACTGAATCGAAAAGAGGACGCGCAGGCGTTCTCTTTTTGATTCTGCGGAGAATTTACAAAAACTTCTCCCATTTCCGCTGCTTTCCATGGTATGATGAAAATAACCGATTATTCCTGATAGAAAGAGGAGACCGCCATGTCACAGGTGACCAAACGCGCGCTCGAGGCGTCGCTCAAAAATCTGCTGCTGCAAAAGCCCCTGAGCAAGATCACCATCAGCGATATCACGGAGGACTGCGGCATCAACCGCATGACGTTTTACTACCACTTCAAGGACATTTACGACCTTGTCGAGTGGTCGTGTCAGGAGGACGCCAGCAAGGCGCTCGCAGGCAACAAGACCTACGAGACGTGGCAGCAGGGTTTTTTGCAGCTCTTTAAGGCCGTGCAGGACAACAAGCCATTCATTATGAACGTCTACCACTCCGTCAGCCGCGAGCAGGTGGAAAACTACCTCTACAAGGTCACCTACGACCTGCTTGAGGGCGTGGTCGAGGAGCAGGCGCAGGGCATGAGCGTGCGTGACGAGGACAAGGCCTTCATCGCGACGGTCTACAAGTACGCTTTCGTCGGCTTGATGCTCGACTGGATTAAAAACGACATGAAGGGCAACCCGCAGCTGCTCGTCGACCGGCTTGAGCTCGTCATCCACGGCAATGTCCGTGCCGCGCTCGAGCGGCTGCGCATCGACAAGGCATGACTTCTTTTGCCGTTTTCATCAAAATTACAGAATTGATAAGTTTCTTTACAGTTTTCCGGGCAGTGATAAGTTTCTTATCACCGCCCGATTTCTGCTGATTGTTCTTTTCGCAAAACTGCGGTATGCTTTCACCATCGAAAGGAAAACATACCGTTGATTCCCAAGGTTGAATGTGTTTCGTGGATCAGCGGTTTCACAGACAGTTTGAAAGGAGAAATGATTTATGTATTATTCCAGCGGTAACTATGAAGCGTTCGCCCGTCCCAAGAAGCCCGAAGGCGTGGACAACAAGTCCGCCTATATCGTCGGCAGCGGCCTCGCCGCGCTGACTGCCGCCTGCTACCTCGTGCGTGACGGCCAGATGAAGGGTGAGCACGTGCACGTGCTCGAAAAGGGTGATCTGCCCGGCGGCGCGTGCGACGGCTACAAGTTCGAAAACCTCGGCTACGTGATGCGCGGCGGCCGCGAGATGGACAACCATTTCGAGGTCATGTGGGACCTGTTCCGCTCCATCCCCTCCATCGAGACCGAGGGTGTGAGCGTGCTCGACGAGTACTACTGGCTCAACAAGGAAGACCCCAACTATTCCCTCTGCCGCGCGACCGTCAACCGCGGTCAGGACGCGCACACCGACGGCAAGTTCGACATCTCCGACAAGGGCGCGATGGAGATCATGAAGCTCTTCTTCACTCCCAACGAGCAGCTGCAGGACAAGAAGATTACCGACTTTTTCGATGAGGAAGTCCTGAATTCCAACTTCTGGCTCTACTGGCGCACGATGTTCGCCTTTGAAAACTGGCACAGCGCGCTCGAGATGAAGCTCTATATCCAGCGCTATATCCACCACATCGGCGGCCTGCCCGATTTCACGGCCCTGCGCTTCACCAAGTACAACCAGTATGAGTCCATGATTCTCCCGATGGTCAAGTACCTCGAGAGCCACAACGTTCAGTTCCACTACGGCGTGCAGGTCGCAAACGTCGAATTCGACTGCTCTGACCCCAAGCACAAGCTGGCTAAGCGCATCGACGTGATCCGCGACGGCAAGAAGGAGGCCATCGACCTCACGGAAAACGACCTCGTCTTCATCACCAACGGCGGCTGCGTCGAGAATTCCTCCATGGGCAGCCAGAACACTCCCGCCCAGTTCAACACCGAGCTCAAAGAGGGCGGCGGCTGGGATATGTGGCGCAAGATCGCCGCGCAGGATCCGTCCTTCGGTCATCCCGACAAGTTCTGCCACGACCCCGAGCAGACCAACTGGATGAGCGCCACCGTCGAGACCCTCGACCAGAAGATCATCCCCTATATCAAGAACATCTGCAAGCGCGACCCGTTCACCGGCCATGTCGTCACCGGCGGCATCGTCACCGTAAAGGATTCTTCATGGCTCATGAGCTGGACGATCAACCGCCAGCCGCAGTTCCGCACGCAGCCCAAGGATCACTGCCTTGTCTGGGTCTACTCCCTCTTCACCGACAAGCCGGGCGATTATATCAAAAAGCCCATGCGCGAGTGCACCGGCAAGGAGATCTGCATGGAGTGGCTCTACCACATCGGCGTGCCCGAGGATCAGATCGAAGACCTCGCGACCAACAGCGCCAACACCGTGCCCGTCATGATGCCGTATATCGATGCGTTCTTCATGCCGCGCGCCTATGGCGACCGCCCGAACGTCGTGCCCGAGGGCAGCGTCAACTTCGCCTTCCTCGGCCAGTTTGCCGAGACCCCGCGCGACACGATCTTCACCACCGAGTACTCCATGCGCACCGGCATGGAGGCCGTCTATACGCTGCTGAACGTCGACCGCGGCGTGCCCGAGGTCTGGGGCAGCGTGTATGATGTGCGCGATCTGCTCAACGCAACTGTCAAGCTGCGCGACGGCAAGAAGGCCACCGACATGGACATGGGCTTCATGGAAAAGATGGCCGTCAAGAAGGCCCTCAGCAAGATCGAAGGCACCGACATCGAAAAGCTCCTCAAGGAGTACGGCGTCATCTAAGGATAAAAGCAAGCAGGATAGCAAGGAAATAATGAGAAAGGGCGGGAGCTAAAGCTCCCGCCCTTCCTTTGCGCTCTCGCGCCTATTTCACCGGTGCATTAAGTCGCTCAGCGCGCCGTCCACGGCGGTACCCATCTGCTGCATGGTGCGGCCCACGCAGGTCTTCATGGCTTTGCGCTTTTCTGCGACGGTCATGCCGATGATCGCGCCGGCGGCCATACCGGCAGCCATACCGCGCCAGAATGCGGTATCACACATATCGATCACTCCTTTGCTCACGCGCTTAGTCTGTCCGCACAAGATCGCGTCATACGCGGCAATTTTTGCCGCAAATCGCCCTTGCTGAATGCCTCTTTTCGGCCTATAATGAAAATGAGAAAAAGTAAGCATGAAGGAGAACCATATGACCACGATTTATCTCATCCGCCACGCCGAGGCCGAGGGCAACCGCTATCGCCGCGCGCATGGCTGGTACAACAGCACCATCACCGACCGCGGCTACCATCAGATCGCCGCGCTCGCAAAGCGCTTTGCCGATACAAAATTCGACGCCGTTTACTCAAGCGACCGCTTCCGCACGATGATCACGGCGCTTGCCATCTATAAAACGCACGGCCTACCGCTGCGCACTGTCCGTGCCCTGCGCGAGATCGACGTCGGCTATTGGGAGGATACGCCCTGGGCCGAGCTTGAGCGCACCGATCCCGAGCAGCTCGCCTATTTCAGCAACGATTCGCAGAAATGGCACGTCGACGGCTGCGAGAGCTTTGCCGAGGTGCGTGAGCGGATGCGCAAGGCGCTCACGGAGATCGCCGAGGCGCATCCCAACGAGACCGTCGCCGTTTTCTCCCACGGCATGGCGATGCGCATCATTGTCGGCACACTTCAGGGCATGACGCTGCACGAAATCGACAGGACCGGCCACGCGGAAAATACTGCCGTCGCCAAGCTCGAATACGAAAACGGGAGTTTTAATGTCGTCTTCCGCGACGACGCGTCCCACCTCGGCGATGACATCGCCACCATCCGCAAGCAGCCGTGGGTCAACGACCCGAAGGGCTTTGAGGGCGGCATCTACTACCGCTCCTCGGGCGAAAGCGGACACTTCGACGTGATGCACGGCGGCGATGTCATCGGCGCGGTCAGCGTTGCCTCCTGCCGCGGCGGTGTGGGCACGATCGGCGAATTCTGGCTCGAGGAGGACGCGCAGAAGCGCGACCTCGGCGAAAAGCTCGTCGGTCAGGCACTCTCTTACGCGCGCTCGCATGGCTGCTCCATCCTCTCGACCGGCCGCATCGCTAAGAGCAATTTGGTCGGCCTCCACTGCGCGGAAAAGTGGGGCTTCTACCCCGTCTGCGAGGATGCGGAAAGCGTCACTTTTGAGAAGAATTTTGAATACGATGAGGAATCCTGCTGGAAGAGATTGCAGGAAGTTATCGAACAATGAAGAAAAAGAAGATCGAAAAGGCTTTTCTGCCGGTCTCGAAGGACGAGATGGTCGAGCGCGGCTGGTACTACTATGACTTCCTTGTCGTCACGGCGGACGCGTATATCGACCACCCGAGCTTCGGCACGGCGATCATCGCACGCGTGCTGGAGCACGAGGGCTACCGCGTGGCCGTGCTCGCCCAGCCGGACTGGCACAGCGCGGACGCTTTCCGCGCGATGGGCCGTCCGCGCTACGGCGTGATGATCGGCGGCGGCAACATTGACTCGATGGTCGCGCACTACACGGCGGCGAAAAAGCGCCGCACGCAGGACCTCTACTCCCCCGGCAACCGGATGGGCCTGCGGCCCGACCGCCCGACCATCGTGTACGCCAACCGCTGCCGCGAGGCCTTCGGTGATACGCCCATCGTCGTCGGCGGGCTCGAGGCGAGCCTGCGCCGCTTTGCGCACTACGATTACTGGGACGATAAGGTCCGCCGCGCGCTCATTTTCGACGCACAGGCAGACCTGCTCGTCTACGGCATGGGCGAATACGCCACACGCGAGATTGCGCGCCGGCTCTCCAAGGGTGAAAAGACGGATACCTTGACAGATATTCGCGGCACGGCGTTTGTGACGCGCACGCCCGAAGTCTGCGCCTTCGACCATGTCGAGTGCCCGTCATATGAGGAGGTGTGCGGGGACAAGCACGCCTACGCGCTCGCGACGAAGCTCGAATACGAGGAGCACGACCCCATCCGCGGCAAAGCGCTCTGGCAGGCGCACGGGCGCGACACGCTCGTCGTCAATCCGCCCGCGATGCCGCTTTCGCGTGAGGAGCTCGACGAGGTCGCCGAGCTCCCCTACATGCGCGAGGTACACCCGATGTACGACGCTCTCGGCGGCGTCGCCGCCATCGAGGAGGTGCGCTTTTCCGTCGCGCACAACCGCGGGTGCTTCGGCGGGTGCAACTTCTGCTCGCTGGCGTTCCATCAGGGGCGCATGATCACCTCGCGCTCGATCGAATCCTGCGTGCGCGAGGTCGAGGGCTTCACCCGCGACCCGAAGTTCAAAGGATACGTCCACGACGTCGGCGGTCCGAGCGCCAACTTCCGCCACCCGTCGTGCAAGGATCAGCTGATGCGCGGCATGTGCCGCAATAAAAACTGCCTCGCTCCCTACCCCTGCAAAAATCTCGATCCCGACCACTCGGAATATGTCGAGCTGCTGCGTCGTCTTCGCGCAATCCCCGGCGTGAAGAAGGTCTTCGTCCGCTCGGGCATCCGGTATGACTATCTGCTCGAGGACAAGGGAAGTCCCTTTTTGTCCGAGCTCGTCAAGTACCACATCTCCGGCCAGCTCAAGGTCGCGCCCGAGCACTGCGTGGCGGGCGTGCTCGACTACATGGGAAAGCCGCACTTCGACGTGTTTGAAAAATTTTGGGACAAGTACCGCTCCGTGAACGAAAAGAACGGGCGCGAGCAGTATCTCGTTCCCTACCTCATGTCGTCCCACCCCGGCTGCACACTCGAGGACGCCGTGCAGCTCGCGGAATTTCTGCACTCCACGGGTCACAAACCCGAGCAGGTGCAGGACTTCTACCCCACGCCCGGTACGCTCTCGACCTGCATGTACTACACTGGCATCGACCCGCGCGATATGACACCTGTCTTCGCCGAGACGACGCCGCACGGCAAGGAATTGCAGCGCGCGCTGCTCCAGTGGTTCCGCCCCGACAAGAAAAAGCTCGTCATCGAGGCGCTCAAAAAGGCCGGACGCGAGGATCTCATCGGCTACGGGCCGAAGTGCCTTGTCCGCCCGTACGGCGATGACCGCGCGATGCCGCACGGCAAATCCGGCGGCGGCAAAAGGCCCTCCGCCGCGCCCAGCAGCGGCCGCAGAAGCGACGCGCCCCGCGGCGGGCAGAGCTCGAAGAACAGCGGCGCTGACAAGCCGAAAGGCTTTAAGCGCAAGTCCGGCTGGGCCAAGCCAAAGCCCACGGCAAAGAGCAAAAAGAGATAAAAAATGCTTGCAAAGCAATCACTTTGCAAGCATTTTTCTTTTACCGCTCTTATATTCACTTGCCAGGCGACAGAAAAAAGCCCATGGCTTTTGTAAAGCCATGGGCTTTCATTCGCAATATCTCAGCGATCACTGATAATCGCTCAGCAGGAACATCGACTTGATCGCGACGACCTCGTCGTATTCCTCTTGCGAGACCTGCACGTCGGCGTTGAGCGCCTTGAGGTCAGATTTCAGCACCTCGAGCGCCTCATCCGCGCTCTGGGCGCGGCCCTCGCGCAGGATGCGGATCATGCGCGTGAGCACGACAGGGTGCGCATAGCGCGCCGGCAGTGGAAAATCGTCCGGCAGGACGTGGGCAAGGTTGGCCTGTGCCTCTTCCCAGGCGCGGGCGACGGCCTTTTTGTTGTTCTTCGCCGTGGGCAGCACGTGCGCGCCGGAAAAGAAGAAGATCGCCGCAAAGCCGAAGAGGGCGAAATACATGCCGAAATCTCCGCCGTTGCGCCACGAGATAATGCCGTACCCCAGCGCCGCCGCGCCCGCCAGCACGATGGCCAGCGCGACCCAGCGGTAGGCGGGGTTCGTATGCTGGTTCACACGCTTGGCTCTGGCTGCCTTGGAGAGCTGATCTGTCAGCTCGGGGTAGCCTGAGAGGAACTTCTGCGCCTTTTCCAGCTCTTCTTTCGCGCTCTGCGCGTCGCTCGTCAGCTCGGAAAGATAGCGCGCAGCCTCTTCCTTTGCCTTCTGCTCCAAGCGCTGCTCGCCGCCGACGCTCAGCGTCGGGATCTCAGGATGCACTTCCCCGATATAGGCGAGCATCGCGTCCACGTCTTCCTCGCGCTTGAAGGTACACTGCTTTTCCCTCCCGCCGTCATACTGCACCACAAGGTATGGGATCGCGCCGAACACGCCCTTGCCCGAAAAGCCGCCCTGGCTCATCGCCACGCGCTTGAAGACGCGGCGCACCGACGAAAAGGCGACATAGTAGCGCCGGTCGATAAAATAGCTATTCAAAAACAGCGCCTCTTTCCCCACGCCGCAGGGGCCGAAACGCTTGCAGGACTTCTTGTCCGCGGCGACAGCTTCGGCGTTGAGACTCGTTTCGCCAAGGCGCACAGGTGCAAAAATCATAAAGCTCCTCCAAAATTTGAAAAAAGCGGTGGGAGAGCATTCTCCCACCGCTCTACGAATAGTTTACTTGTGCAGCGTCTCGTAGTGAGGCTGGGTGTGGCGCTTCTTGATGGTGTACAGGAAGATGCCAAGGAACACAATAGCGGTGATGATACCGACGGGGTAAGCAACAGCAGTGTTGTAAACGGTCGCGCCATCAGCAGTCTTGGTATTCAGGAACTGGCCGAGGCACTCGTTGCCCAGCAGGAAGTACGTCACGGACACAGCGCTCATGAAGGTAGCGGGAACAGCGGTGATCCAGTAGTTCTTCTTATCATAGAAGAGGTACATGGAAGCGGCCCACAGAACGATCATGGCGAGGGTCTGGTTCGTCCAGCTGAAGTAACGCCAAATGATGGTGTAGTCGATCTTGCCGAGGGCGTTGCCGATGCCGAGGATCGCGCCGATGCCGAGGACGGGCACGCAGAGGATCAGACGGTTCTTCCAGCTCTTCTGCTCCATGTGGAACCAGTCGGCCAGAACAAGACGGGCAGAACGGAACGCCGTATCACCGGAGGTGATGGGGCAGGCGATAACGCCGAGCATGGCGAGCGCGATGCCCACGCCGCCCATGGTCTTGGAGCAGACATCGTAAACAGCGGTGGAACCGCCGCCGCCGAGAGCGAGGAGCTCTTCGCCGGTGTAGAGAGCGCAGCCGGCAGCAGCCCAGATCAGAGCGATGATACCCTCAGAGACCATTGCGCCGTAGAAGACAAAGTGGCCCTGCTTCTCGCTCTTCATGCAGCGAGCCATCAGGGGGCTCTGCGTGGCATGGAAGCCGGAGATCGCGCCGCAGGCGACGGTGATGAACATGAAGCTCCAGATCGGAGTGCCCTGCGGGTGGAGGTTGGCGAAGTTGTTCCAGATCTCGGGGATCTCATAGCCCTTGGTGAAGATACCCAGACCCACGCCGAGCGCCATAATGATCAGGCAGATACCGAACACGGGGTAAATCTTACCGATGATCTTGTCGATGGACAGGAACGTTGCGATGAAGTAGTAGATCAGGATCAGGACCAGCCAGAACAGCTTGCTGGCCACAATGCCGGTGCTGCCGCCGTTGGTGAACAGCAGCTGGATCAAACCGGCAGGGCCGACCGCAAAGACCGTACCGACCATGACGAGCAGCACCACGCTGAACACACGCATGACGTTCTTCATCGCGCCGCCGAGGTAGATACCGGAAATCTCGGAGATGGAAGCGCCTTCGTTACGCTCGCTCATCATACCGGAGAAATAGTCGTGAACCGCACCGGCAAAAATCGTACCGAAAGTGATCCACAGGAAAACCACAGGGCCCCACAGAGCGCCGCTCAAAGCGCCGAAGATAGGGCCGAGACCCGCGATGTTCAGAAGCTGGATCATAAACAGCTTCCACTGCGGCAGAACCATGTAGTCCACGCCATCGTTGATCTTGACAGCCGGCGTTTCACGGTCGTCAGGGCCGAAGGTCTTTTCGACGATGCCACCGTAAACGAAGTAGCCGCCGATCAGCAATGCGAGGCAGATCAGAAAGCTAAACATTTTTCTCCTCCTATTTTATTACAAATGTTTGCCTTGCAGGAGAATTTCCCCTGCGTTTCGCCTGATTATAATAATTTTTTGGAGAAAAAAGTCAATCGTCAAAATGAACAAATTTTGAATGAATATCATTTCATTCGAGCCGGATATTTGTTTTTCCCTTATGCGCGGATGACCTGCTCGATGGCCGCTAAAAGCTCGTCGTAGCCCTCAAAAGCGGGCAGATGCGGGTAGTCGTGCTTGATCTTTTCCGTCGTGCGGAACAGGAAGCCCGCCTTGGACGCTTCGATCATTTCGAGGTCGTTGTAGCTGTCGCCGCTGGCGATGGTCTCAAAGCCGATGGACTGAAGGCCGCGCACGGTCGTAAGCTTGGAATGCTCGCATCTCATCTTGATGCCGCTGATGAATCCGTCGGCGTCCACCTCGAGAGAGTTGCAGAAAATGGTCGGCCAGCCGAGTTTTTTCATCAGCGGTTGTGCAAATTCCTCAAAGGTGTCGCTCAAAATGATGGCCTGCGTCTCAGATCTCAGCTTGTCGAGGAATTCTTTCGCCCCCGGCAGCGGGTCAATGCGCGCGATGGTCTCCTGAATTTCCTTGAGTCCCAGGCCGTGCTCGCGGAGCACGCCCAGGCGCCATTTCATCAGCTTGTCGTAGTCCGGCTCGTCGCGCGTGGTGCGCGTCAGCTCGGGAATGCCGCTCTCGCGGGCAAATTCGATCCAAATTTCGGGGACGAGCACGCCCTCCATATCAAGGCAGGTAATATACATGTTTATTCTCCTTTATCACTTTTCCGCCGCGGCCTTGCCGAGCACGTAGTCGAGCATCTCACCGCGGTCGATCACGTCGCGGTGACGCACCGCGCGGGAGCGTAGGTCGGCAAGATTCTTTGGCACGGGCACGCCCGTGACCTTGTGGAGCTGCTCCATCACGTCGAACTCGTCGCCCTCGGCCTTTTCGCCGATGCCCTCGAGCACGGCGGCGGGGAATTTATAAGGAGAGGCAGTGGAGAGCACGACGACGGCGTTGTGCTCGGGGTTCGCCTGCTTGTACTGCTGCGCCACGTCCCAGGCGACCGCCGTGTGCGTGTCGCAGAGGTAATGGTCGTCCTTCCAGACCTTGCCGATGGCGGTTTTCGCACCCTCGTCGTCGCAGAAGCCCGCCCAGAAGAGCTCGTGCAGCTTTTCGAGCATGTCTCCGGGCACCTCGTACTCGCCGTTTTCGCTGAGCTGCTTCATTAAATCCGCGATGAGCTTGTCGTCGCCGGAGAGGAGATAGAGCAGGCGCTCCAAGTTGCTGGAGACGAGAATGTCCATCGAGGGGGACACGGTCTTGTAGAAGGGGCGGCGGCGGTCATAGCGGCCCGTGCGCAGGAAGTCGGTCAGCACATTGTTGGCGTTGGACGCGCACACGAGCTTGCCGACGGGGAGTCCCATCTCCTTGGCAAAGTAGCCTGCGAGGATATCGCCGAAGTTGCCGGTCGGCACGACGTAGTCGACCTTGTCGCCCGGCTGGATGCGGCCCGCCTGCACGAGGTCGGCGTACGCTCTATAATAATAGACGACCTGCGGGGCGAGGCGGCCAATGTTGATGGAGTTGGCAGAGGACAGGCGAACGCCCTTGCCCTCGAGCAGCTGATCCTTACTGACGGCGGAGAAAATTTTCTTCACGCCGGTCTGCGCATCGTCGAAGTTGCCGCGTACCGCGCACACGCAGACGTTTTCGCCCGCCTGCGTCGCCATCTGCGCCTGCTGCACGGCGCTCACGCCGCCGTGGGGGTAGAAGACGATGATCTTCGTGCCCGGCACATCGCAGAAGCCCTCCATCGCCGCCTTGCCGGTGTCGCCGGACGTGGCGGTCAGGATCATGATCTCGTCGTCCACACCGAGCTTTTCTTTCGACGCGGTCATCAGGCGCGGCAGCATCGAGAGCGCCACATCCTTAAAAGCGCTCGTCGGCCCGCGGAAAAGCTCGAGGATGAAGTCCTCACCGACGGGGACGGTCGGGGTCAGGTGGTCGGTCTCAAACTTGCC
>OGMO01000861.1_pt1 | contig 22949 bp, 17 predicted proteins | sample 1573241 | NCBI WGS metagenome assembly OGMO01 (sample SAMEA2581896, study PRJEB24529) | metagenome | biome: Human gut stool | place: China | collected 2011 | reverse complement strand
CTGAAAAAAGGAATAAATGCGGCTGGCAAATCAGGATTGGGATTTATCTTTGATGAAAGGGATAAACTATATTTTAGGAATCAATTTAGATTTCTGTCCTTATAGGGAGCGTAAAATAAATTATTTAAATGAAAATAATCTCAAGAATGTATTGCCGATAGACATCTCAAATGTTTGTCGGCTTAATGTCTGTATATCATTTCCTATCAGATTTCGGTTGGCAATTTTCTTACTTATTACATTAAACAGGAAAGATTGTTCTTCAGAAAGAAGTCTTTGATACATTTGTGGAAATTCTCTCATATATTCGTTTGCCGAAGATATGAATTGCAAATAATGAAGTAAGCCAAATTTATTCGGTTTTCCTGGGAAATTATGAATTGCCCGTTCAATAGGATTTTTGTAATTCTGAATAAATTCCCCCCATTCTTTGTCTGCTAAAAGTTTCATTTCTGGAGATAGTTGTGATGATGGAAAAAAACAGTTTTCTATCACAATGTTGACCAATTGACTTTTGGAAGGGAAATAATGCATGACTGCTCCTTTAGATTTGTTTACAGCCAAAGCTATATCACAAAATGAAGTATGCTTTATTCCTTTAGAAATGAACAGCTTATATGCTTCATTAATTATCCGTTGTCTTAAATCTGGGTCCATCTCATAGCTCCGTTATATAAAAATAGCACAGATGCAATCAACAACCCAAACGTGGTAGTGGAATACCTTAGAGATGAAGTTGACGCACCTGTGCTATATATCCATATAGCGCAAGCCGTCATATTCCATCTTATCTCTTTGAAATTTTCCACTTTTTGTTTGAAAGATGATATATGATACTATACTATGTCGTTTTTACTTTCGCAAAAGTATATGATTTGTTGCTTATTTCCAAATTTAAACAACACTTAATAATACTGTTCCATAAGAAAAGCGTCCGCTTTCAGGGACAATTAGTAATATTTTTTCTCCAGATTTAAGTTTGTGTGTATTCCAGAACTCATCTAAAATTGCAAATATAGCTGCAGAAGCAATATTGCCGACTTTTGATAAATTCGTGTACCATTTATTTTCCTCAATACCTATTCCCACATCTTTTAATTCGTTGATTATTTTATCATAAAAGAACATGGATGAAACATGAGGTAGTACATAAGAAATTTCATCTGGCGATACGTTGTGTTTCTCAAAGCAATATTTAATATGCTTAGCCCAATATGGTATAGCATACTTCCCTAGAAATTTTACATCTTGTTTTACTACAAATATTGATCGATCTATTCTTTCTTGATTGTTGAACGATTTCCAGCTTTTTAATTCTCCATTAGTGTCACTTTCTGCTCCCATAAACATACATGTGGGTAATTCATCTGCAAATGAAGTCATTTCAATCCATTCAACTTTTAGAGCCTTTCCTTTTCCGCAATGGTTTTGGAGTAATACAGCACTGGCTCCATCACTTAACATGAAACGTAAAAAATCTTTTTCGAGTGCCATATAAGGTTGTGTTCCCAAATCGGCACATTTTTCATATTCAATATCATAATTCTTTGAAAGCAAAGTTGCAGAAGTTAATTCTGAGGTACTACAAACGGCGTTTCTTTTTTCTCCTGATAAGATACCCCAAAAAGCTGTTTTGAATGCTTGAAGGCATGATAAACAAATGCCTGAAGCAGAGAATATTTCCATTGGTTTATTTTTCAGTAACCCATGAACCATTGAGGCATGAGACGGAAGCATTTGATCTGGACTTGATGTTGCACATGTCAATAATTCAATGTCTGATTCTGAAATGGAAGAATCTTGTAATAACTGTCGTATTGAAAGAACCGCCATTTCCGCATTTGAATGCGTTATTTCTTGACTTTTTGTAAGTGCATAATAACGTTGTTTAATACCATTTTGTTTTAGAATAATAGGTTTGACTCTTGAATGTTTTCCAGCAATCAATCCTAAGAAATCTTCCATATCTTCATTAGAGACAGGATTATTAGGGAAATAACAAGATGTTCCCGTAATAAAAACATCATTTTTCATTTTTACTTGTTTTTGATTAGAAAATATATAAAATAAAATTGCTCTCTTAGTGCATTCACGTCTAAACCATTTTTTAATGCATCTTGATATGATTTACCCAAAAAAATCAATCTGACCTGCTGGACAAGCAATTCTGTATTGCAAGAACTACGTATCTCACCCTTTTCTTTTGCTTTAATAACAACCTCTCTTAACTGCGTCATTTCATATTTTTCAATTTCACTCAATTTTTGATGAAATCCTGGATAATGTTTTTCTGCTTGCAAGATTAGAGTCATATATGCACGCGTACCATTGATATTTGCTTCGGGTATGACAAATAGAGAAAGCTGTTCCATCGCTTTCATAATGTTATCAACATATTGATTGAAGTATTCGAATAAAGATAGATTTGACAGATTATCTGTTGCATGCTTTATCCTCTGAACATCTAAAATATAGGTATCAATAACATCCATGAACAGCTCTTGTTTGGTTGGATAATGATAAATTGTACATCCTCTTGACAAATTGAGACTTGCTTCTATATCTTTTAGGGGGACCATGCTGTAATCTTTTGTCAGAAACTGTTTAAATGCAGCCTCCCTTATTAAAGCTTTTGTTTCTGAACCTCTTGTTCCTTTCATGACATTTTTTTATTATATCTCACAAAAGTAGTTCTTTTTTGCCTGAAAACGCCTTTTGTTTTAATATTATTAGTATGTATCCATAAAAGAGGCAAATGAGTATAGGGCTTTTATGAAACATAAGCTTGTTTATAATATCTTATTATGCAACATCTTTTTAAATTTAGATCCTATATCATAATTCATTTTTTTCGTATATTTGTTTTATATAAGCCGATTAGTCGGTTTATTTGGCATAGGGGAACCCAAACGGAAAGTGGAAATTCAAATTGAGATGTTCCTCTATGTCTTTTTGTATTCCATTTTCTGTAATATGTCTTTTAATTTAGCATTATAAAAACCGACCGGACGGTTTTTTTATTGCAAAAATATAAATATTCAATGTAAAAACAAAGGGAAAAGCCAATAATGCATCTTGTCAGTTGATATGTATAGACAAAATAGGTTATTGTTTTTCCCTTTGAGGAATAATATGTTATCGAATCGATCTCGGAATCATTTTTATCTTGACCTGTGTGCCCTGAGAGTTCAGGATGCGCACTGGAGTCTTTTCCCCTGCTTTTAGATAAAAAAGAAGATAATCTTTTGCACGTTGAGATTCGAACAGGCCTTTTTCATGGTATTCAGCAATCCATTTTTGAATTACAGGAATTTGCCATCTGTTCATCAGCATATAGTATCCAAAACGATATTCCGGATCGCCCAAAAAGATATTGAGTTTCAGATAATCCCACCAAAACTGCTTCTTGTTTTTGCTTTTGGCATTAAGCATGATTACCTGATTATGAAAGGTTTCACGTGGATAATCCGGATAATATTCCCAAACAAACATGTCTGGAACAGCATTTTCGTTGTCTTCCTTAGAAGGGATGAATGGCTGCAATACTTTCATAGAATCTTGTATTTTTTCGTATGTCTGGGTTTCGTATTCCTTATAGTATATTAGACAATCTCTTAAACGTGAGGATGTATGATGTATAAGTGCAGTCCGTGCCCCAGTACAAGATTGGGAATTGTTGTTTATAGCTGCTAGTTTTTTCATAAACCGGATTTCCGCTTTGGCTTGTTCCTCATGATCCTTTTTCATAAATGGATAATCCTGCCAAGCGATTTTCCTCATAGAACGGTGCAAGCTGGGAAGCTGCAAGGCTCCGTAAGCGCAGAAAATGGAATCACGGACAATCTTGTATATAGGGGTTCTGTCGCCTTCGTGTGCCACGTAAGGAAGATGATTTATACTAAAGAGCTTTTCACCTTCCACAATTAAATCAGCTGAAATCGTCTTGCCTTCGTCCAAACGGCCTTGAATTTTGAAATTACGTTCTTCTTTACTGAAAAAGTCAATAGGCTGTACTGCCACTAACGTTACACTGTAATTGCCGTTATGCGGTGTGTAATCAACATTTTGCGGTGTCAATTTGGAAGCCAGTTCGTTCAGTAACTCAATTTTTCTGCTATCATTCATAGTTTGTTATCTAATTAAGTGAAACATATTGTTAACGATGCAAATGTAGGGATTGGTATTTGGATAAGAGTTCCAAATCTTGATAAAAATCATTGCAAGGTTAACTTGTTATTCGAAATATATAGTTTGTATCTGAAAATAATCATAAACTTCAATATTCCTATTTTGTTGTTTATATATTGGAATAAACTATATCAGAGACTTCAGTTATTGTGTTTATGTATATTTAAAAAAAGCACTCTATAAGTGTTTATAGAATGCTTTTTTATCATACGTATTTATAAAGTTTGGATTTGTTGAATGTTGGATTGGAAAAATGAATCTTCATTATGAGGGAATCCCTGAGTTATAAAGATCCCTGGGGGAATATTTGCAGCATCACCAATATAATTAAGGAAGATATGCAAATTGACATCATAAGCATATACAGTATGTCCTACAAATTGAGGAAGTAAGGCAGAGTCAAAAGATGGTGTCATTCTGATGGTAAGGTTCGTTTTAGGTCTACCTCCATCATAAATAGTTTGTATGTTAGAGTAACTTGTATTCCATATTAGGTCTTCGCTATAAACTTGCACATTGGAATAGAGATTCTCTATCGCCTCAAGAATACAAGAATCAATTATATCTAGGGTATTCTTGTTGTATGTTGTCGTAAAAGGACGAGTATATACTATTGTTCCTCCACAATCACATAAATGATGTTTGAATCTAAATCTAATTACTCTGGCTACTTTCCAATTTGAAAGTGGGAGCATTACTAATTGTACTTTAGGTATTGTCATAAGTTTCTTTTTTTGTATGTAATTTTTTTTGATTTCTTTTCAAGACATATTGATTTCTTTTTGTAAATGGCGAAAAAATAAAATAGAATATAAATAAAGAATTAATTTAATATTAGTTAAACTAATTAAAGGTATAACCTGTTGAATACTTTACTTGCTGCAAATTATCCTCAATGCTTTTTACATTTTTGAAGTTAGTATCTGTTAAGATATTAAATTGAAATTTGAATGTTGCAGAATCACTTGCAAGTACATAATGATCATTCCATTCATAATCTATAATCGTTGGGAATTTAGAATCATCAATCAACGGTAAATCTGCGCGGAATATAAAACAATCTAAATTAACTAGAACAGATACCTCAGATTGTATAAGTATCGTGTCGCTGGATATTTCTCTTATTGTATTGAATGAGCATGAAACTTTTTCTATAGATGTAATTTCCGGATTTTCATATAATCCAGGGGCATAGCCAGGATAGCTGTCGAAATCATTACTAGATATAAGATTATCAAGCATATCTTTAGAAATGTAATCTTGTATAAGTTGTATAAAATCTATATCTCCAAGGCCTCCATCCTGTTGTAATTGATTAAATTTCTCTTTAAGTTCAGTGGATCTGAGTATTATTTCATTGTCGATAAAGTTCTGTATGTCAGTAACCAGTCTGATAGAAGTAGTCGGTATACCATTAGAGATGCAATCTGCGATTAAATCTGTATGCAGGTCTTTTTTGTCTTTATCGGCAAAATCTTTGGAGTTTGCCGTAAGGAAAATAATTCCGCAATTAGAAGAATATTTTTGTGTATGCTCCATAACACTATCCCAAATCAATGCATCCCTGTATCCTTTTGTACTATCCTTAAAAGGCTTCTTTTTTCCTAGTTCTCGTGCAACCATTATTTTATGTCCTGTATTTGGGTATGGAATTATACCAATACCAAGTTGTTTTATACGATTATTAAGTTCGTTTCGATAATTGGATATAAAACCTTTCGCATCTATAGGTGTTTGAGTTATTGGTGATGTTGAAAGATCAGACAGTTTTTTGAGAGCCTTATTAAATGAATTAATATATTCTTCAGCTTTTTCGTCGTATTGTTTTACAATTTCGTCGATAACTACTTCCGGTATAAAAATCTCATGTCCGAGAATGGTTGATGTGTTGCAAAGCGTTACTATTCTTGCTTTATTTAACTTGAAATCGAGGTGTATGACATTAGTGTCTATTATTATATGATTCATGATTTTAGCGTTTAATATATTCAACATAATAAAAGCTCAAAAAAAACAAACCATTTGGTCTGTTTTGCAAATATATGATTTTAAATCAAAAAAGGGAGCGTTTACTTGTTATTTTCTGTCAAAATTCATAGCGTAATACATGAAAGATGAATAATTTGGAGAGTGTGTCGGAAAAACATCGTATATTTGCATTACAATTAAGAAAAGAAAGGATTTATAAATGGATTTTGAAGGAGAATATACCTTGCGGACAGCCTCTAATCAACAAAGCCGTGAGCCGGATGCCGTATATCCGGATGCCGTGCTGAACATAGCCCGCGATTCGGCTTCGGTATTCCAACTGAAGCGGAAATGGGAGAAGACTCCTCCGATGCTGAACCTGGCTCCCGACTTCCAGCGAGGTCTGGTGTGGAACCCCAAGCAGAAAAGCGAACTGATAGAATCCATACTGATGGGCATCCCCCTGCCGCTGATTTATGTAAAAGAGGATGAAAAAGGCGTATATATCATTGTGGACGGCAAACAGCGTCTGAACACCTTGTTCAGCTTTATCAACAATGAGTTTGCGCTGGGAAAGCTCACAATTCTGAAAGATAAAAACGGATGCCGATTTGATGACCTGTCTCCGTTGGAGCAGAATAAGATAGAAGACTGCTCGCTGACCTTGCATGTGATTAAGGCTCCTACCAGCGACCGGGTTACTTTTGACTTGTTTGACCGCGTGAACCGGGGAGGGACACGTCTCAACAATCAGGAAATGCGTAACGCGCTTTATCAAGGAAATGCAACAAGGCTGATCAACCGGCTGGCTGAAAAAGAAGTTTTTGTTGTGGCTACGGAACATTCCGTTCCCGCCAACCATATGAAAGACAAGTATCTGGTACTTCGGTTTGTGGCTTTTTACCTGTGGCAGGAGCATATTACCACAGACCCTGACACCAACGGACTGCTGGAATACAGGAGCAATGTGGAAGATTTTCTGGGAAAGACGATGCGTTTTCTTAACCGTCTGTCTCCGGAATACAGATTGTTTGAAGAACTGGAAGCCCGATTTATCCGTGCCATGGAACTTGCCATACGGCTGCTTCCATCAGGAGGTTTCCGCCTACCTTCGTCTCCGGGTAAAAAAAGACCTATAAACATGGCTTTTTTTGAGAGTTTCGGTTATCTTCTGTCTAAATTAAACGGAGAGGGGGAACGCTTCCATCATCAGATTCTGGAAGTCTATACACAATTAATGAGCAACGCTGCCTATCTGGATACCCTTACCCGCTCTGTGGACAGTGGCGTACAGACCAAGAAACGTTATGAAATCATTAACCGATTTATTCATGAATTGAATTTATGCTAAAGAATTTGACAATAAAGGATTATAAATGCCTGACAGATTGTTCGCTGGAACTGAAACCCCTGAATCTGTTTGCCGGTCCGAACTCATCTGGAAAATCTACCGTATTGCAAGCCCTGTTGACCGCTTCGGACAACGTGACGGAGAAAGAAGGGAAACACGGCTTAAAGAACCGTTGGCTGGAAGCAGCGAATTTCAATGATGTGAGGAACTTTGTAACGAACGCCAAGTCCTACACAATCAGTATCTCGTGCAATGACGGAGAAGAGACTACGCTTTGTTTTACTCCGGGGGATGATTCGTTTCAAACCACTCTCGTAGAACAAGCGGTCGGAGCATCCCCGGATTTGTTGAAAGTTTTGGGAAGCCTGTTATACCTGCCGGCCACACGTCCCGGCGGCGCATACATGCAACCCGTCAATTCCGATCCGGAAAATAAGCTGGGACGTAACGGGGAATATGTGATAGACTATTATGCCAAGCACCGTCTGGATACACTGGATGACGCTTTGATTCTGACTCCCGGCACCCAAACACTGGAAGGACAGGTGAGCCGCCAACTGGAAAAGCTGACCGGCTATCGGCTGGTGGTGGAGACATCAGGGAACAATCACTATGTGAAATATGAGACGCACAGCGGCAAACGGCTCTACCCTTATCATGTCGGCACCGGGGTGAGCTTTATTACGGAAGTTATCATTGCCTGTTTCGCAACTCCGAAAGGTGGTACGGTGATTGTGGAGAATCCGGAAATTCATCTGCATCCGAAAGCACAGGCCGACCTGATTGACTTTATGGCACAGATTGCGAAGGCCGGCGTGCAAATCATCATAGAGAGCCATAGCGACCACTTGTTTAACGGTATCCGGCGGCTGATTAGCCAGGAGAAACTGACTTTGGCCGATGCCGGTGTGTATAATTTCAGGCAAGACGAAAACGGACTGACACATGCCGAGCCTGTGGAATTTACCCCACAAGGAGGAATCAAGTCATATATTCCCGGTATGTTTGAACAGTTTGACATTGATTTGGACGCCATCTTGAAGCTATAAGACTATGGAAGGTATCATCATCAACGAATTGTCATTAAACGGCCAGTTCAGTGACAGTCAGGATTTCTGGAAGAACGGAATTCCACTTTTCCATAAGGCGCTACAGGACGCTCAGTCATTCGGTATCATGTATCTGTTCAAAAAAGGAAACTTTTACGGGGCGCAAGTCACTCCCGACAAGACCCTTCACGATTTGCTGACAGCACCGGAGGTCCGTATCATTGATGAAGCCAAACGGTATAAGAGTATATTGGCACGTGCCATCTGTAATCCGTTTTGGGACGACGATCCCCGGCAAGCCCCCAATGCGCATTATCGGGTAGATGAAAAAGAAGTATCCGGCAGTTCCGTTGCCGAGGCTGCTGCCCGTTCTGTTTGCCTTCTGTCATTCATAAGGTCTTCGTATGAGAAGAATCCGATTGTTGTAACCAAAGGTGAAGAAACAACTAGAGTAGGCAACATCTGGAAAGAGAAGCAACTGTACTCTATCCTGTTTGAAAGGGGCGAATTGTCTCTTGAGAAGTATATTACCATTCGCTTCAGTGGCGGCAAACTTGACTTCAGCCTTATTAATGACACCTATGGATTTTCACTTATTGACGGTGAAAACCGAAGCGAGTTTATAGATTCGTTCCGCAAATTTGAAGAACTGGACTGGAGTGCTATTGCAACGGACAAAGGTTTGGATTATAAGACATATAATAAGAACAGGAGAAGCAGGCATTATTTTTCTGATGAGCAATGGAAAAAGGGAATAAAGAAATTCAGAATTACTCAGCGAAATAGGTGCTTCGGCTATGTGGAGGATGGTGTTTTCTATGTACTTAGGTTTGATTTGGACCATGAGTTGAGTGATATGGGGTAATGTTTTGTACAGTCTTGGTGTTATTTTTAATAAGGATAGTAGGCGGCTGTCCAAAAACTCATATTCTATTCGTATGTATTATGCTATGTTTTAGATAAGAGTTCTTGGGCAGCTTGATTATACCTTTCTTATTTTAAAGTCCTTTTGCTTTAAGCAAACAATCGCTGATTTATAAGATTAGCATCTTGCTTTCTCTATATACTTTCAGAGGGAAATTTGAGGATTACAAATCCTAATGCTCATAACAAGCAGATTATAACGAAGACGGTAATTTTTTTTCCTTAAAATCACTTAATGTCAGAATCTTTATCATCTATGTAAAGGTGGAAACCAGCTTGGCAACCGTACTTTTACCGCTTCCTTGGTTGCCAGTAAAGACAGTCACCTTACTTATATCTATCCATCCGTCCGTTGCTGATGTTGTTGCTTTTATCGGACCGAAATTCTTAATTTTGATTCTACTCATATATTTGTTGTATAGACTTATGGTAAAGATAGTGTTTCTGCACGAGATGACCTAATGGATAAAAAGTATCATTTGTTATGGACATAAATACCTGTTGCAAACAGTCCCATATGATGCTATGACATGAATCTATGTTTTTTAAGGAAATATTCCTTTAAATCATGCCGATTAAGCAGGATTAAAATAGGTTCTTAATGTTAATTCTCTGAAAACAATTTATAAATATCATTTTTTGTTTTTTCAATGATAGATGATGCATAATATTCTTTTTGTTGTAAATATGGGACGAACTTTGATAAGACTTCATGATTTATGAAATTAATGGATTTTCCTTTTAAATAACGGTAACGTATAAGTGCAATGATTTCTATCGGAAATACACGCCACTCTATTGAATAAAATTCATTAGTAACAAATGATTCTATATGAGCTTTTTTTCTATGATACTTCATCATATTAGCAAGAGTATTATTGACTTCATTCTCGTTATCAGAAAGAATAATATCCATAATATTCTGATAATTATAGTCTAATGGCTTATTTATATATGGCTGCCAAGTATGATGTTCTTTTTTATTGTTATATAAATCATATAATATAAATGCTTCTTGTAAGGTCTTATCTTGATAATATATTGTTCTTCCTTTTTTTATTTGATCGTTTATTAAACTAATTATTGCTTGGAACATTAAATCTATTTCTTTTTCTTTTCCAAAAGAAAGGATTGCTAGGAATAAAGGAACTCCTATTACTAAATTTTGAAGGAATTTCTTTTCTTTATCGAATAAATACATAATTTGAGCTAAATATGCCATTGTAAATGCGTTTATAATTCCTTCAAAATTCTCTTTATTGGGGTTATTCCAAAATGAAGAAAAGTGAATGTTAAAACAAGCCATACTAGCACTTCTCCATCGGTAATAATCTTTCATGCTAACTGAAGGGTTATTATAAAATTCGTTTAAATATTTAATGTCATCAATTGAATATTTTATATATTTATTGACGACTATGTCAAATGTGTTTTTTTTCATTAATGATGTTCTCCTCTTATTTTATTTGATTCTGTATCCCAATCTTTAAAATTAATACTATCTGCGTATAATTTTTTATTGCCAGCTCGTTTTACATTTACATATGCTACTTTTTTATCACCTAAATTTGCAATAATTTCATCATATTTTTTTTGAGTTATCTTTTTGTGATACATGGCATTTTCTAATCGAGTGCTTATAAAAAAATCAGGATCTAATTGATCTTCTGAAAATGTAAAATTACCTCTCATAGAAGATTTAACTTCAAATACGTCATACTTTCCAGTTGTTGGATTTTGAGCGAGGATGTCTATTCCATTATTTGAGCCATATTTTACATTTATAATATCATAACCTTGATTTTTCAAGGTCTTAATTACAGCTTTTTCCCCAACATCTCCAATTCCGTGTCCTAATGGTCTTAATCCTAAAACATCAATCCAAACATTGGTATTATGAACATATTCATAGAATATTAGATTACTTCCTGCTAATCTTATAGGGTCTTGAGACAAGTAACAACTCATAAGACTATCGTAATACCTAAATCTATTATAGTATAGTCCTGTTTCTTCATCAGCGTACTGCCCCTGAAACCTGAACGGACAATCGAACTTTGTTCCCTTGTCAATGGCAATCACTTTTCCGTAAATGTCCAGCATGCAGTCCCAAGTCTTGTTGCCCTGCCCGTCATACATCTGGATGGGTGTACCCATATAATCGGACACGATTGAATACTGCTTGCCACCCTGTATCTTTGCCGTTAGCACAAACGTGCCCTCCTCGAACACCCAAGTGGTAATATCTTCCGCCAGTTCTTTAGGAGGGATGTTTCCCTCTTCGTCCGATTGTAAACTAATGGCTTTATAGCTCCATTCGTGTAAAGGCACGTTTCCGTCCCATACCCAGCGTGTGACCTTTCCGAAATACCTCTTGGCGGTGCGTCGTCCCAGCGCATCGTAGCGGAATTCCACGGGCCTGCCGTCCGGACGTATCACTTTCTTCAGCATGCCGTTGGATGCCCACTCGTAGAGCCATCCCATGCCCGTAGCCCGGCAGCGGATACCGCGTTCCCTCTCCATGCGCTTACGGTTATGGGTCACGGCGTTGTCCTGCAACTCCTTGAACTCGCGGAAAACGAGGTTCCCCTCGTCGTCGTAGTGGTAGAAGGATGACGGATCTTCCAGCAGCCTTCCTCCCGGACCGTACTTGCGGTCTTTCTTCTCCGGTGTCTCAAAGAGATTTCCCACGAAATCCGGCACACGGTAAATCATGTCCGTTTCAGACCCCTTTGTTATATCTTGACGTATAAGGAAGTCGAAACGGTCGTAGTCGTAGCGCATGACCGTTCCCGCCAGCTCGTTCTCTTTTGAAAGCAATCGGTTAGCGACGCCCCACTCATAGCGGTATGCCCCACGTTCGATGTTGCCTGTACGCACAGACTTGTGTACTTCGCGTCCAAAGCGGTCACGTTCTGTCCTGACAGTGACGTTACCAGAAAAAGTACGTTGGATTTCCAGCCCTGTATTGTCACGTACCCATGAAGTTTGCCAGTTTTCGCCTGCTTGCATACTTTGAAGATTGCCTTCCTGATCGTAGGTGTGCCGTATGTCAGCTCCCAGATTGCTGGTTATGTGTGTACAGTTACCTTCGTTATCATAAGTACGGTTGACGGTATATTCTCCCTGCTTTTCTTGGATAATCAATCCTGTTTTTTTATCACGTGCAAACCTCAGCTTGTTTTCGCTATTTTCCGCTTTGATAAGCAATCCATCCTTGTCGTATGCATATAATGCTGTTTCGCCATCATATTGTTCTTCCTTTAGGATGTTGTCCAGTCCATCATACAAGTATTCTGTCCATTTGCTTCCGGGACGATTTACACGTGTAACACGACCGGAGCCATCACGTTCATATTCGCGCCTCAATCCATCAAAGCCTATCTCAGTAATGACTTGTCCCAGTCCGTCCAGCTCAAAGAAATAATTTTCACCAGCCTCGTTCCCAATACGGCGGAGCTGCAGCTCGCTGTTGTAACCGAAGGTGATGCGGTGGCGTTCCTGCTCCCGGCTTTTCAATATGCCTAAAGCTCCGTAAGTAAATTTGACTTCACGGATGTTGTCCTTGGCATGAATTATGTTGCCCATAGCATCGTACTCAAAAAGGTGTACGTTGCCATCAGGTTCCTCTAAACGTATCAGGTTGCCTGCACGGTTGTATGCGTAACGTGTGATATTACCTTTTATATCTGTTGCTTCTATAAGACGTCCGCGGTTATCATAAACCCAGTGGCGGGAAAGTCCGTTTGGAAAAACAAGTGATTCAAGTTCATAATGGGAATTGAATAATAATGTATATACACGTCCTTGCTCGTCTGTAATGGTATGAAGTAAGCCATCTTTATAAGAATATCTGATGGTTTGACCATTCATGGTAGTACGACTTGCAAGTCTGTCCTGTTCGTCATACTTCCATGTGAGTTGTCTTCCTTCCGGTGTACGCAAAGAAGTCAGATTGTAATTGTCATCATATTGCAACCAGGTATCTTCCCCGTTTTCATCTGTTATACGGATAGGAAATCCAAAATCATTATAAATAGTCTTTCGGGTGTATCCTTCCGGGTTGACTATAACTTCCAATTCTTCAGAAGCATTGTAGCGATAACGGGTTATTCCGCCATTGGCATCGATAATTTTATAGATAAGTTTGTCAGAGCCATAGAAATATTCAGTGACAGCATTTTCGCCATTACGGATACGGGTTGTTCCTTTGCCATAATGGATATAGTATTCCATTACACCGCCATCACCCCATGTATGTATGCAGCGTGCGTTTTCGCCATTACCCTCATATTCCCAATGAAAGGACATACCGCCTTGGTTGACAAGCCGTATCAATAGATGATTTTCTTTGTAAAAGAAATATTTGCTGACATTGAGGGCATCAATGGTTTCAATCATATTTCCTTGTTCATCGTAGCGATAGCGTACAAGCTTAACTTCTTCATTATCCTGTTTTATAGAAACACAGGTAACTCGTCCGGCTTCATCTGTATCTACTTTAATATGTTCACCACGAGAAGAAATAATTTCAACCAAGCGTCCAGCAGAAGCATATTTAAGTATGACAGAGAAACCGTCACGTGTAGAAATTGATGATACCATACGATATCCGGACTTATTCTCCGATCCGTTGAAACGGTATTGATAGCCACGACTATCAGTGAGTTGATAACCTTGCGAATCAAGCTCCCATTTCAGTTGTTCCTTTCGGTCTATCCATTTTTCGCCAGTAAGAAGTATGGGCAAATAAGATTCACGTCCATCCGCATGACGAATTACAAAAGCTTTATCATTGATTTGTTTTACTCCCATATTATAGCTATGATGCCAATTATAGCCTAATGGGCCGTCAACTGCAGCATCACTATAATAGGTACGCTCCCATTTGATAGGAATTGGACCAGGAAGTTCAAAGTCTACATTTGTATGATAAACTCTTCCGGTAGCTGCGTCTACAGGTTCGCCAAAGGTCTTGCACTTGATGGGCTGTAGAATATCTGCCAGTTTATTTTTCCCTTTTTTGCGTAAATTGTTTATGAGATTTTGAAACTTATCTCCAATCTTTTTCCATATTTTGCCAATGCCTTTCAGACCCAATTTCATGGTTAGGGCAAACAAATCAATGGTAGGAGGGCCGCCTACAAGCACAGGCTTTCCCACAGAAGTTATGGTTGAAAGCATGGAAGTCGGTGCCATCAGAGCTTTGCTTACCTTTTTAGGTTTTCCTTTACGTGGAATGGTAGGGATACCGACCAGATTACAGGAAAGCGAAGGATGGGTAAGTGTGGAACAGGGAGCACCGTCTGCCAAGACTGTAGAACTTCCCATCCACATTTCAGATTCCGACATACCACTTACCAAAGGTGCCGGATGAAGTACAAAAGCCGGAAGATGTAAAATACTGATTCCTGCCTGCGCAATCCACTGATTATGTACCTTTACGGAAGGAGCCATTCCCTTCAATACATTGCATGCTACACCTGCTATACCAGAGGTTGCAGGTGGTATGGCAGCGGCAATGCCCGCCATAATATCCGCCATAAGGTCATAGATTTTCCCGACATGCGGAACCGGCATAACAGGAGAAGGCGGCGTAACAGTGGGATGCATATCAATACCTATGGAAAGGTCGCCAAATTTGGCAACAGGCATCCCGGGCATGGAAGGGAGCATTCCGCCCAACCCTGCCTGAATATTATCCAAAGCTGCTTTGGAGTCTGCGAAAAGGTCGGCAAATCCACGCTTGGCACTGCTGCTTTGAGCTAAATCATTGAATGGCATACAGGTAAGTTTTGAAGTGAAAAGGCAACCGGAAGTCAGAAAAGAAATCCCAGTTGCCTTCAGAAAAAGTTATTAAATTCAAGCATCCTGAGCATAGTCGCTGTTCCAGTCATTTTCATCATCACCCTTGGTTCCTTCAAGTTTGATTACAAAACTCTTTGCAGGGAAGTACGGAGTGAGGTGAATATCCAGGAAGATGCGGTCTTTCTGTTTCGGATCACGTTCAAAACGGAGAATCTTGAACTTTTCGATAAGACGGCCAGGACCTTGGATGCTATCAAGGAACTTGCTGATTTGACTGCGTAAATCTCTTTCGGCCTTACTGTTCCAGTTTTCAAATGCACGGCGGTTGAGGAAGTCCATCAATACTTTAGTTACCCAATCGAAAACACGGACTACCGAATAAGTCTGTAAACCTAAGTTGTCACCATTGAAAAGTGTTTTGGCTGAGAATGCCATTACTTTACCATATTCCTTAACCATCGGAATTAAACCTATCTTCTCGATTTCCGAAATTTCACTTTTCTTCAGATTGAAAGCAACTCCGTCAACTTCACTCATTGAGCCATACTTCTTACCGGCTGTTACTTGTGCCATTACTGTCTTATAGACACTGCCTGCTAGTGCAGCAGAAGGAGGTACAAGCAGATCTTCGGTTTCACCCAGTTCCGCATAGCGTCCTCTGCCGACAAGGTAGTTACAAGTCATACATACATTTGACTTATAGATGTCACCTCCGGATAAATTGGAGTCAAAGAACATTTCAATAACATCATCCGGTTTTTCAAGGTCGGCAAAGTCTGTGTAAATCATTACTTTGTTATCGTGTGCAATCTTTGCCCATTTCTCAACAACCTTGTTTGAACCCAGAAAACCAGGGATAACCAATAATGAGTAGTTTGTTCTTAAGTCAAGGCGGTCATAGTTGGCGCGAAGTTCATTGGCAATCGCGTCAATGAAGAATGAGTTGTCAAGATCTGTAAGCTGAGCCATAGATGCATTGACAATGGAAACATTCTTAATCTTGTCCGAGTCAGTGTTCTTGTAGAAGAGCATGACTGTACGGTACGATTTTTCCAACTGTTTGACTTCCTCTACCGCTTTGAGTTGGTTTTGTGAAAGTAAATCTGATACAGCTGCTGACTTTTTCTGACAAGCATCAATCATTTCTGTGATAGATTTGCCGCTTTTCAGCATTTCTACCCACATTTCAATACTCTTTGCAAGTTCTTTACGTTCAGCCGCTTTTTCATTACTGGTCAAATAGATATTGCGTCTTGCCTTACGCTCTGGATTGAGGTTCTGTATTCCATCTACAGAAGATTCCAATACATTGAAACCACCAAATTTGGCAAGAGCCTGTAACTCAGTATTTAAGTTTCTGGTTTGTACGGCAGCAACTTGTTGTTCCGCAGCTTCTATTTTAGGATTCTGTTCACTCATAACTATCATTCATTTACAGAGTTAGACTTTTCGTTGTTTTTCAGTTCGTCCAGCATGACTGAAAGTGCATTGACAAAGGCGTCACGTGTAGTGGGATTCTCCAGAACCCGTTGCAGAACCTTGTTCGAACGCAAAGACTTTTCCATTCTGTCTGCAAATTGTTTTTCAGCATTCAGACTGGATAGAAAAGGACTATGTTCTGTCATCTTGGCAACAGAAAAGTCACCAACATTGTTAAAACGGAAGTTCTCCTCGACTGGTGCTCCGTCCGCATCAGAGAACTCAATATCTATTTCCGGCTGGAAATGTGCAAAGACTTCGTCAATGTTGGTAAGACCTGTTACAACTTCAGGTGCTACCGGTTCGTCCTTTGTCAATTGCTCAACCATTAAAGTTCGGTTTTGTGGAATATCCGCAATACCTTCGGATGCTTCGAGTTTTACCTCGTTTCCGCCGATTCCATAATTTCCAAGTTCCATACTATTCTAATTTTAAATTAAAAATATGTTAACTATTTCTCTTGATTTTAACTGAATATGTTCTTCTTTCTTCTGGCCTTGGCTTGTTGCATGGATGGGTTATCAACAAGTTCCCTCCAATCTTTGCCAAGCCATTCCTGTAATTGTTTTTCGAGTATTTCTATGTCAGAAGGAGCCCTTACTTGTTTACCTGTATGCAAAGCGAGATAAGCGGCATAGGTAAATGTCGAGTTTCTTCTAATGTTTTCAGGAAGATAACTTCCACCTGCCAGTGATAGTAAAAAGAACTCGAAAGCACTTTCCATCTTGCCCTCTTCATAACGCAGGAATCCACACATACGGTAACCTTCCATCACATAGTAGGCATCTTTTTGCTCAACAGCTTTCAAGGCTATCTCCTTATATAATGAAATCGCTTCGTCACGCTTCTTTTCTGCGGTAAGTATGGCAGCCTTCATGGAAGCCGCCATTTTCCAGTAGCTATATCCTGTCGTATCACCGCCCATCATAGCCTTTTGGGCTTCATTAAGAGTAATTTCACTGTACTTCATGCTGTCCTTATATTCTCTAATGGCATAGAATGCTTCAGATGCAATAAACAGTGAAGAGATATAGATACCATTGTCTTTTAGTTCTTTGGCTATGTCCAAAAGTTTGTTGATTTCCCTTCCTAACAGTTTTTTATCCTGTTTTTGGGTACAGTCCATTACAACGGTAACCTGTTGTTTAAACTTGTTTTCGGGAGCTGTAAGGTCTCCTCCGGCATCTCCTTGTGCCATACGGTTGCGCAAAGCCTGAACCAGATTGAATTTGGGATAAATACAGGTTACCATCCGCGAGTTGTCAAGTCGTATGCTACGGTTCCCAGCTATATCAATAGTGGCTAACCGAATTCCTTGTGGCACACCTTCTGATAAGACTTTTGAAAACCATTCTGCACGTTGAGGACCTTTCAATTGTCCGGGAGGGAAATAGATGCAAAAGTTGGTGTCTTCCAGTCCGGAGATACAGGATTTTAGCCGTAGCATCTCCTGCCATAAGGCAACAGTAGTGTGAGGAATGTCTGTCTGGGGAAAATACTCTCCAGTTAATAGCCCGTCCTGTTTCAATGCCTTGAGAACATCATACTTTTCGTCAATTTCTTCTGTAAACCAGCTGACATATTCTTTCCAAAGTTGCTCTGTGAATTTTTCATCATCGCCCTCATATATCGAGTCAAAGCGGAAAAAAATGTCATCAAACTGTCCTACCGGGGAACGCTCTATTTCAAAAAAACGATCAATCAAATCTACGTCTGTAGCTTCGACAACCCATATTGCCAGCTTCCAGTCTTTACGGACTTCTATTTCAGCCCAGTAATCAACCGCTTTATAGTATTCTTGTATAACAGATGCTGATGCTCCCATATTAGTTTGTTTAAGAGTTTATTTTTACGATGCCTCCTGTTACGGTAACATCGGCTGTACCTTCTATGGACATGTTGTTGGCTGTAACTGTACCTGCTTTGCTGGTTTGCTCATATTGACTTTGTGCTTCAACCTTTATATTTGTCCCGGTTGTAGCTATGGCTGTCTTTTCTTTACTGATAATCAGATTTTCGTCACCAGAAACAAATGCAATGTTCTTTTCAGCTTCGAGGCAGATTGTTTCAGCCTTCATGCCAATGGATTTATCCTCCATTGCAATTATTGATTCCGATTCGTTTGTGATAATCACACTCTTTTTCGCCATAATGGTAATGCTGTCCTTCCCATCAAGAAGAATCAGTTGTTTTCCTGTCTGGTCTGTTATAGTAATACTTCCTGCTTCATCATTGAAGATGATAGCATTACCACTACGGGTAATTATTGTTTTAAGCTGATTGTTATCACCTCCTCCTTGTCCCGATCCGGAGTGGAACATGGCTCCGGAAACATAGGGGCGGTCCGGGTTTCCATGTTCATAGCCAATCATGACCTGGTCACCAACCTCCGGTACGAATACAAGTCCGCGGTTTTTGCTTACGGCATCACTGGTTCCGGCATTAGGGCTTTGTACTCTGATCCAATTTGTAGTTTTGCTGCCTTTTTGCCATTGAAAGTGCACCTTAACTCTTCCTTGCCCTTTTTCATCTTTATTTTCCTGAACTGTAGCCAGCTCCGGCATTGCTGTAGGAAACCTGACATCAGATACGGGCAGATTTGTTGTATCGCTTGGAATCCCGAAAAATGTATTGGAGTAATGACCGTCCCGGTGTACTTCGTGAATAATTTCTGTTACAAGATATTTTCCGAGCGGAGAAAGTTTCATCTTGTCGGGGAACGAAACATCAATTATTTCGCCGATTCTGATACGGCAAGTCTTTCCTGTACCACTTATATTGAGCAGTCTTGCTCCAGAAGCATTTCGTACTCTTTTCATCTGGTCGTCAAGTTCTGCCTTATCCTTGATATGTGGATTGGCTGGGGATATGACTTTCACTGGATATGCCTTTTCTGAACGTGCATGTGCAATAGATTGAAGATCGCTCATCCTTTCCGGCTTGGCTGGTGTATCCGCATTATGTTCTTTGTTCTCCTGCGCTACATAATCGTATCTTGCAGATTTTCCAGGAACCATATTGGCTATCAAGCGAACTTCCTCAAGATCTACGTCATATTGAAGTTTTGCCGTATTAATATTTTCCGGTTTTCCGAAGTAAATTTTATTGCCGTCATAATAGAACCACTCGCCATATAACAAAGAAAGGCGGTTCATGAATGCAAATGCGCTTTCGTTGTATTGTGCCAGATATGAAATCGGGTTCGTATATTTAGGTGCAATAACTATTTTCTCGTTGCCATATTCTTGTGTCGCTTCATTAATGATTGCAGATAATGATTGTTCAGTCCATGAATCTAGTGTGCAGTTACTGTCGAACAGAATTGTGGGGCTTTCTCCATGAATCGCTATACCACCTGCCTCGCCTTCACTTCCAATCATTTCAACCTTAGTTACCACTCCTTCAAATACATAACTGTCACTAGTCTGCCGATGGGTAAACGAAATAGTGATAGTCTCTCCAATGAAATTGATGAATTTCTCAGGAGTCTGCTGGAAGGTATTGTTCGGTGAAAGATAGTTGACAATCACTGTAAAATCGTGATGTTTGTTGAAAGACTGATGGAGACGAAGGGAAACGAACTTCTGTTCCTCTCCTTTTATCGTCACCTTTGTAGCCACCAGATTCAGAAAACTTGCTCCCATATTATTAATTTCTATAAGGTTATTACATAAATAAACCGACCAGTCGGTATGTTTTGAGGTGCCAAAATAACCGGAATTGGTATATCCCGGCACCTCAAAACTTTAACCCAAAACTAACCATTAGTTATTTTCCGGCCAGTCTTGTGTAAATGTAACTTCGTTCATCTTTACTGTCTGAGCAGAAATAGTGAACTTGATTGTCATAGGATAATCATTAGCTACACTTAGTGCCTCTTCGTACTTAATGACATAACCGTTTTCAAATACCAGTTCTTTCATTTTAGCATCTTCATCAGCTTTCTTGAAGACGATGTTTCCGTTTACTGGCTGGTACTGTTTGAACATCTTGTCCAATACGATTGTGTCAGGAGTAGATTCGACTTCCACGTTAATGGTACCTCCATAAATGTCAGATGCCGGACGTCCTTTAGGATCTACATCACGGTTAAACTTGACATCCCATCTCAATACATCAAACTCTCTAGAGTCTGAAAACTTAAATGACGCTTTAAATGCCATGTTCTTAAAGTTTTAAGTTAATAAATTGGTTCACTTTGAAATCCTCAAGGTAATCAGAATCCTGTTGCCATTTTCCTTTTCCTTTGGGATTTCTGGCGCAATGTATGCTTTTTTTCGAATATTGCAAAGAAAATCGGATGTTTTTTTCGTACAATATGCTCATGAGCATAAAAAAATTGTCGGATAATGCATTGAATTTAATTTTTTACTTTTATATTTGCATTGTTCTCCTGCGCAATTTTTAAATCTTTATTGATTATGGATACAGGAGTTAGTTTCATTAATCTTGATGATTCTGTAAAAATTGCGCTTAACATAGCACAGGCAGTGGCTCGTGAGAATGCGAATGAGTATTATATGCCCTCGCATTTATTGAAGGCTCTACTCCATAAGGAAGTGGGGCTAAGAGATTTTATTGTTAGTATTGGAAAGGATTTGGGCTATCTGGAAGAGTGGGCTGATGTATATATTGAACAATGTCCCAAGTCTACCCAACTTTCCGAGATTAAACCTTCAGAAAAAATTGATTTTATATTTCGGGCTGCGGATGATGCCCGTATTCGTCTTGGATTATTTGATATAAATCCCATCTGTGTTCTTATTGCCTTGGTAAAACCAGGAGTCGCTTTTTCAAGTGACCAGTTGAGGTCTTTTCCGATTCAGGAAAGAGACATATTATCCCTATATGTTAATAACACAGAAAATCCTGCTGTGGAAAATTATCATGCAGCTTCGGTATCAGACAACTATAGTCCCGGAACAGGAATAGGAAGTTCATCATATCTTTCCAAATATTGTATTGATCTGATGGCTGCCGCTCCTGAAAGATTATTGCCGGTTATCAATAGAGACCGTGAGACCCGTATGGTCATGGAAGTGCTGGGTAGCCGAAGTAAATCAAACGTTTTGATTGTAGGTGATGCCGGAGTTGGAAAAACAGCTTTGGTTTATGGTCTGGCATGGGATATTGTTAATAAGAAGGTTCCTTCTTTTCTGGAAGGAGCCCGTATCTTCGAGTTGGACAATGCTTCGCTTATTGCCGGAGCCACCTATAAAGGAGAAATCGAAGACCGTTTGAAGAATGTATTGAAGGAACTTCGCCATATAGAAAATTCCATCCTGTTTATAGATGAAATACATGTTCTACTGGATAGCAGACAGGGTAATTCCGGAGCGGGTAATATCCTGAAGCCGGAGTTGTCACGTGGAGATTTGACCGTAATTGGTGCTACGACAATAGACGAGTATAGGAAGATTATCGAACCTGATCATGCGTTCAGTCGTAGATTTGAGGTCGTTCAGGTAAATGAGCCTGACTTAAAGTCTGCCATTCAGATGCTTCATAGTGTAAAGAAACAGTATACAGATTATCATCATGTCGGTATCAGCGATACTGCCGCGGCTGAATGTGTGCGTTTGGCCAAGCGTTATGTAAAGGAACGTCGGTTGCCTGACTCAGCCATTGGACTTTTGGATATGACTTTGTCTGCCATAAAGATGGTAAATGAAACAGGACAGCAGGACGTAAAAGAATTGCTTGATGAATTGGACACTATTGAAAAAGCCGAAACGGAAGAAAGTGAAAAAGTTGAGGACTTAAAGACTTTATTGTTTGTTATGCGCAATAGGCTAAGCCCTATCTTGCAAGGAGTGATAACCGATGAAACGGATGTGAATGAACTTCAGGATTATACTGAATTGAAGAGTTATCTGCTGAATGCGTTGAACTTGATGCGCGAATTTGCCGAAAAGAAAATCGAAGAGGTAGAAATATATGAAGTCGCTGCGGTGGTAGCAAGCAGAACCGGCATTCCAATAGGAAAAGTACAGTCACAGGAGAAGGAACGTCTGTTGAATATGGAGGACTATTTGCGTAGAAGAGTTGTTGGGCAGGAACAGGCCTTGAAAACACTTACGGATGCAATCCTTGAATCGCGTAGCGGAATGAATAAGCTGGGACAGCCAATGATGTGACCCCCAAAAGTTGGACGGTTTAACATTATATTAGGAGGCGGACTT
>OGMO01000860.1_pt1 | contig 23011 bp, 19 predicted proteins | sample 1573241 | NCBI WGS metagenome assembly OGMO01 (sample SAMEA2581896, study PRJEB24529) | metagenome | biome: Human gut stool | place: China | collected 2011 | reverse complement strand
AGACCAGTATCCGGTAGCGCCAGTCGATCACTACTATCCGTTGTTTCCGCTCCAGTGACCAGGCGATGTGACGTCCCACTTTCGCTGCATCCATCAATAGCGGATAATGTTTCCCGTCGTTGAGCAAGTCGGTGGCAACAAATCCGGGACGGATATCAGTAAAACGGATATTCAGTTTTTGTAAATATGAAAGTTGTTCGAGAGCATCTATGTAAGTGTTCTGGAAGCGTTTGGTGGCAGAGTAGGCAGGAGCCACTCCAAGTCCTTTCGTTCCCGCGATGGAGCTGATGACTGCCAGGTGGCCGCCTCCGCTTTTCCTGAAATAGATGAAAGCGGTATCCACCATGCGGATAAATCCCTCTACATTCGTGTATGCTGTGTTCAGCTCCACCTCCATGTTCAGATTCGTATTCTGGAAACCGATGCCCGAGCTAAGAAGAAACAAATCCATGCCGCCCACCTTGTCGATGAGCATATTCAATTTCTCGCCTGCATCTTCCTGGGTTACGTCCAACGTTTGAATTTGAATCTGATCCGGTGCTGCCCGTTGCAGGTTTTCGAGAGCAGATTGCCGTCTGCCGGCTACTCCGATTTGCCATCCATCCAGTAACAGACATTTTGCAACTTCTTGTCCGATGCCGGAGGTAGCGCCAATGATAATGGCTTTTTTCATTACTGATTTTTTTAGTAAGTTATAGGTTCAATAAATGTCGTATGGCCTGCCAGGGTGCATAAAGCAACATCCTCGGTCCGGAGAAACGCATCACCTGTCGCATTCGTTCGCGCATGACGGGTTTGTAACAATGTACGGTGCATTCCTTGCATGCACTCTTCTTCTCTCCAAACGGACAATGGTCGAGACGTGCGTGGGCATAGCGGAGCAACTCTTCACAGTCGGCACAAAGAATTGTATTTTTTTCTTTTTTCCGGCAATAGAGGCGGATCATCAACTCTACCGTTTTCTTTTCGTGCGCAATGCGTGATGCTTTCATCTCTTTCTTTTTTACACTTTGGAATGACAAAGATAGCGAAGATTATGCAGAAATGCAGGCGTATTCTGTTAAAATACACCTTCTTCTTTTTTCTATTTTGAAAAGCACCCTTTCATTTTGGTAGGGTATTTAGAGATTACTTTTTCAAAATGAAAAAAATATTGCATTGATTACAAGCTAATTATCAGAATCCTTTTCATTTTGGCATACTCTTGGCTATGAGGGGAACATACAAAATGATTCATGAGTTATGGAAGAGTACATTTCAGATAACAGTCTGTATATTCGGAGTAAGAATAATAGCATGATTAACCGGAAGATGATAGGGCGCGTGTTGGGTATGTTGCTATTTATCGAATTGGGGATGTTCTTACTTTGTGCCGGAGTGTCGGCTGGTTACGGGGAAAGTGATTATAAATACTTTCTTTACACCTGTATCATCAATGCTGTGGTAGGCGGATTGTTACTGCTCTACGGACGGGGAGCGGAGAATAAGATGAGCCGGAGAGACGGATATTGTGTGGTCACTCTTTCATGGGTGTTTTTTACCTTTTTCGGCATGCTTCCTTTTTATTTTAGCGGAAGCATTGATACGATAACCAATGCCTTTTTCGAAACCATGTCCGGGTTTACCACTACAGGAGCTACTATTCTCGATGATATTGAATCCCTTTCCCACGGTATGCTTTTCTGGCGAAGCCTGACGCAGTGGATCGGTGGTTTGGGGATTGTGTTTTTCACGATTGCCATTCTTCCTATCTTTACCACGGGAGGAGTGCAACTCTTCTCTGCTGAATCTACGGGAGTGACGCACGACCGTACCCATCCGAAAATCAATGTCATGGCCAAGTGGTTGTGGACAATTTATCTGGTATTGACAGTTTCGGAAACTGTCTTATTGATGTTTGGGGGCATGAGCTTGTTTGATGCCATTTGCCAGTCGTTTGCCACTACTGCTACGGGCGGATATTCTACCAAGCAGAACAGTATATCTTACTGGAATTCTCCGTATATAGAATATGTGGTGGCTATCTTTATGATTGTTTCCAGTATCAACTTCTCTTTGTTTCTGATGTGTTTGAAAGGAAAAGTCGGTCGTTTATTCAAAGATGAAGAGCTGCACTGGTTTCTGGCGTCAGTGGGTATCTTGACTTTTCTTATCACGTTGGCGCTCGTCTTTCAAAATCATTATGACTGGGAACTGGCTTTCCGGAAAGCATTGTTCCAGGTGTCTACGGTGCATACTTCCTGCGGTTTTGCTACGGATGATTATAATATGTGGCCTCCTTTCACGTGGTTACTGTTGTTTATTGCGATGCTTTCGGGAGGGTGTACGGGTTCTACCAGTGGAGGTATCAAGAATATGCGGTTGCTGATTGTGGCGCGTGCCATCCGGAATGAGTTCAAACATCTGCTCCACCCGAATGCCGTGCTTCCCGTACGTATCAATAAGCAGACGGTGTCTTCTTCTATCGTAACTACCGTATTGATTTTCTTTGCTTTTTATCTGGTTCTGATCCTGATTGGGTGGACGGCTCTTTTGTTTTTGGGAGTTGGCTTTTCCGAGTCCGTCAGTACGGTTATTTCGAGTATAGGCAATGTCGGTCCGGGATTGGGAACTTGCGGGCCTGCATATTCGTGGAATTCTTTACCTGATCTGGCAAAGTGGATACTTTCTTTTCTGATGCTGGTGGGACGTCTGGAATTGTTTAGTGTACTCCTGTTGTTTTATCCGGGATTCTGGAAGAATAGATAAACTGTAAATCATGAACGGGCTTCTGAAACATCGTTGGAAGAGTTTGTGGTTGACGGAAACAATCTGTATCTTTGCAGCATGAAAAAGTTATTGTGTCCGCAATGCAAGATTGCAGCTATGTATGTGAAGAATGAACAGGGTGACAGGCTGCTGGTTTATGTGCTCGAAGATGGTGAAGTTGTTCCCAAATATCCGGAAGATTCGATGGAGGGGTTCGATTTGACAGAAGTCTTCTGCCTGGGATGCTCGTGGCATGGTTCACCTAAACGGTTGGTGAAACGATAGACCGGGAGACTCATGCTCTCATACTGATTTTTTTGATTTATGTCAACTAAAAGAGGAACGCAAATCAAGAACTAATTCATTGAATTTTCCGTATCTTTGCATCCGATTTTAGAACATAGACGTATGGCAACTTCTAAAGAAATGACGGCAGGGCCGGCATTACCTCTCATTTTAAAGTTTACGCTGCCGCTTTTACTCGGCAATCTGTTGCAACAAACGTATTCGCTTGTTGATGCTGCAATTGTAGGAAAGTTTTTAGGAATTAACGCGTTAGCTTCTGTTGGAGCTAGCACATCGGTGGTGTTTCTTATTCTCGGGTTCTGCAATGGATGTTGCGGAGGTTTCGGAATACCCGTTGCGCAGAAGTTTGGGGCGCGGGATTACAGTACGATGCGCAGTTATGTGGCCGTCAGTCTGAAACTGGCTGCGGGAATGTCTGTGGTGATTGCTCTTCTCACCTGTATTTTATGTGAGGATATTCTTCGGATCATGCGTACGCCGGAGAATATTTTCGAAGGGGCGTATGCTTATTTGCTTGTCACGTTTATTGGTGTGCCGTGTACTTTCTTCTATAATCTTCTTTCGAGCATTATCCGTGCGTTGGGAGACAGTAAGACGCCTTTTTGGTTTCTGCTGTTTGCGGCTGTTCTGAATATCATTCTTGATTTGTTCTGTATTTTGGTACTTGGCTGGGGAGTGGCGGGAGCTGCTATTGCTACTGTCTTTTCGCAAGGATTGTCGGCTGTTCTTTGCTACATTTATATGTACCGGAAGTTTGAAATATTGCAAGGTACTCCGAAAGAACGCCGGTTCCAGTCGAAACTGGCTAAGACACTGCTTTACATTGGTGTGCCTATGGGATTGCAGTTTTCTATCACGGCTATCGGCAGCATCATGCTTCAGAGTGCGAATAATGCATTGGGAACAGCGTGTGTGGCAGCTTTTACGTCTGCTATGCGCATCAAGATGTTCTTTATCTGCACGTTCGAGAGTCTGGGAATTGCGATGGCTACGTATAGCGGACAGAATTATGGGGCAGGAAAACCGGAGCGTGTCTGGTTGGGAATTAAGGCGAGTGCTTTGATGATGATCGTTTATGCGGCATTTACATTCGTTCTTCTGATGGTGGGAGCTAAATATTTTGCATTGATCTTTGTAGATCCGTCGGAAACGGAAATACTGTTGGATACCGAGTTGTTCCTGCATGTCTCCTGTATGTTCTTCCCGATGCTTGGTTTGTTGTGCATCTTGCGTTATACCATTCAGGGAGTAGGATATACCAATCTTGCCATGTTCTCCGGAGTGGCGGAGATGATTGCTCGTATTCTTGTCAGTCTCTATGCCGTACCGGTATTCGGTTTTATTGCTGTCTGTTACGGTGATCCGATGGCTTGGATAGCGGCAGACTTATTCCTCGTGCCGGCCTTTATCTATGTTTATCGCAGGTTGAAGAAGCAGGTATTTACGAATAGTCAGGTTACGCAAACGGTGGCATGATTGCCGGTTGGTGGCTTGCGTAACCCGACTTGCAGTTTGCATAACCCGGTTTGTGGCTTGCGTAACCTGGTTTGCTTTGATTTTATTTCGGATATTTTAATCTTGTACAGGGTATAGCGGGTTTCCGCTTTCGTCTACCTCTGTCCATTCTTTCACACTGACATTGGCGAATGAGATGGAGTTTTCATTGATAACTGCCCGGAAAAGGTATGAATTTCCGGCTGACAGGAGGTTGTTGGGTGGAGTGAGCGGAGTGGTGTAGGTACGTGAAAAGCTCTCTCCGTTTACCATCAGCTCCAGTGTCAAAGTCATGGGAGAGGAGCTCTTTACGGGTAACATGATATATTGTACGGTGAAGTCGTTGATTCCCATATCGGCTGCTTTGTCATAGCTGACTTCCGAAGTGATGATACCTGTTGACAAATCCATGATTGCGCCCGGTTTCGGTGGGGTGATGGTAGCGGAAAGTATCTTGTTTAAAGTGATATTTTCTCCTCCGGCGATCGCTACAACTACTTGCGTGGCTGCGTGTTGGTAGGTTATGGGGATATTTATCTGTGAACTGGCGATGTCCTGATGAACTGCGTGCCACCAAAGATAATCTACTCCGTTGGATAAAGGTTCGGATAGTCCGTTGGTGAAAGTAGGCGCCGGGCTGGTGGAATTGCATGATACGGCATAAAAGCTATAGATAGCATTGCTCAAATACATTTTATATCCTAGATTTCCTGTCAGTACACCGGGGGAGGAGGTGACATAGTTGCCTTGAGCAACGGGAGCGCCTGTGATATTGTTCGATGTGTTGGCTGTATAGGCACACAACCAGCTTTGAAGTCCTTTTCCCATGGGGGACATGGCTCGTGTGATGTTTCGTCCTTCTACGGAAGCACTGAAAGTAATCAGCGCATTCTCTTTGGTCGGATTACCGTTGTTGTCATCATTGCCGGAGCCGGATGAGCCTCCGTTGTTTTCTTCGTCAGGATAGTTGATGTAGATATTGTTTTTGGAGCAGGCTCCCAGTAGCAGCATTGCTAAAGCAGATACGGCTAAATACTTTGTAATGCGGAATTTGATGTCCATAGTCAGGTTCTTTTTGAAAATTAGTAATTACCCCTATATACATTTCAAAAAGAATTTGGTTCATGGCTTAATCATATTTTTTTATGGAAATCGGCCTCTTTCTGTATGCAGAGAATGTCTCCGTATATGGGATGGCGGAACTCTATATATTCGGCATGGAGGTATAGTCTGTCTGCTTTCTTTCCGTAGAGTTCGTCTCCAAGTATGGGGCATCCCAAGCCTTCCGGATGGGCGGCGTGTACTCTTAACTGATGTGTGCGTCCGGTCAATGGATAGAAGACAATCCGGGTGTATTTTCTTGACTCATTGATATTCCTTTCTGATTCATCAATCCTGTTTGATTCGTTGAAAGTGTTTTCAGATTCACTGGTAATTCTTTCAGACTCACTGATGATCTGATATTCTGTAATCGCTTCTTTCCCGTGTTCGCTACTAACCATTTGCCGAGGACGGTCGAGAGGATTCAGACAAAGAGGGAGTTCGATTCTTCCTGTATTTCCTGTTCTTTCTGCTTTTGCTGTTTTTTTCGTTAATACAGTTTCCTTTGCTATTAATATAGCTTTCTCTGCTATTGGCTTTATCTCTTTCTCTGTTTTTATTATCGCCCCATCCAGCACAGCCACATAGCGTTTCTTAATACTTCTGTTTGCAAATTGCGCCTGTAAATCCTGATGTACCTCTTTTGTTTTGGCAACGAGCAATAATCCTGAAGTAGCCATATCGAGCCGGTGTACAATCATGGGACCGGTAGCTTCGGGATATTTCTTCTTCAAACGATGATAGACTGAATCTCTGTCCTCTGCTTTTCCCGGAACGGACAACATCCCTGCCGGTTTATTGACTACCAGCAACCATTCATCTTCAAACACGATTTCCAGTTCTTCCTCTTCATGAACAGGATTCAGCAGTGGATTTTCGTCTACCTCCAATCCTTGCAACATGTGTTGCAGAATCGGTTCGCACTTCCCTTTGCAGGAAGGATAATAATATCCGTGATGCCGGATTTCGTTTTTAGGAGAGTCGCCCCACCAGAATTCAGCCATAGCCAATGGCTTTAATTGATGAAGATACGCATATTGCAATAACTTAGGCAAAGCACATTCACCCGCACCGGCAGGAGGAACTTTCTGAACCGTTTGCTCGAAAATAGTATATAAGTCTTTCACCTCTCCTTGGGCATTTAGCATCCGGAATTGCTCGAATAATTTTCTTTGTAAAGCTGCTGAACGTTCTTTTCGTTCGGTTTTCAATCGCTCTATTTCAATATCGAAGTGCCTGACTTCCGTTTCGAGCTCTTCCAATCGTTTCTTCCATTCCTTTTCCAATCGTTTGTATTCCGCCTTTTGGTATTGGCTTTCCCGAATCAGGGAGGCTTGTTCTTCTTCGGAAAGCTCGGGAGATGACTGGCGGCGAATCTCTCTTGCCTCCTTTGCCATTTTAAGCTCCGCTTTTGCTTGATTCAAAACAGCTTTAGCCTGTTCTGTTTCTATCTTCCATTTCTCTTTTGAATCGAGATAAGAACTGCTGTTTTCCAGTTCACGAATACGGATATTAATGGCAGAAATCTGTTCTTCTTCGATTTTGAAGAATCCCTCCGGTTGTAATAGGTCATAAACAGGAGGAACGAAATAAGGATGCAGATTCTTTCCGGCCAGATTGCCGGAGAAAGCTGCAAGATAACCAATCTGATTTTCTTCGTTGTTTGTTATTCCGTTGTCCGTTTGCACAATCAACACTCCAAACATCTTTCCGGAAGCCAATTCCTCTTGCCATTCTTTCCGGCTTGCAATATATTCTTTCACTTCTTCCGCAGCCAACACACACAATGGATGAGGTGTATAATGGAAAGGATAAGTGAATTTCTCCGGCAACGCAAGGTGAGAAACGGGTTTCTTGAAAAAATGTATCATCGGTTTATATATATGAATGAATGTGATTACCTTTGCAAAAGTAACGTAAATCCGCGAATTTTATTCTATATTTGTTTGAGAGTTTGAGTGAGATAACGTGGACGTTTGAATGAAATTGTATGGATAGGATAGAAGAAAAACCAAAATTTGCCTTTCTTGGTAACAGTCACATGGCTTTTTGGGCACTAGATATCTATTTCCCACAATGGGAATGTCTGAACTATGGTGCTCCCGGTGAAGGGCTGGCCTATGTGGAGTCTTTTGCGGTAGACACTTCCGATTGCCAGGTCGTCGTTCAATTCGGAACCAATGATATTTATCAGTTGAACGATGAAAATATAGATGAATATGTAGAGCGTTATGTAAAAGCGGTTCTTGCCGTCCCTTCACTGAAAACATATCTTTTCTGTATTTTTCCGCGTAATGATTATGATGATTACAGTACGGCTGTGAATAAATTTATCCAGATCCTTAACCGGAAGATACACGAAAAATTGCAGGGAACAGATATTGTCTATCTGGACGTATTCAATCGTTTATTGCAGGATGGCAGGCTGAATCCGGAGTTGACTCTCGACGATTTACATTTGAATGGCAGGGGTTACAGTATTTTGTCAGAAGCACTGAAACAGGCTTCCGGTTTGTAAAACATACCTAAATACTTCATTCCTTGCTTTTATTTATAAATTTGGTGGCATATCAGTTTATTTTTCCTATTTTTGTCCCCAATTTAATAGTAAATAACCCCCATAAAAACGATAAGACTTATGGAAAAAGTAATTATCAATTCGTATGAAGAATTCGAAAAACTAGTAGGCCAACAGATAGGTGTTTCCGATTATGTGGAACTCTCGCAGGAACGTATCAATCTTTTTGCTGATGCAACGCTGGATCATCAATGGATTCATGTAGATACGGAACGTGCTAAAGTAGACAGCCCTTATCATAGCACGATTGCTCACGGCTACCTGACATTATCCATGCTTCCTTATTTGTGGAATCAGATTATTCAGGTGAATAACCTGAAAATGATGATTAACTACGGCATGGACAAAATGAAATTCGGTCAGGCTGTACTGTCAGGACAGAGCATCCGTCTGGTGACTACTTTGCACTCGCTGACTAATCTGCGTGGTGTGGCAAAAGCTGAAATCAAGTTTGCTATCGAAATAAAAGACCAACCAAAGAAGGCGCTGGAAGGAATTGCTGTGTTCCTTTATTATTTCAATTAATGGCAAGCTGTTAAAGAAACAGATTTTATCCCCGGAAATGATCGAAATACGTCTTAAAAGTTAGATACAAAAACTTTTGGGATGTGCTTCAGATGGATCGTTTCCGGGGATAATTTTATCCTTTTACTCCCATAAATCTGAACGGCTGTGCCGGTTTAAACTCTTTCGTTGCATTTCCATGATAAGTTTCACCGTTGGCGATAGATAATTTGAGTACCGGAGCTCCTTCCGACAAGTCTGTTTCCCGTAAGTTTACCCAGAATGTATTAGGTGTCAGACTTGATTCGAAGAAGTAGAGCAAATTCTTACTATCCGATACCGTTCTCCATTGTGTGGTGGAAATTTCCGGAAATTCGGGAGTGGATATGCCATAAGGAACAGAAGTATTACGGATAACGCTGAATACGCTTGCTATGGCTATTCTCACATCATCTGTTTGGGGCAGGGCATTGATATAAAAACTGGCTCTTGCAAAACGGTCGGACGGACGGTTGGTTCCGGGCAGGAAGCTCAATCCTCCTATTGATTTCCAGTATTCGTTTAGTGCCAGTTGCTTGTTGTAGGTAGGGGAGTTGGTCATTACTTTGTACTCCTTGCTGTGGTAAACAGTCAGCTTTCCACCCGTATATTCGAATATCGCACAATCGCCCGTTGCGTCGGAAATAGATAAATGCAAGGTTGCCAGGCGGGAACCATCCGGCATCAGGTCCGATACCACTTGGAAAGTGTTTTCATCAATGAAAGCGACAGCCTCGTCTACGGTGGCGAAGTTATCCAGCATATATTGCACCCATGCAGTAATGGCAAGTCCCGGTTTACTTTGATCTCTGACCGGATACTCCGTTTCGGGCAACCATAACAGATTGGCAACCAACCCTTTTTCATTCATCCCGTCTGTACTGGCAATCTCGAAAGCTGAAGTCACCACGCTGCCATACTTGGACGTCCATTGCAGGGAGTTGGCTCCCGTTTCTCCATTTCTTTCCATACCTTTGGGAAATACCCAAAGATTGCTGTGCATTTCTGTTTTCCAGTCCATAGACCGGCCGGTTACCACCATTCCATTTTTTCCCGAATAAACGACTCTTGTACACATAATTTTAATTTCTAGTTAAAGGTTTATTATAAGCTGCTTTCACGAGGTATTCAACCGATGCGGATTCATCTCGCAAAAGCATATTCTCAAAACAATAACGTTTCATTTATGTTTTAGATACATATCAGATATTAATAAAGTATCAAAAAACAGGTATTATGTCATTAAGTAATCTTCTCATCATATTTTCGTCATCGTTTATGGCGCTGTTTCCGGTGATAAATCCTTTGGGGAATGGTTTTGTCGTCAATGGATTCTTTACAGACCTCGATCCTCAACAACGGAAAGCAGCCATTCAGAAGCTGACGCTCAATTTTATAATGATCGGTGTAGGGACATTGGTGATAGGACATTTGTTTCTGTTGATTTTCGGTTTGGCTATTCCTGTTATTCAGTTAGGAGGTGGAATATTGATTTGTAAGACGGCAATGGAGCTGTTGGGCGATTCGGGTTCGTCTGATAAAGAAGAAGCCAGTAAGAATGTAGACGGTTTCAGATGGAAGAATATCGAACAGAAGATTTTTTATCCCATCACGTTTCCTATCAGTATCGGACCGGGCAGTATATCGGTTATCTTTACTTTGATGGCGTCTGCCAGTGTTAAAGGTAAATTGTTGCAAACTGGGATTAATTATTTAGTCATTGCGCTTGTTATTATTTGTATGGCGGCCATCTTTTATGTATTCCTTTCACAAGGGCAGAGGTTTATTCAGAGGTTGGGACCGGTGGGAAATCAAATTATTAATAAGCTCGTAGCCTTTTTTACTTTCTGTATCGGTATTCAGATTTCGGTGACGGGTATATCCCAGATATTCCATCTGAATATACTCTAATTGAACGGTGAGATAAAAGCGATAGAAATTATCTGTTTTTCTTTGCTTTCATGGCTTTCAGGGTGTTTTTTCGTACGGAACGGATAGCGGGAACCAGTAAGTCGGGCTCCATGATTTCCAGTATTGTGCGTAGTTCTTGTAGTTCCGGGATGGAGCGTGTCAGTTGATAAGCCAGTTTCATGCAGAGCGATTGTACGCCCGGTGGTTCCTCGCGGGATATCATGCGTTCCATGCAAAAATCGAGGAAATCCACTCGTGGCGGATCAGCGGCAGGTTGCTGGCATATCAGGTTCAGGATCATTCTCCGTTTTCCCGAGTGTGGGCAGGTCATGGCAGCGTCGATCAATTCTTCTTGTTTCCGGCTCAACCATGCTACATCTGCCTTTGAGAAATGCGTACATACCCACAATGCCTGATAGGAGACGATAGCGTCTTCGTCGAATATCAGTTGGTAGATTTCTTCTCTAAGCCGTTCATCATCCTGTATAAAGTGGAGTACCTCTCTGATATCTTCAATGTGTACTCGTTCGGATAATCTTGCACGTAGGTTCATGTAGCTTTCGTTTTTGGGAAATTAATCTCTATTAGCGGAATCAGCTTCCGGCAGTTGCAAATGAAGAATGGGGAAAGGTTTGCCCATGCTGTCCGTTTCATCTCTGCCGATGACTTGGAATCCCAAATGGAGATAGAACTGAAGTGCTTTTTCATTCTGCTCGTTTACGTCCACCTTATCCATATGTTTTTTGTCTCTTGCATATTCCATTAATCGTTTGCCATATCCTTTTCCTTGTTCGTCGGGGTGTACGAATAACATTTCGATCAGTTCGTCGCTCAATCCCATGAAGGCGGCAATCTTTCCGTTGGCATTCCGGATGACAAAAAGTTCAACAGCGGGTAGATAATGCTTCCGCACCAGTGGTTTATAAAATTGGATATGCTCTTCCGTCAGGAAATCATGCGTGTGGCGAACGGACATTTCCCATACATGGAGGATTTCATCATAGTCTTCCGGAGTAGGTTGGGAGATGCCGGGCAGGTAGTAGCACTGGTGGTCGTAGATGTTTCCGTTGTAAGTCAGTTCTGCCTGATGAAGTGTACCTTCGTAGATGAAACCGTTCTTTTTCAGTACTTTCTGCGAACGTTTGTTGTGCGGATAACAGGTAGCTGTGATGAGGCTAAGCCGCAATCCTTCAAAGCCATAGTTGAGGACACCCTGCACTGCTTCGGTCATGTATCCTTTGCCCCAATAAGATTCGTCGAGCCAGTAACCCAACATTCTCACTTGCGGATTTTCGCGTTTAGGATCGGGGATAATTCCTACGGAACCGATTAGCTGTTTTGTATCTTTTAGTATCACTGCCCATATCCCCTCCTGATTGATAAATGTGGAATGAAGTATCCGGCGGGATTCATCCAATGTGCGATGGGGCGGCCATCCAGCATTGTTTCCCAGATTCGGGTTCTGGCAGCAAGCGAAAAATGTTTCTGCATCTCTTTCTTCGAAAGGGCGGAGAAATAAACGTTCTGTATGGAGCGTCACGGGGGGAATATTTTCTATGTCAGTTTCCTGTCTTGCTTTGTTTTTCGATTCGTTTGCTGTTTTCCGATATACGCACTCAATCCGGTTTCCGTCAGGATCGAGGACTACACTTTCAAAGTATCCGTCTCCCGAAGTACGCGGTTCACCGGCGATGGTATATCCTTCCGAACGCATTTGTTCGGTGAAGCGTAATACTTCTTCCTGGCTGGGAAAGGTGAAAGCAAAGTGTGTCAGTCCAACCCTGTTTTCTTCAATGGGAGTGTTCTGTACATCTGTACGACTCATCAGTTCCAAGTCTGTTCCCTCTCCAAAAGAGATAAAATAGGACTCGAATCCTTTCTTGGGATTGATATATTTTTCGTTGCTTTTTCCTCCGAAGAAGCGGACATAGAACTCTTTTAGTTCTTCCAGACGAAAAGTCCAGATAGCGATATGATGTAGTTTCATATAAATGAATTTTCTAATTTCTATTACTTTGTTTCTATCTTAATGCTGCATTACATATTCGTAAACGATACGGGAAATATCAGCGATAATTTTACTGTTCGCCTGATTATTTTCTTCAGAATCCTTCACGAAGACAGCTATACTATAAGTACGTCCACCGGGCAAAAGAACGAAACCGATGTCATTGCAACCGATTTGTTGTCCTTTCGCATTAAGATCTCCCGTTCCGGTTTTATGACCTACGGTTACTTTTTTGTCGAGCAACGGAGCAACCAGACGGTCTTGTCCGGTTTGACATTCCACCATTGTTTGAAATATGAAGTTTTTGTACACTTTGGGAAACAATGGCTTCTTACGGAATATTTCCACTAATTTGGCTGCGGCTAATGGAGTAGTCCAGTTTTCATAACATAGGTTCAAGTCTTCGTGCATGGTAGTTTCTGTACCGACGATGGCACATTCCCGAATTCCTAGTGAATGGATATACTTATTCACAGCATCCGGACCACCCTGATAGTTGAAAAGAATATCGCAAGCATTGTTATCACTCTGTTGAAGTGTGTATCTTAGGAGGTCGGCAATACTCATTTCAATTCCACCCTGCGGATATTTATCCCGTAGCGGACTGTAAGTATCCGGCTTTAAATCCGATTTTTTAATGGGTAACCTGGTTTCCAGCGATTGCTTCTGTTTTCCCATATAATCTGCCAATGCTAATGCTTGATGAAACTTGAATACGCTCATCAGTGGATAGGGAATATCATTATTGACAGTTATCGTATCTTTCCCATCAATGATGACGGCTATTCCTATTTCGGCCTTCTTTCCCTTGATGGCTTCTTTCAACTGTGTCTCAAGTTGAGTTTGTCGAGCAAACAGGAGGGTGGGGACCAAACAAAGAAATACTATGAATGAACGCATAATCAATTTCTCTTTTAACGGGTTACTAATTCTCTATTGAAATCATATTTTCTATTGAAGTCACAAAGGTATAAATAGTAATTGCCTTTGCAAATTCTTACTTGAAATTTATAGTTGTATAATGAATATGTAGAGTTAGTTTCTTAATTTTTGTAGTAATAAAAATATTGATACAGAAATTAGGTTTACTATTTCATTTATGTTATTTTTGTGATATCTTATTACTGAAATATATACTATGTAAATATTTGGAAGTAGTAACACACCATTAAAAGACAAAACTAATATGAGCACTTTTCGTTCTATAGAAGAACTTGTCAAAAGTCTGGACCGGGAGAAAGAACTCTTGAAAGAAATGTTTGCTAAACGGAAATCTCTTTCGTTCCGTTATGATTATGCGCTTGAAATGACGGAGTACAAAGAAGAGCGTATCCGCTATCTGATTGACTATGGGGTTATCCGGGATACTGGCGACTTTCTTGAAATGGAGGATATTTATCTGAAATTCTTTGAAGACGTGCTCGAAGTAAATGAAGAAATCAATGTATCTTTCGTGCAGGATTACCTGACACGACTGAATGAAAACATTGACTATTACTTGAAAGAGAATAACGAACAACGTAAATACAACTACCAGCGTGAAGTGAAACGCTGCCTGAAAAACATCGCTCTGACTACAGTCCGCAATGTGATGGACTTGAAAAGGAACATGGATAATACTTATAAGAACGAACCGAATTATAAGATAAAGAAAACCAAACTTGTCCGGCTTGATGAGAAACGGAATAATATTGCTCTACTGATTCGTAAAAGTGAGGAATTGATAGACTACGGACAGCCTGTTTTCTTCCGGGTGGCGATGGACGTACAAATGCGGAATGTAGTAAGCGACGTGAAACTACAGCTGAACGATTCATATCACAATCTGATTGAAATCCAGAAGCAAATTATCCATTACCTGAATCTCATTGACTATCAGAATCGTATTTTCGAGAAAGTAAAGAAACTGAAGTATTTGAAAGATCAGTTTCTGTTGGAAGAACATACCAGTATCCGTTCGGTTGCAGCGCAAAAGAATCCCGTCTGGATGGAGCCGCAGGTCGGTTATCGCATCAAGCTTTCTATTGATAATCTACGGACTTCCGATGAGGCTTTTCAGATTTTGAAGAAACTTGTCGCGCGGCAGAGAAATTCTCCGAAAGGAATGAAACAACTGGCAGATGCCATTCCGGAAGGATACCTAGATGGGCAGTCGCAAATGATAGATACCGTAAACTTGCAGGAAGTGCATAATTCATTTATGGCGTCCAGCACCCATCTGTTCTCTTTTGTGATGAACTATCGCTACCGGAAAGAGGTGACACGTGGAGAGAAATTAATCTTTTTCTGCCAATTGGCGTCACAGTATGCCGACGAACTTCGCTTTACGGATACTTATGAAATCTCCGATGAAGTGGAATACCCTTTAATATATGCCAAATGATGTATGCTGAATGCTAAAAACAGATGACTATGAAATATACTGAAGAGATATTTAATATACTTAGCAAAGGGGGATTCATTTCTTCCAATAGTGTCTCTACCCAAGTGAAACGCTTGTATGATGCCATTGAGGAAGATTTGCCCGATTATTATGATTACTACAAAGGCATCGGTTTTTATCTGGAAGGCGGTGACGGTTATTACTACTTTACCCGCAAGGAATCGAAAGTCGATTTGGAACGTAAACTGGAAGCAATTCAGAAGTGGATTGATTACTTGAGTTTCCTGAAAACCTATCATTCGGCATTCGGCCCGGGCTTTCTGTTTCGTGCTGCTGATATTGAGATTCAGATAGGATGCGATATCGAACTGAAAGAAAAGGCAACCAAACTGTTTTCGGATAAGAAGAAATATGATGAAGTAGTCGGCAAACTGCTGAAAGAACTGGAGAGTATAGGACTGATAGAGAAAGAAAACGAACTTGACGGGACGTATAAAGTATTGTCGGCTTTCCATTATATGGAGGACTTGGTTGATTGTATCACAATTTCAGAGGAGGTGCAAGATGAGATACCTGAATAAGATTATTTTTCTGAACAGTGCCCATATTCCGTATGCGGAAGTGAAGTTGGATGGGAACGTACATTTTATAGGTACGCAAGGTGTTGGTAAGAGTACGCTGCTCCGTGCCATCCTATTCTTTTATAATGCTGACAAACTAAGACTAGGCATTCCGAAGGAGAAGAAAAGCTTCGATGCTTTTTACTTTCCATACGCCAATTCTTACATTATCTATGAAGTGATGCGGGAGAATGGGGCGTATTGTGTGGTAGCTGCCAAATCCCAGGGACGGGTGTTTTTCCGTTTTATTGATGCGCCATTCCAACAGGACTGGTTCATTGACGAACACAATGTGGTACATTCCGAGTGGGGACGCATCCGCGAACATATCGGTTCGAAGATTCAGATTACTGCACAAGTGACTAGCTATGAAATGTATCGGGACATTATTTTCGGTAATAACCGCAAGCATGAAATGATACCTTACCGCAAGTTTGCCATTGTGGAAAGTGCAAAATATCAGAATATTCCCCGTACGATACAGAACGTCTTTTTAAATTCCAAACTGGATGCTGACTTTATAAAAGATACCATTATCCGTTCGATGAGTGATGAGGATATCTCTGTCGATTTGGACTTCTATCGTAGCCAGATAAAGGAATTCGAGCAGGAATACAGGGACGTGATGCTTTGGTTTACAAAGAACAAGAATGGAGAAGTGCCTGTCCGGAAGATGGCGGAGAAAGTAATGAATGCCTATCGTGACTTGATTTATACTCAAAAGCAGATTGGTGAAGGGCGTGCGGAGCTTAACTTTGCGGAGAAACAGGCTTTGCATGAGATTCCGTTAGTGAAGGAAGAACAGGCTAAAGCGGAGACGGAACGTGAACGGTTGCTGCGGCTTATGGGTGAACTGCAACAAAAGTACACCAATGAGCGTGATGGCTTGATTAGGGATATAGGTATAATAAACGATTTGCTCAAAAAGATACGTGAGAAACGTCTGCATTACGAGCAGATGCAGATTGAAGAAATCATCAAACGGGTATCTTGCGAAGAATTACTGATTCAGGAACTTGAACAAGTCCGGAATATGAAATCGGAACTGACAAGGGCTTATGAGGACGTATTGAGCAAGTACCGATTGCTGTTTGAGAAACTGGAAGCTGATTTCCGTACTTTTGAGAATAGCCAGCAAGCACGGATAAATGCTCGGAATGCGGAGATTGCCGGCAAGCAGGAAGAATTGATGCAACAACTTCGTGTGGAAGAAGAGAAAGTAAGGGCAACGCAAGAAGAGAAAGTGCAGACTGTGGATAATCGTATCCGGCAGTTGCGCGATGAACAGGCACAGTGTAACCTGAAACTTCAAAAGGTGAAATACGAACATCCCCATCAAAAGGAAATGTCCGATTGTGAAGACGGCATCAACGAACTGCGCAAAAAGGACAAGGAACTGGAACTTAATATTCGTCAGCAACAAGGAGAAATAAAGCAGTTGAGGCAGGAGTGTGAATGGAAAGTGGAAAAATTGAAATGGGAATTTCAGGCAAAGATGGAGACCGTTCGTAAAGAACGGAGCGCGATTGAAGAACAGCTGCAAACATTGGACGCCTTGATTGAGAAACGAAAAGGTTCTTTGTGTGAATGGCTGGAGAAGAACAAACCGGATTGGCAGGAGACGATAGGCAAGGTGGCGGATGAGGAACTGGTGTTGTACAACAATGAACTGCAACCTCAATTAGTGAATAAGGAAGCTACTTTGTTCGGCGTTTCACTCAATCTGACAGCAATCGAGCGTTCTGTCCGCACTCCCGAGGAAATGAAGCAGGAGCGCGATAGGCAACAAGCAGCCCGGCAACTCTGTACCGACCGTCTCACCCGACTGACGGAAGAAGAGGGGGAAGCTGTTTCTTCTTTGGAGAAGAAGTATTCGAAGCAAATACATAGTATTTTGGAAGAACAACATCTGATGGAAGCCGAGCGAATGCAGATTCCTGCAAAATTGAAGAATTTGCAGGCTGATTACGCCTCATGGAAGACGAAGGAAGAGGAATGGAAAAGAGGATGTACCGAAGAATTGCAGGCGCAACTGAATGAAATCGGACATCGTCTTTATGTGGCGGAAGGAGAGAAGGAGAAGCATTTGGCGGAACGGGAAAAACTGTTGAAAGCCTGCCGGAAAGTGTATAATGACAGCAGGACGGAACTCCGGAAGGAACTGGAGGAGTTTGTTGCCAGCGTTCAGCAAGAGATAGAGCGGATGAAACAGCAAACTGCGGAGCGGAAAAAGGAATTGAAGCAGGCGCAGGAGAATGAATTGAATGGAAAGGGTGCTGATACGGTCACTATCCGCAAGTATGATGACAGGCTTGCCGAAATAAATAAAGAATTGGATTATATAGGTAAATCCCGCCCACAAGTTCTTTTTTATGAAAGAGACAAGGAGGAGCTGTTTGATAAAGAACCTGCTACGCGAAGCAGGAAGAAAGAACTGGATGCGAAGCTAGTTGCATTGGACGAACGTTTCGCTCTGAAAAAGGAGAAGTTGCAGGTTCAGAAAAAAGGGGCGGACGAGCATCTCGAGCGGATTGGCAAAGAATTGCACTTATTGGAGGACGGGTTGAATAAAGTGGATATGTTCCGGAAAGATGAAACTTTCTGTCCGCCTTCTGTGACAGAAATAGGAGAGAAGCCTACTCGGAAAAATTGCGATGTTATTGTGGAAGAGTTGAAGTCGCTCATCGTATCCACTATCAGAAAAACAGAAGAATTCAAGAAAGCGGTGACGCAGTTCAATGGAAACTTCTCGTCAAAAAACACGTTTCATTTCCGTACGGAACTGGTTGGAGAACAGGATTACTATGATTTCGCTTCCAATCTGTGCGAGTTTGTGGATAATGATAAGATTTCCGATTATCAGAAACATATCAGTGAACGGTATACGGATATAATCCGCCGGATTTCGCAGGAAGTGGGAGGACTGACCCGTAATGAAAGCGAGATACACAGAACAATAAAGGATATCAACGACGATTTTGTCAAGCGGAATTTTGCCGGAGTAATAAAGGAAATAGCTCTTCGCCCGCTTCAGAGCAGCGATAAACTGATGCAGTTATTGCTGGAGATTAAACGGTTTAGCGATGAGAACCAATATAATATGGGAAAGGTTGATTTGTTCTCGCAGGATTCCCGTGAAGATGTCAATGCGGTGGCTGTCCGGCATTTGTTGTCGTTTATGAAATTCCTGCTCGACGAGCCGGGACGCAGGCGGTTGGCGCTTGCCGATACATTCAAACTGGAGTTCCGCGTGAAAGAGAATGATAATGACACGGGATGGGTGGAGAAGATTGCCAATGTAGGTTCCGACGGTACGGACATTCTGGTAAAAGCAATGGTCAATATCATGCTGATTAATGTGTTCAAAGAAAAGGCGTCACGTAAGTTTGGTGACTTTAAAATCCATTGTATGATGGATGAAATAGGCAAGTTACACCCCAACAATGTGAAAGGTATTCTAGACTTTGCCAATTGCCGGAATATATTGTTGGTAAATAGTTCTCCCACTACTTACAATGTGGAAGATTATCGTTATACCTATTTATTGAGTAAAGACGGGCGGTCAAATACACAGGTTGTCCCATTGTTAACCTATAATAAGATAGAAAAATGAGTGGCAGTTTATTTACATTGGCAATGGCGAGGCTAGTTCTGAAAATGCTGGGCGGCGAGCTCATACCTTACACAAAGTTTGATGGACTGATAGCAAATAGATTAATGGATGAGGGAATCATCACTATTGTTCCCCGAGGGAGTAAGCGTAGTTTTCGTATGATTGACCCGGAAGGATGCCGTATCTACATCTCCCAGAATTATACTTCCGGCATGGAGCTGGAAGATTGGATTGAGATGAAGAACTGTCCGGATGAAGTGTCGCGTTCGGAGCAAGTGGCGAAGGCGGGGGACTCTAAATTGAGATATACCCGTACGTTCAAAGGTTTTCTCCTCAATTGTTATACGCCTATAGAAGCTACTTTTCATGGCGAACCATGTGTGCTTTCTCCCTTGCAAGGCACTTCTATTTTCATGCAGGATTACGAATATTTCCGTATTCCTGAAGATGTTGTAGTAGTGGGTATAGAGAATGGAGAGAATTTCCAGCATATCCGTGCCCAAAAGTACTTGTTTGAAGGAATGAAAGTTCTTTTCGTGTCCCGTTATCCGCAATCGAAGGATTTGTGTAACTGGCTAAAGATAATTCCCAATCGCTATATTCATTTCGGAGATATAGATTTGGCTGGCATTTCTATCTTTTTAAATGAATTCTATGTCAAATTGGGCAACCGTGCGGAATTTTTCATTCCAGCAGATGTGAAGAAACGACTCAAGGACGGAAACCGGCAACTTTATGATAATCAGTATTTGCGTTATAGGGCTATGTTGGTTTCTGACGCACGTTTAAGGCCGTTGGTGGCAATGATTCATAAATATGGGAAAGCGTATGAACAAGAAGGATATATAAAGTATTAGATTAGTCATATGATTACACTGGATAATTTTGAGAACTTTGTCCCCTATAAGATATTGATGCGCGGGGAAGAGTATTATGATACAGATGCCGTTTCCGAGCTGGAAGAAACCTCACCCGGTGAATGGACTGCAACCGTAGAGGGAACGGATGATTATAATGTAGAAATATCTATGAACGGAAAGGAAGTAGAATCCTGGTACTGTGATTGTCCGTATGATGGAGAAATCTGCAAGCATGTCGTGGCAGCACTTCTGGCAATTCGTGATAATAATAAACGAGTAAGTCGTAGTGCATTTTCAAAAATGAGAATAGTTACAAAGGAAGAAGAGGTTGTACAGCCCAATGTGGACATCAAACAATTGCTGTCATTCATTAGTCCGCAAGAAATTTCTACATTTATCAGTGAATATGCCTCAACGAATCCGGAATTTAAGGCAGCGTTTTTGAAGCGTTTTATATTCAAGGAATCGTCTTCGACATCAAAGGGAAAAGATTATAGAATGGAAATCCAAAAGATTTTTAATAGTTTCGGTGACAGTAAAAAGTCTCGTTATCATAATCGTTATAATGATTACAGTCGTGATTGGGAAACTGTTTTCAATCAAATGGATATTTATCTGAAGAAAGCAGACTTCTTTTTGAGTCTGGGAGATATGGATAGTACTATTGCCATAGCTCTTCAAACACTTCGTTCTATCGGTGAGAATTATGAGGATGAATTACTATATATTGACGATGATGATGACTTTGGCACTTCCCTTTATTGTGAGCATGCAGGAGGTTTACTCATGAAAGTGGTTGGACATCCTAAAACAACTCAGAAACAAAAGACGGATATTCTACAGGAATTACGTCAGATTGCTGAAATATCTACTTATCGAAATTACGGAATCTATGATATAGATGAACTTATGATGCAAATCAATCTTTCGATTCAGCCGACAGAAAAAGCCTTGGAATTGATTGATGGACTTCTTGAAACAAGAAAGGACACTCATGATTTATATCAGTTAGTTCTTCGCAAAGTCAACTTATTATTGGAGCAGAATGAAGAGCAAAAAGCGAATGAAACGATCCGCCAATATCTTTATCTGACTGAAATACGGGAGATGGAGGTTGAAAAATTGATTGTCCGTTGCCAATACGATGAAGCCATCCGTTTGCTGGATGAAGGAATAGAGATTGCGGAAGAAGAGATATATCCCGGTACCGATAGTAAATGGTTGGAAATAAAACTGAAGATTTACGAGACGACCAACCGGACTTCCGAAGTAATTGATACATGTCGTCTATTGTTTGTGACAGGCAGGGATAAACTGACATATTACAATAAACTTAAAACTCTGATTCCGAAAGAACAATGGAAGAGTTTTCTGGATGCGATGATGAAGGAAACAGAATTTAGTAACTATTTTTCTTTCGGTGGAAGTGCTGAAGCTGATATCTATGTGAAAGAACAGGATAATGAGCGTCTGTTCACCTTGTTGTCATCAACTAGATATGATCAACTGGAAGCATTGATGCGGTATGCTCATTATTTGAAGGATACTCATTCGGAACAGCTGATTGCTATGTATACTTCTTCGTTGAATGACTATGCCGAACGGAAAATGGGACGGAGGAATTATGAATTTATCGCACAAGTGTTACCGTGCATACATAAACTAAAGGGAGGACAGACTGCAGTGAAAAACATAGTAGCGGAATTTCGGATAAAATATAAACGTCGTCCGGCAATGATGGAAGTGTTGAAGGATTTTTGAAAAGATTTTATTATAAGTTTTTTCCATCTCTGTAGTTTAGGGATGATAAAGTTCGTACCTTTGTAAAGTTACAAATAAGAATGATAATGAAGAAGTCTATAAAACGTTTACCCAAATGTACACAGGAAGAATTGACAGTCTTGCTGGATTTAGTGTGTAAAAGCATCGGGAATTGTCAGATGGTTATCCTGTTCGGAAGTTATGCAAGGGGAAACTATGTTTTATGGGACACTAATATAGAATTTGGTGTTCATACTTCCTATCAAAGCGATTATGATATTCTTCTTGTTGTGACCGGGCAGACTAAATATGTGGAAAGAAAATTGAACCGTATTACGAATCAATATCATGATTTGTTTGCTGGTCGTCGTCATGCTTTTCCACAATTTGTTGTAGAACATATTAATACAGTAAACCGTAATTTGGAAATCAGCCAATATTTCTTTACAGATATAGTAAAGGAAGGAATTATGCTTTATAATAGTGGCAAACACGAATTGGCTAAACCACGGAAGTTGAGTTTTAGAGAGATTCGGGATATTGCGCAGAGTGAATTTGATAGGTTGTATCCTTATGCTTGTGACTTTTTGGGTGTTGTGAAGGAATATTTCATGCCTAAAGAACAATATAACTTATCAGCTTTCATGCTTCATCAGACTTGTGAAAAATTATACTATACTATCCTGATGGTTTTTACGAATTATCTTCCAAAAACTCATAAAATTAAAGAGCTTAGTGGGATGGTAAAACGTTTCTCACAGGAATTGACCACAGTCTTTCCTCAAAATACGGATGAAGAGAAAGAATGTTTTGATTTATTATGCCGTTCGTATATCGAGGCTCGTTATAACAAAGATTTCAGTATCTCACAAGAACAACTGGAATACCTTATTGCCCGCATAGATATTCTGAAAGATATTACTGAACGCTTATGTAAAGAGAAGATTGTGGAATATGATACGATGACGGAATAATTGTTCCCTGTGAAATAAGTCGGTGTCGCATTTATAACTTGAACTCAGAGGTTCAACTCTCTATGAAATGAAAAACAAAATATATCTGTCATCTGTCACAGATTATAATCT
>OGMO01000858.1_pt1 | contig 23071 bp, 21 predicted proteins | sample 1573241 | NCBI WGS metagenome assembly OGMO01 (sample SAMEA2581896, study PRJEB24529) | metagenome | biome: Human gut stool | place: China | collected 2011 | reverse complement strand
GCGCACAGGTACTGTGCACACGCGTTCACAAGCCCGCGCCGGCGAGGGGGACGGCGCGCTCCGTCTCGCCGACGGGGCGCACGGCGCAGCGGCCGGCGGTCAGGTCGCGCACCTGCGCGGCAAAGGCCTCGCCGGCTTCCTCCGGCAGCAGGGCGCAGACCGTCACGGCGGCGGCATACTGCGTCTCCTGCACGACGCCGCCGAGCGCGGCGACGGCCGCGCGCACCGGCTCATAGAGCGCGTAGGGCGTGCTGACCTCGCAGGCGAGCCAGCGGCGCACCTCCGAGATGCCGGCGTCGGCGAGGGCATCGGCCGCGGCGGCGGTATACGCCCGCAGCAGGCCGCCCGTGCCGAGCAGCACGCCGCCGAAGTAGCGCGTGACGACGCAGACAACGTTCGTCACACCCGCGCGGCGGAACACCTCCAGCATTGGGATGCCGGCCGTGCCCTGCGGCTCGCCGTCGTCGCCATAGCGGACGGTACCGTCGTGCAGGACGAAGCACCAGCAGTTGTGGCGCGCGTCATAGTATTTCTTTTTCATCTCGTCGATGCGCGCGCGCGCCTCCGCCTCGCTCTCCACAAGGAAAACGTGGCTGATGAAGCGCGAGCGCTTTTCTTCAAACTCGCTCTCCGCGTTTGCGTATGGGACAAGGTACTCGGTCATGGTTGCAATGTTCCTTTCAGCGGGTTTTCTCCCACTTTTCCTTCGTGAGGGCGTAAAAAAGCGTCGGCCGCAGCGCATCGTCCACAAGCGACGGCCTATCACAGGTCAGCTGATAAGAAAAGCCGCACTTTTTGATCACGCGCTTTGACTTTTCATTGCCGGCACAGTGCGAACACCAGACCCGCTGTGCGCCTTTATCCTCAAAGCAGTATCTCAGCAGCTCTCGCACGGCTTCGGGGATAAGCCCCTGACCCCAGAACGGGCGGCCGATCCAATAGCCGATTTCCGGCTCACTCCCGATTTCTGGCGCTTCCGTCGGAAACACGCCGACGGAGCCGACAGGCTCGTCTGGCCGTTCCTTCAAAATGACTGCAAACGTGTCCGGCTCCGAGAGGACGGTTCGGATGATCTCGCGGGAGTTCTCCACGCTCGTATGCGCCGGCCAGCCTGCGGCGGGGCCGACAAACGGATCCCTCGCGTATCGATAGCAGCTCTCCGCGTCGCTCTCGCACCACGGACGCAGGAGAAGGCGCGTCGTTTCAAACGTCATTCCTCCCAGTCCTCCTTCGGCTCGCGGTAGCCCTCGATATAGTCCTTGACCTGGCCGATGACGCGCGGCACGCAGATAGCCACGATGTCGATGGTCTCGCCATATTCGACGGATTCGACCTTCGCCTCGCGGTAGAGCATATCAAGAAGCCCGCCCTTGTCATAGGGCAGGTGGATCGTCACGCGGCGCGTGCCCTTGTCGAGGAGCTTGTCGATGCGCGCAAGCAGCTCATCCACGCCCTCGCCGGTCTTGGCGCTGATGTTGACGCTGTCCTCCCCGTGCGGGCGGATATCGCCGAAGTAGAGGTCGGACTTGTTGTAAACGCGCAGGCAGGGAATTTGCTGCGCGCCGAGCTCTTCGATGAGCTCGTCCACGATCTGCGCCTGCTCGAGCCAGTGCGGGTCGGAAATGTCGATGACGTGCAGCAGAAGGTCGGCGTATTCGAGTTCCTCGAGCGTTGCCTTGAACGCCTCGACGAGCTGATGCGGCAGCTTTCGAATGAAGCCGACCGTGTCGGAGATCACGACATCCAGCGTGTCGGACACCGTGAGAAGGCGCGTCGTCGTGTCCAGCGTGTCAAACAGGCGGTTATTCGCGGGAATGCCCGCGCCGGTCAGCACGTTCAAAAGCGTCGACTTGCCCGCGTTCGTGTAGCCGACGATGGCGACGACGGGAATTTCATTCTTGCTGCGGCGGTCGCGCTGCGTGGCGCGCACGCGGCGCACCTCTTCAAGGTCCGCCTTCAGCTTGTCGATCTTTCTGTGGATGTGGCGGCGGTCGGTCTCAAGCTGCGTTTCGCCGGGGCCCTTCGAGCCGATGGGTCCCTTGCCCGACGTGCCCGCCTGACGCTCCAGATGCGTCCACATACCGATCAGGCGCGGCAGCAGGTATTGATACTGCGCAAGCTCGACCTGAAGCCGGCCCTCTTTTGTCTTCGCCCGCTGGGCGAAGATATCGAGAATGAGGCCGCTGCGGTCGAGCACCTGCACGCCGAATTCTTCGCTCAGAACGCGCATCTGCGAGGGCGAGAGGTCATTGTCGAAAATGACCATCGTCGCCTCCTGCGACTTCACCAGCTCGCGGATCTCATCCACCTTGCCCTCGCCGATGAACGTGTGCGGGTTCGGCGACGGCAGCGTTTGTAAAACCACGCCGACGCTGACACCGCCCGCCGTTTCGACGAGCGCACCGAGCTCTTCAAGGCTCTCCTCGTCGGCATTCTCTTTTCGATCAAGCCGCGGCGACGAAAGGCCGACTAAAATCGCCCTGTCGCGCGGCGCGTTGTTCTCTTTCAATTCTTCCATAGATTCTCCTTATCGCGCCGAAATCTGCGCTGTACAAATCATTTTTATTATAGTGTATTTTCCGCCAAAAGAAAAGGCAAAAACGCTTTTCATTGACATTTCCTGCCCTCTCATGCGAAAATAAGGCAGACGCAACCTCAGGTTGACAAAAAGAAACGCCCGGTTGGTGGCGTTTTCTCCTGTTTTCCTGCTATGCTCTTCCTGCTATGCTTTTCCTGCAAAGGCGCAGTGCACGGCGTCGAACGCAGCAACATTTCCCCAAGGAGGAACCTTTCATGGAACTATATGAAAAGCTCTACGAACTGCGCCGCGCGAGCGGCATGTCGCAGGAGGAGCTGGCGGAGAAGCTCGGTGTCTCGCGCCAAGCCGTCTCCAAATGGGAGAGCGGCGCCACGCAGCCGGAGCTTAGCAAGCTCATCGAACTCTCTAAGCTCTACTCCGTTTCCGTCGACGAGCTGCTCAGTCTGGAGCATGCCAAAGAACAGCAGGACAGCACCCCTGCCGCTCCCGCCGCCGAGGGTGCATCGCAGGACACGGCCGAAGACGCTTCCGCAGCCAAACCCGACTTTCGCACCTTCTGCGCGCAGCACAAGAAGATCATCGGCGGTGCGGCCGTGGCGCTCGCCGCGCTCATCGCCGTCGGCGTGCATTACAACAACCGCATCAACACGCTCAGCATGCAAGTAAATGACCTTCGCAGCCAGCTCTACAACGTGCAGAGCAACCTCTCCAACCAGATCAACGGCATCAGCAATAACGTCTCGGACATTTTGACGCGCGAGTCGAGCCTGATCTCGCAGTATAATTACGAGATCACAAACGTCGATCTTAAAAAGCAGGAGTGCACCATCGCGTTTTCCCTGCTGCCAAAGACAATCAGCGAGGGAACGACTGTTATCATCGGCGTGACCGACCATGGCAATTCCTCGCCGCTGGACAGCTATCGGCCGGGCTACTCTGCCGACCTTACGCAGGATGGCTTCGGGTATCTGCACGGTAGTGTAACCGTCCCTCTGAGCGACGAGCTCGGCGTTGGTGTCAACTTCAAGCACGACGGTGAGACACAGTCAGAGGAGCTTGATACGATCTATGATCTCAAATCCCAGTATCAGCCGCAGCTCAAAAGCTTTCTAGCCCCCATCTCCTACGAGCGTCAGGCCGGCAGCAAATGGCAGTACCAGTTCACGTCGGGCACTGCCGGCATCCCGCTCGGCACCATCTCGCTCGGCGCGCTGTCCGATGTGTCCATCCGCAGCGCGTGTCTTGAATACACGTGCGCCAATCAGCTGCTCAGGCGCGTGCCGCTCGAAGCATCGTACAGCGATGGCAGCGCCGTCACCTATGTCGGTGATGACAGCGCCGAAGCCGTGGGCGCATCCGTCATAGAGGGCGTGTTGTACTATGACCTCGCCTATGCCTCCAGCAGCGAATCGGAGGCTTTCACGCTCCCGCTCGGGGCAACGCCGCTCGTCTGCGAGCTTGTCGTCAACCTTGCGGACGACACCGTACTGCGCGTCCGCCTCTTCCAGGTGCGCGCCATTGCAGGCGGCGACAGCTACGAGGAGATAAACTACCTCGACCAAAGTCTCAGTGAGCCGCTCCCCTTCATCGTCGAATATCCCGACGGGCAAAACTGAGCGTTCCAAAAAAGCAGAAAAAAGCAGCTCTGCCGTAGCAGAGCTGCTTTTGTGATTGAATTAGTTCAGGCCGAACTTCTTGTTGAACTTGGCAACGCGGCCGCCGGTATCGACCAGCTTCTGCTTACCAGTGAAGAAGGGGTGACACTTAGAGCACACTTCCACCTTGATATTCTGCTTGGTGGAACCTGTCTCAATCACATTACCGCAGGCGCAAGTAATAGTAGTCTGCTGATAATTGGGATGGATTCCTTCCTTCATTGCTCGTGTTCACCTCTTTCTGATCCAAATGTACTTTTCTAAAAAAGCCATATATGATATTACCACGCTTTGTGTCAAATTGCAAGAGAAATTTTTGATCCTCTCCGCGCTTTTCTCTTCCTTAGCACTTTTTCCTAATTTCATCGTCAATTTTTCAACGCTCGTTATGCAATTTCTCTTTACTTCTGCCGTTTTCAGTCGTATAATGGCATTTGCGCGCCTTGCGCACGGATGATTGGAAGTAAAGGAACATCAGAATTATGTCGAAAAAACATTTCCTGCGGGGACTGCGCGACGGCATCCCCATTGGGCTTGGTTATTTTGCTGTCAGCTTCGGCATCGGCATCAGCGCGCACAACGCGCACCTGAGCATTTTTCAGGGTTTTTTGCTGAGCTTTTTGAACAACGCCTCGTCGGGCGAATACGGCGGCATCACCATCATCGCCGCCGACTCCGGCCTCTGGGCCATGGCGCTGATGATGCTGGTCGTCAACGCGCGCTATCTTCTGATGAGCTGTGCGCTCAGCCAGCGTCTCTCGCCCGATACGCCGCTTCCCTGGCGGCTCCTCATCGCCTATGACCTGACGGATGAGATCTTCGGCCTCGCCATCGCGCGGCCTGGGTATCTTGAGGTGTGGTATTACTTCGGCGCCATGTGCGCGGCCATGCCGGGCTGGAGCATCGGCACCGTGCTCGGCGTGCTGATGGGGAATCTCATGCCCGTCTGGGCCGTCAGCGGTTGCTCCGTGATGCTGTTCGGCATGTTTCTCGCCATCATCATCCCCGTCGGCAAGCAGAACCGCATCGTGCTCGGCTGCATCGGCGTGAGCTTTCTCTGCTCGCTTCTTGCAAGCGTTTTGCCGTTCACGCGCGAGCTGTCCGAGGGCATGCGCATCCTGGTCTTGACCATCGTGATCTCTGCTGCCGCCGCCATTCTGTTCCCGCACAAGGAGGATGATCTCGTCGCATGAAAACGTATTTATATCTTTTCGTCATGGCGGCCACGACCTATCTCATCCGCGTCCTGCCGCTCACGCTGATCCGCAAGCCGATCCAGAATCCCTTCCTGCGCTCGTTTCTCTTCTACGTGCCCTACGTCACGCTCGCGGTGATGACGTTCCCCGCCATCATGAACGCCACGCAGTCGCCCATCGCGGGCGCGGCGGCCATGGTCATCGGCATCGTCGCCGCCTGGTGCGGACTGGGACTTCTCCCCGTCTCGCTCGTCTGCTGCGCGACAGTGCTGATCTTAGAGCATTTTATCGTGTGAGCAAATCTTGTAAAACACCCTCCGCGGATTTCCCGCGGAGGGTGTTTTTATGTATTCACAGCACCTTTTCTTCGCCGACCGAGAAGAAATACAGCACCTTTTCCCTGACCTTTTTGCCCATCACGCGCATAAGGGCCATGGAGTATGCCTCAAGCTGAGGGCGGTAGTGCTCAGCTCGTTCTTCGATCTGTGCTCTTCCGATGCGGTCAGTCTTGAAGTCCACGACCACAAGCTCGCCGTCCTCTTCAAAAAAGCAGTCTACCACGCCCTGCAGCAGCACCGCGTCGTCGGCGTCCAGCGTGGCAAAGTCCCGCACCGGCCGCAGCAGCGAGAAGCGGTACTCGCGCCGCACCGTCTGCGCATTCTTGCGAATGCGCGCGGCAAGATCACTTCGCAAAAATCGGACGATCGCGCGCACATCGACGGCGCTTGCCTGCTCGTCGGTCAGCTTGCGCTGCGCTCTGAGCTTTTCGACCTGCTCGCGCACGCTCTGCTCGCTTGCTTCGCAGAAAAAGTCAAGGTCCTGCATCACAAGGTGCAGCGCCGTGCCCCGCTCCGCACCCGTGAGCATCGTTTCTCCCGCAAGGAATTTTGGTTTACACAGGCTACGCAGCCGCGGCGGCAGCGTAGTGTTCTCGGAGATCTCCTCGTCCAGCGCGCGGCCCTTGAGCTGCGTGGCCGTCAGCTTGGCGGGAAAGGCCGTCTGCCCCGCGTAGGGGTAGCGGTACGACAGCGCAGCAAAATCCACCGGCAGCTCATCCTGCGGCGGCGCGGCATCCACTGGCGCGTCATCGGGCCGCTGCTGCGGCGTCACAAAGCTCAAACCGTCGTGCACACGCACCGTCCACGGCGTTTCGTCAGCATAGAAGCGTCCCTCGCCGCTCTGTCCCGCAAGCTCGCGCAGGGACGCCGCTTCGCTGCGCTGCAAAAGCGGCAGCATGATCCAGTCGCCCATGCACTTGCCGCTGTCCACAGCCTCGGGCAGCACAGGACAATCGCTCAGCGCCAGAAGGTCGGCGACGCGGCTTTTCGCGTTTGCCTGCGTGTGCACCATGACGAGCTTTTCCTTCGCGCGCGTCATCGCAACGTACAGCACACGCAGCTCCTCGGCCTTCGCCTCGCGCCGCAGCGTGCGCTCGAGCGCCTGCCGTGCGACCGTCGGGTACTGGATGTGCCTTTGCGTGTCCACGCACACCGGCCCCAGCCCGAGCTGCGGGTGCACGAGCACCGAACTCAAAAAGTCCATATTGCTGAAGCGACGCGCGAGGTCCGAGAGGATCACGACCGGAAATTCAAGGCCCTTCGACTTGTGGATTGACATGATGCGAACGCCTGATGATGCGTGCGCGGTCTGCATCGTCCCCGCCTCGCCTTCGGCAAGCTGCTCGCGCAGCGTGCGCACAAAGTCGAAAAGCCCCTGCCGCCCTGAGCGCGCGTAGTCCTCGCTGAGCTCCAAAAACGCGAGCAGATTTTCCTTGCGCTCCGCCCCACGGCGCATCGCGCCGAAGATGCCGAGCACATTGCACCGGCGGTAAATTTCACTCAGCAGCTCGCGCACGCTCAGGTGCGCCGCGCTATTGCGCAAAGCGTCCAACGTACTGAGGAATTCTACGCTGTGGATGTCCTCACTCAAAAGCAGCGCATCGTAGAAGTCACCCGTGCGCTGCCGCGCGCGGATCGCCGCGAGTTCATCGGGTGTAAAGCCGAAGAGCGGAGAGCGCAGCACGGCAATGAGCGGCACGTCCTGCCGCGGATTGTCGATGACCTGCAAGAGCGCAAACAGCACTGCAATCTCCATCGAGGCAAAAAAGTCCTCGCCCGCGTCAGCGGCGCAGTGGAGGCCGCGCGCGGCGATAGTCCAAAAGGCGCGTGCTCGGCGAGCGCATCAGAATGACGATGTCCTCCTCGCGCACGGGCCGCAGCTCTTTTGTTTTGTCATCCTGTATAGGAAATTCACTTGTTATCATATCGCTGATATAGTCTGCGACAAACGCTGCCTCAGCCTCGCTTGCGCGCACGCGCTGCTCGCCCGTCTGCGTCGGCAGGTCGAGCAGGTGGAACTCCGCGCCGCACGCGCTCGATTCGACATAATTCGCGCCGAGGCGCAGCATTTCATCCGCGCCGTAGTCGAGCTCACCCATTTCCTCGGAAAGAATATTGCAGAAGATAAAATTCGTCGCGTCCAGCACTTCTTTGCGCGAACGGAAGTTGCGCGAGAGCAGCAGCTTCGCGCTGTCGTGCTCCTCTGCGTCCTCAAGCGGCGGCCAGGTGTTATAATGCTGCAAAAAAATACGCGGGTCGGCTAGGCGGAAGCGATAGATGCTCTGCTTGACGTCGCCAACAGTGAAAAGGTTTTCTCCTTTACAAGAAATTGCGTCAAAAATGCGGTTCTGCACCTCGTTGGTGTCCTGATACTCGTCCACCATGATCTCGCGGTAGCGCGCGCTGACGATGTGTGCAAGCTCTGTCGGCGCGCCGTCCTCTCCGATGAGAAGGCGGATGGCCTCGTGCTCCTGATCGGAGAAGTCGGCAGAATTCCGCCGGCGCTTTTCCTCGTTGTACCGGCGGGAAAAGTCCGCCGTCAGGTCGATGAGCGCGAGCATTGCGGGCGCCATCGTGCGCAGGTCCTCCACCGCCTCGTCGGACGAGGCGGAAAAAATCTCGGCAAAGCCCTTGATGGTCTCCTTGCAGTTGTCCCACAGGCTTTTCATGCGCGCTTTCATCTCGCCGCCGTCGCTGTCCTTCACCGCGGCGAGGCGCGGAAACGCGATGGTCACGCCGCGCGCGGTGTCCCAGCCCTCTGCAGTCTTCCCCTCCAGCGCTTCAAGCTGGTAGGAGGCGTCGAGGAACGCGGGCGCATACTTCTGGTTCAGCGCGTCATTCGTGCACATCTCCTGCGCCGCGCGCTGCAAAAGGTTTTTGCAGTGGCGCGCCTTGCGCCGCACCTCATTGAGCAGAATTTTTCCATAGGGCGTATCCTCGATCTTATCCGGCGCGGCGCGCCAAAACGCGCGCTGCGCCTCGAGCCATTTGTCCTCATACGGCTGCGCCTGCAATTTTGCGTGCAGCTCGAGCACCAGGTCCTCAAGCGCGCTGTCGTCGCGCCCCGCGCCGAGCGTGTCGGCCAGCAGCGTGCCGCCGGGCGTCAGATGGTCGTAAAAATCGTCCAGCGTGCGCGCGAGCACGCGCTCGCGCAGCACTTGCGCCTCGTTCTCGTCCAGTACGTGGAAATCGGGCCGTAGCGCGTGGCCGCGCGCGTCCTCGCCGAGCAGATGGCAGTTTTCGCGCAGAAGCGCGGTGCAGAACGCGTCCACCGTCTTGATGTCCGCGCGGTAGACGCGCAGCATTTGCTGCCGCAGATGGTAGTTGCCGGGGTCGCGCTCCATGCGCTCGGTGAGCGCCTTGGCGATCTTGCCGCGCAGCTCGCTCGCCGCGGCGCGCGTGTAGGTGATGATGAGGAAATCGTCAAGATTCGCGCCCTCGCGCTCCACGTAGGAAAAGAGCCTCTCGACGAGCACCTTTGTCTTGCCCGAGCCTGCCGCCGCGGAGACGAGCAGACTGCGCTCGCGGCTGTCCACCGCCGCTTGCTGTTCGTTTGTCAGCTTTTCAGCCATTTTCGTGCGCCCCCTCTCCGTTCACCTCGTCGATGTACTGCCAGAATTCATCGTTTTTCGTCGCCTTGATGTATTCCATATGGTCGCTGCCGCAGCCGTTTTCAAAGTGACACGCGCTCGCAAACTCGCAGTAGGTGCAGGCCGACTGCTGCGGCGTGCGCGCGTATGGATCGGCGTCGATGTTGCCCGCGAAGACCTCCTGCGTGATTTCATGTAAAATATGGTCGACGTATTTCGAGAGCTTTCCGAGCTGCTCAGCGGAGGCGAGACTCCCCGTCACCGCGCCGTCCCTTTTCACCGCGATGGGCAGGTAGCACGGCGATTCGAGCGCGCTGTGCTCCATCGCCTGCAGGACCGCCGGGTCCTCGAGCACCATGCCGCTGCGGCGCAGCTCCTTTTTGAGTGCTTTTTCGATCTTTTCGGGCCCCGTGTCGCGCGCGCAGCGCAGCATCGGCTCGCGCGCGGGCGTGTAGAGAACGCCCGCGGGAACGATCTCGTGTCCGCCGAAAAGCATCTGTCCCTCTTCTTTAAGCGTAAAGAGGTAGAGCAGCATTTGGAGCCCCAGCCCGTAGCGCAGCTCGGCGAGGTCGAAGCTCTTCTTGCCCGTCTTGTAGTCCACGACGCGCAAATATAGCTTGCCGCCGTGCAGCCAGCCGTCCACGCGGTCGACCTTGCCGACAACGCGCGCCGTGCCGTTTTCCTCGCGGATCGTGATGGCGGGCAGCTGCCCGTCCGCACCAAATTCCAGTTCAAATGCCAGCGGCTCAAAGTCGGAGCTTTGCAGCTCCTCGCTCACCTCGTCCATGATGCGCTCGACCGTCGCACACAGGCGGTTGAACAGATAACGGAAGCGCGCGCTTTTTTCGCACAAGTCCGGCAGCACGCGGTCGATGTATTCCTCGATCGACGCGCGCACGAGCGCGTGCAGCTTGTCCTTCGATAGCGTATGCAGTCCGCCGCACTCCTTCGCCTGCCGCAGCGTATGCTCCATCACATCGTGCACAAACGTGCCGATCTGCGGCGCGTCAAAGCCCGCGCCCGTGCGCTCCCTGGCTTTCAGGCCGTAGCGCATGAAATAGGCAAAGTGACATGAGCGCGCCATGTCCATGCGCGAGGCGGACAGTGTCACCGCGCCGCCGTAGAGCGCGTGCACCGCGTCGCGCGACAGATGCCCGCGCGTATAGCGCGAAGCGTCCTTCATCGCGGCAAGCACACGCTCCGCGTCGCCCTGTCCTTCAAAATACTGCCACAGCGCGCCGCCGATATGCTCGCCCGCATACTCGAGCGCCGTCGACTTTGCTGACAGGCGATATTCCTTGTCAGTGCTCTCTGTTTCGACGCTGATCGACGGCAGCAGACGCGCGATGCGCCCGATGACAAACGATGGCCGCTTCTCTGCGCCCTTTCCGTCCGAAACGGGATAGGACACCGTTAGCTTTTCCGTCGGCTGGGCCAGCGCGGCGTAAAGATTCTGAATTTCCAGATGAAACTGCTCCATCCCGTGCGGCGCAAGGAAGATTTGCTGCCTCTCGAGCGCCTCGCGGTCCTCGTTGCGCAGCACGCCGCCGCGGTTCTCCGCCGCAGGCAGCACGCCGTCGTTCGCGCCGAGCAGGAACAGCGCGCGCACCGTGTGGCGGTCGTTTCGCGTCATTTCGCACAGGTTCACCGCGTCGAGCGTCACGGGGATCGTGCCCACGCTGTACTGCGTCAGCACAAGGCGCATCAGACTCGCAAACTCCTCGGCGTCGAGGATCGCGTCGCCCAGGATTTCCATAAACTGGTCGAGCACACCGCAAAGAATGCCCCACAGCTGTGCCGTTTCCTCGGCGCGCTGGGCCTCGCCCGCGGCGAAAAGCTGCTCAGTCTGCGCCTGCAAGGTCTCCGGCAGGTTCACCTCTTCCAGATAGTCGTACAGCGCGCGCACCTTCTGCTCGGCCTCACCGCTGCCGCCCACGCCTTTTTTTAGGCGCGCAAACGGCCCCTGCACGCGCTCGCGCAGTGCGTTGACCGTCTTGAGCCGCGCCCTTGCCTCGTCCGTCCATTCTTCGCCGTAGCCGTCGGGATGCGCCGACCAGGGCGTCTCGCGCGTCCACATCGCGCCGCGGATCTCCCACTTGAGCGCGTAATTTTCCAGAATGTCGCACTCCGCCATGCTGAGGCCGGCGAGGCCGGTCTTGAGGCAGCGGAACACATCCTCGTACTCAAAGCCGCCGCTCGCGGCGTCCAGCGCGCCGAGCAGCAGCGTCAGCACGGGGCTTTTCAAAATGTCACTGCGGTGGGCATAATAGAGCGGAATGCCGTAGCGGGCAAACACGCTTTCGACTGCCCCCGCGTAGGAATCAAGGCTGCGCGCCGTAACGGTGATCTCGCGGTAACGATAGCCCTGCTCGCGCACGAGCTGCAAAATCTGCGATGCGACCCATTCGCACTCGCTGTACGCGCTGCCCGCCTCATAGAGCGCGACGGCGTCAGTCGGCTGGGCGTATTCGTCCGCCGCGCCGAAAAAGCAGCGCTCGATATGGTCGAGCGCGCCGCGCACCTCACCCTGCGGAAGAATTTCCTCCTCGCATGCGACGCCGGCATCGCGCGCGAGCGCGTACAGCCGCTCGCGCACGCGCAGGCTCTCGGAAAAGAGCTCGCGGTCCTGCGTGTCGCCAAGGAGCGTGACGGTCACGCTCTTCGCGCGCCGCAGCAGGATACGCAGAATGCGCAGCTCACGCCCCGTAAAATACGAAAAACCGTCGAGGAAAATGTCTTTATTTTCAATATATCCCGACGCTTCGAGGTTTTCCTCCAGCTTTTCGAGCACGTCGCGCGCGTCGTGCCCCGGTGCGTGGAGCTTGCTGAGGTAAATGCCGTAGATGAGCGAAAGGTCGCGCAGCTTGTCGCCGCTCTCGCCCTCGATCTGCGCTACGCTCTCGGATAGCTGCTCGGGCGATACGGCGTAGGCCTGCAATTCCTCCATCACGGCGAGCAGGCTCTCCAAAAATGCCGCGCGCTGCGACGGGCGCTTGTAGACCTTGAGCACCGGCGCAAGCTCCGTGAGCGTACGCTGGAGCGTCAGGAGCTTTCCGCCCGAATCGAGCGTCACGTCCGCGCTGCCGCCGCAGATGCCCAGCACGCGCGAGGCGAGCAGCTTGAACGTCAAGGCCTCGGCATGGCGCGACGCGGTGTCGCCGCAAACACAGCACAGGTCCATCTCCGCCACATGCGAGGCGTGCTCCGGCACGAGCAGGATTTGCTGCGACGAGTCCCCCAGCGCGGCGATCCTTTGCAGCACGCGCTCGGATTTGCCCGTGCGCGCGCGTCCCATCAGTATGTGCAGCAAGCGTCCTTCCCCCTTTTTCTCTCTTAAACTTATCAATATTTTATCCTAATTTTATCATAGTTTTCTTTTTCGGGCAACGCAGAAAACGCCGTACGCATATTTTCGCCCATCACGGGAAGACTACCGAAGACCAAACCATCTTTTTAAGGAGGGAACTTCATGGTCATCGACAAGATCGCGCTGACACTTGCTATCATCGGCGCGCTCAACTGGGGCAGCGTGGGCCTTTTCGGCTTTGACTGCGTTGCCTTTCTCTTCGGCGGACAGACCGGTATGCTCAGCCGCGTGATCTACACGCTCGTCGGCCTTGCCGGCATCTGGTGCATCACGATGCTGTTCCGCGAGAAAGAGCCGATGGAAAGCGGCGGCCAGGCGTAAAAAATAAAAGGAGAGGGGCTTGCCCTCTCCTTTTATTTTTGCGTTAAAAATTTTCTTTACCGCTCCCCAGTCGCTTCCGCACCTTCCAGCTCGCGCATTGAGCGACGGAACTGGCGATAGAATGTGAAGCTCGTCAGCGCCACCGCGCCGAAGTCCGCCACGGGCTCGGCCAGGAACACCGCGAACGCCTTGTCCGCGAAGAAGTGCGGCAGAATATAGATGAGCGGGATGAGCAGGATGATCTTGCGCCACACGGCGAGGAAGAGCGACGTCTTCGCGTTGCCGAGCGCCACAAACGTCTGCTGGCAGGCGATCTGGATGCCGAAAATACCGCTGCACCCCATGTAGATGCGCACGGCCCACGCCGCGTATTCGACCAGCGCGGGGTCATTATTGAAAATCAGGATGAACGCGCGCGGGAAGAGCTCGACCAGCAGCCAGATGGCCATTGAATAAGTAAAGCACGCGCGCAGCAGGCAGAAATAGGCGTCGCGCACGCGCTGGGCGTTCTTTGCGCCGAAGTTGTAGCTCACGATGGGCTGTGCGCCCTGTGTCAAGCCCTGAAGCGGCATGTTCGAAAACTGCATGATGCTCGTCAGCACCGTCATCGTACCGACAGCCATGTCGCCGCCGTAGCGCAGGAGAGATGAGTTGAAGCAGATGGCGATGAGGCTCTCCGTCGACTGCATCACAAACGGGGAAAGTCCCAGCGCGATACACGGCAACACGATCTTCGCGTCCACACGCAGGTTCTCGCGCTTTAAGTGCCAGCGCGTCTTCTTTCCCGTGAGGAACGTCATCACCCACACGGCCGACACTGCCTGCGAGATCACCGTCGCCAGCGCCGCGCCGCGCACGCCGAGACCGAGCACGAAGATGAACAGCGGGTCGAGAGCCGTATTTAAGAGCGCGCCGATGAGCACCGTCTTCATGCTCACGGTGGCGAAGCCCTGTGCCGTGATGTAGGCGTTCATGCCAAGTGTCAGCTGCACGAAGATCGTGCCGAGGGCGTAGATTCGCATATAGTCGAGCGCGTAACCGATGGTGTTCTCGCTCGCGCCGAACATCAGTAAAAGCGGCTCGGCAAAGGACTCGAACAGCACCGTCAGCACCAGCGCCGTGATCACAAGCATCGTCAGACAGTTTCCCATGATGCGCTCGGATTTTTCGCTCTCGCCCGCGCCCTCGGCGATCGAGGCGCGCGGCGCGCCGCCGATGGCCATGAGCGACGCGAACGCCGAGATGACCATGATGATCGGCAGGCATACGCCAACGCCCGTCAGCGCGAGCTTGCCGACGGTCTCGGCGGGCTGCATGTGGCCGATGAACACGCGGTCGACCAGATTGTAGAGCATGTTGACGATCTGCGAGGTGATCGTCGGCACGGAGAGCGAAAAGAGCAGCTTTTTGACGTCCCCGTGTCCCAGATCTGCGCGCTTATCCAAAATCATCACCTGAATCTTTCGTATTTTTCCGCATAATTTGTTAGAATATCATGCCGCAGGGCGTTCGTCAAGCAAGCGGGCCGCGAAGCGCTCTATCATGGCATTTCCATAAAGCGCTTTTGGACATTTTTTCACTTTCTCCATTGCTTTTTCCGCGTGGGCTATTGTATAATTTGTTTTACAATCGCACCAGCGGAGCGCCCCGCGTTCCGCTTATCAAACAAATAACGGAGGAATCACCATGAACGAAAAGTTTTCCAAGCTTGGCTTTTATCCTTCCGACATTCTGCTGCCCAAGAAGGATGTCGATATGAGCAAGTGGGCGGTCGTCGCATGCGACCAGTTCACCTCTGAGCCCGAGTACTGGGAGCGCGTGGAGAAGACCGTCGGCGACGCGCCTTCCACCCTGCGCCTCATCCTGCCCGAGGCCAACCTGAAGGCCCCCAACGTCGACGAGTTCATCGCCGACATCAACGCCTCGATGAGCAAGTACCTCGAAGAGGGCATCTTCGAGACGCTCAAGGACTCCCTCATCTACATTGAGCGCGGCCAGAGCGACGGTAAGATCCGTCACGGCCTCATTGGTATGGTCGACCTCGACCAGTACGACTTCACCCCCGGCTCCGGCGCGCTGATCCGCGCGACTGAGGGCACCGTGCTCGACCGTATCCCCCCGCGCGCCCGCGTGCGCCGCAACGCCCCCATCGAGCTGCCCCACGTCATGCTGCTCATTGACGACCCCGAGAAGACCGTCATCGAGCCCCTGACCGCCGCGGCCGACAAGATGGAGAGCGTCTATGACTTCGACCTGATGGAAAACGGCGGCCACATCAAGGGCTACAAGCTCTCCGCTGCGCAGATCGACGCAGTCGCCGACGCGCTGACCGGTCTCACCTCCGACGAGGCGATGAAGAGCAAGTACGGCGTCTCCGGCGTCGCTCCCCTGCTGTTCGCCGTCGGCGACGGCAACCACTCCCTCGCCACCGCCAAGGCCTGCTATGAAGAGCAGAAGAAGGGCAAAACTCCCGAGGAATACCTCGCGCTGCCCTCCCGCTACGCGCTTGTTGAGGTCGTGAACAACCACGACGATGCGCTCCAGTTCGAGCCCATCCACCGCGTGCTCTTCGGCGTCGACCATGAGAAGTTCATGGAAGAGTTCAAGAAGTTCTACCCCAACGCCCACGAGGGCAAGGGCGAGGGCCACGTCATCGAGGTCTGCTGGAACGGCCACGACGATTTCGTCACCGTCCCCGACCCGAAGGTCCAGCTGGCCGTCGGCACGCTGCAGGCCTTCATCGACGAGTACCTCAAGCAGTTCGGCGGCGAGGTCGACTACATCCACGGCGATGAGGTCACCCGCGAGCTCGGCTCCAAGGAGGGCAACATGGGCTTCCTGCTTCCCGCGATGGGCAAGGAGCAGCTCTTCAAGACCGTCATGGCCGACGGCGTTCTGCCGCGCAAGACCTTCTCCATGGGTCACGCGCAGGATAAGCGCTACTATGTCGAGGCACGCAAGATCCGCTGATCAATTACAACCATTGCAGAAAAGCGCCGCAAGGCGCTTTTCTGCTCAGGAGGACACAACATGAATCTCAAATCCGCAAACCGCTGGCAAAACATTTTGCTCTTCGGCGGCTTCGTCATCGGCATGGTTGGCATTGCCGTGCTCGATAACCTCTACATCGCGATCCTGGGCCTTGCGATGATGGCGATGTCCATCGTCGTGTGGTGGATGTACCACCGCTGCCCCTACTGTCACGAGCAGCTGGGCCGCGGCAATCCCAAGCGCTGCCCGAAATGCGGCGCGTGGATCGCCGACGAGCCGGAGCCCGAGGAGAAGAAAAAGATCCAGCACAAGAAAAAGAAGCACTGAGCGCACAAGGAGGCCGCGATGAACGACAAAAAGCCCCTGATGGACTATCGCAGGGTCCAAAAGCTCCAAACACCGCTGTTGCTTTCCGGCGCGCTGCTCAGCGGCGTCGGCACAAGCGTCAGCATACCGCTCGTCATTCTCGGCATCGCGATCATGCTCTTTGCCATCGTGATCGGGGTTCTTTACTACCGCTGTCCGCACTGCGGCAGACCGCTCGGACGCATAGGTGAAGGCGGTGCCTGCTGCCCCCACTGCGGCAAGGCGCTGAATGCGCCGGTCGAGGAGCCCGTGCGCAGCATAACTGTCCCCGCCTATGCTAAGCTCAACCTGACGCTTGACATTCTTGGCAAGCGCGATGACGGCTACCACGAGATGCAGATGGTCATGCAGACCGTTTCGCTCCACGACGATGTGACCGTCACGCTCACAGACGGTAAAGGCATCACCTGCCGCGTCGACGGCGCGGCGCTTCCCTGCGATGAGCGCAACCTCGCTGTCAAGGCGGCGAGAGCCTTCTGCGAGGCGATGGACTACGGCGGCGGCATCGACATCGCGCTTATCAAGCGCATTCCGTCCGAGGCCGGCATGGCCGGTGGCAGCACAGATGCCGCGGCAGTGCTGCGCGCGCTGCGCGAGCTCGTCTCCCCCACCCTCACGGACGAGCGGCTCGAGCAGATCAGCGCAAGCGTCGGCAGTGATGTTCCCTTCTGCATCCGCGGCGGCACGCAGCTGGCCGAGGGCCGCGGCGAAAAGCTGACCGTCCTCAAGCCCGCACCGCGCTTCTTCGTCGCCGTCTGCAAGCCGGACTTCCCGATCTCCACACCCGCGCTCTTCGCGCGCGTAGACGGTGTAACGATCACCGACCGTCCTGATACGGACGCGATGCTCGCCGCCATCGAGCACGGCGACGCGGACACGCTGTGTGCGAACGTGCGCAACGTCTTTGAGCAGGCGCTCGACGGCGAGCAGCGTGAGCGCATTGAGACCATCAAGCGCGATCTTCTCGCCTACGGCGCGAAGACGTCGGCGATGACCGGCTCAGGCAGCGTGGTGTTCGGCCTCTTCTCTGACAAAGCGGCTTGCCGCAGAGCGTGCGAGGCACTGCAAGGCGAGTGCGTCAAAACTTTCTGCGCCGAATTTGTTTGAAAACTCAGAAAACCGTCCATACTCAAAGCAAATTCTTTGAGATGGGCGGTTTTTCGATGAAATGGACGAAGTGGGAGCTTTCCCTTGCCGTTGGCCTCGCGGTCATGCTGCTTTTCTGCGCCGCGCGCGGCACTAATACCCTCCAGTGGTGGAGCGCAGCGTTCTCCCCGCTGTGCGACGGCATCCTGACGCAGAGCGCCGCAAGCGGTGATGTCGTAGTGAAGTCGAAGCTTGCAGAGCTACTGGCTCTGCTGATAGGTGGAAAATGACATGCTCTGCCTGCCATTTGAGCGAGAAAAAGGGAGTCGGCACTTTTTACGCCGGCTCCCCTTTTCATTATCCCTCGCACAGGATGTCGATCAGCTCATCCTTCTGCAAGCCCGCGAAGTAGCGCGAAACGTCCACATCGCCGAGTGCCTTTTCATAGCCCGCGCGGTTCGGCGTGCAGCCAACAAAGTGCGCCGCCAGCTCGTCCGGTTCCGAGGCGCTGAAAAAGTCGCCCTTGAATGTCAGGGCCGCGATCTTTCCGTGCTCCACGGTGATGTAGGCCTCGATCAGGCCGCAGCCGTCCACGCGGCGGCGGCGCAGCATCGTGCACGCCGGAGAGAAACCGTAGTTCCAATCCCATGTGGCGTAACGCTCCGCGCGCAGCTTTTCCACCGCCGCAAGGTCGTCCTGCGTCAGTGGGTAGGCCTCGCCCGGATTCTCCTTCAGGATGTTTTCCAGCAGGATTTCCGGCAGCGTGACCTTTTCCGGCAGATGCTCGGCAACGTTCGTCACGCGGCTGCGCACCGAGCGGATGCCCTTGGTCTGGATCTTTGTCGGGTCGACGCGCAGCGCCTCGCTGACGACAGAGAGGTCCGAATCGAACATGATCGTGCCGTGGTGCATCACGCGTCCCTGGCGGATGTACTGCGAGTTGCCGGAAAACTTCTTTCCGTCGATCGTGATGTCGTTGCGGCCGTTGACCTCCGCCTTCACGCCGAGCGTCGCCAGCGTGCGCACGACCGGTTCGCAGAAGAGCTTGAGGTCCAGCGCATTGCTCTCGCCGACATCTGTAATGAACGTGAAGTTCAGGTTGCCCATGTCGTGATAGACCGCGCCGCCGCCGGAAAGTCTGCGCACCACGCGAATGCCGCGCTCGCGCACGGCCTCTTCATTGATCTCAGCGATCGTGTTCTGATACTTTCCGACAATGATCGCGTTATCATTCTGCCAGAGCATGAAATACATGCGGTCGCGCGGGAGGCAGTCAAACACGTACTGCTCCATCGCCAGATTGTAGCTTGGATCGGTCGTCATTAGGTCCAGATATGATAGCTTCATGGTCGTGGTCTCCTTCTATCAGGGTCGTTGATTTTCAAGCCTTTTTCAGGGCTGTTATCCTTGTCTTTTCAGCTGCACGCTCAGCCGCCGCGCCATCTGGCGGTGTCCCTTCGGCGTCGGGTGCAGACCGTCGAGCAGCAGCTCCGAGCGGATCGATCCGTCCGGCGACAGAAAATCCGCGCAGAAGTCGATATACGGCACGCCAAACGCCGTGCAGTACCGCTTGAGCCATACGCGGTACCCTTTCATCGTCCGCTCTGCCGCTTCAAAATCGACCGCGGCCGCCCACGCCCGTGGCACATGCGGTGCATCCGCCGGAAGTGGGATGCCAATCATCGGCAGCACGCCCACGGAAAAGAGCTGGTGGATCATCGCGCCCATATTTTCCCGCGCCGCAGCGTCGGAGCCGGAGTAGAACACATCGTTGCTCCCGCCCATCAGCAGCACATAGAGCCGGTCGGCGCCAAGGCCGCCCTCGCGCAGCTCCGCGAGCACCCCGCCCTGCATGCGCGCCAGCATGCCGCCGGTCGTGTCGCCGTTGATGCCCTCATTGACAAGCTCGCAGCCCGTCTCCTGTGCGCACAGCCGCGTCCACCGCTGAGACAGATGCACGCCGTATCCAAAGGTCAGGCTGTCACCGATGCAGATCAGTTTCATGTTCTTTCCACCCGCGTTTCTTTCGGATCGATGGTAAGCAAAAAAGCCTTGAAAGTTTACACTTTCAAGGCTTTTCTTGGTGGAGATAAGCGGGATCGAACCGCTGACCTCTTGACTGCCAGTCAAGCGCTCTCCCGGTTAGTGCGGTTACATACCCCCCTAAACCGGGTCAAATAAGCGCTTCAATACGCGGGCAACCCCAAAACACACCCTGAATGTTTTTCATTATAGTCAAAGAAAGCCCGTATATCAAGGAAAATAATTTTTCTGCTTTGCGTCGCTCCACGGCATGATAAAGTTTTATTACGGCAGAATTTCTTTGTGTGCTAAAACAAATTCCCGTCTTATCGCTTCCATCATTTGGGGAGAGGGATAAATTGTTCTGTCCGGAAAGTCCATTGTAGCATACTCTTTGGCATAATACTGGGGCAATCGATTATGCCAATCTATCATGAGGTAAATTTCTCGTTTCTGTTCTTCTGTTTCTGGATTAGCAGCATTCATAACGTGCAGTACATTTTTATCAATGACTTGTAATAGTGCTATTCCATGTTTTTTAGCATATTCATACGCTCCACTTTGAAAGCCACAGGTGGAGATCATAATTCCTTTGTGGGCACCAAGGCTCTTTACCTTATCGGCTAATACGGCAACTTTTTCACGAGAAACAGGAGAAGAGTATCTCTTACACTCAGTTATGACCTTAAACTCAACTCCCATGGCAACAAATCTTGCGTAGACATCTATTTGGTATGTACCATCGTCAGCCGGAATAAGAACATTATGTTGAATGGAGAAGTCTGACAAATGCTCAGCCTCTGCATAGTTCTTCAATATTTCCAAACAAAGTACTTCAAATTCCGTTGGGGATATACCTGCAACGAACTCTCGATAAGGATTGAGTGTCCCCATTATACTTCCTCCATAAATGCTTTTCTTTCATTATAGCATCAGGTTCTGGTATTTTCCACAAAATAATTACCGTTCAACAGGACAACGGACGGTAATTTGATATATGCCCTCCAGATAGAGGGCTTCCTCATGCGGGCCAGTCTGCGGACTGGCTTTTTTCATGCCACGAAAAGGAGGTTTGCAAATGGCAGATGATAAGAAAAACATTCCCGATGTAGCCCCACCTATTGAGGCACCCGCTCCCACGGTAGAAGTTGCCGCTGTGCCGGAGCAGCTCGCTCCCGAGCCTGTGCTGACTGATGCGGAGGCGCTCATGCTGGAACAGGAGGGGCACGCGGCACTCTTTGAAATGGGCGATGCCGTACCTGATCCCGCTGACGCTGTTATCCACGCCGAGGTGGAGGAGCCTGCCGCGCCCGAAGTCCCCAAGGCTGAAAAGGAACACTCACCCGCACCCATTAAAGACGATCCCACCTCGGCACATTCCAGCAAGGTGGTGGATTTTGCCGCTGCCCGTGACGAGGCAGCCAAGGAGGAGAAAAAGGCAATCAAGCAGAAGCCGCCCAAGGAAAAGGGCAAGGCCGCCAAACCCGGCAAAGGCCGTTCGCCCAAGACGGAAAAGACAGTCCCGGAGCAGACCAAGCCGCCCAAGGCTGGCAAAACCCATGCAGCCCCCGAGGAAAAGGCAGCGCCCCCGGCCCCGGAAGTGCCGCCTACGCCCCGTGACGCTACCCGCGCCGAGAAAGAGGAAATCGTCTATCTTGACCTTTCCGACCTGCACCCGTTCAAGGATCATCCTTTCGGTGTCCGTGACGATGCGGAAATGAAATCTCTGGTGGAGAGCGTCCGCAACGGCGGCGTCAACCAGCCCGCGCTGGTGCGCCCCCGTGAGGGCGGCGGTTATGAGATCATTGCGGGCCACCGCCGCCAGATGGCCAGCCAGCTTGCAGGGTATCGCAATATGCCCTGTATCGTCCGCAATATGACGGATGATGAGGCTATTCTCGCTATGACGGATGACAACCTCCGTCAGCGCGAAACGATTTTGCCCAGTGAAAAGGCTATGTCCCTGAAAATGCAGTATGAGGCTATCAAGCATCAGGGAGCACGCGGCGACAGCGCCGAGGCCGGAAAGCTCTCTCTTGAAAGCGTGGGCCAGCGCAACGGCATGAGTGTGAAAACCGTTCAGCGGTATATCTGGCTCAATGATCTTGTGCCGGAATTGAAGCAGACGATGGATGACGGAAAGCTGTCTTTCACCCCGGCTGTGGAAATTTCCCGTGTGCGGCCCAAGCACCAGAAGTATATCGCCGTGTCCATTGAGGGCCAGCAGGCTTCGCCCTCCAAGGGTCAGGCAAAGCGGCTCCGTGAACTGGACAAGGAAAACAAGCTCTCCCCGGACGTGATCGACGGTATTTTGTGTGAAGAAAAGAAAAAGGAGGATCGTGACGTGATTATTACTGGCGCTGAACTGGAAAAGTTTTTTGGCAAGGAGGCCACGCCCCGGCAGATGAAAGACCAGATCATGACGCTGCTGGAGGACTGGAAAGAGCGACAGCCGCCCGAGCTTGCCAAGCCCGACAAGAAAGTGGATATGGAAAAGTAACGACCTCTGGCCACCATGACCAGAGGCTTTTTGCTGCCCCGATAGGACAGGCTCTTTGGGTTATAATCCCCCGTCGCCGCCCGTAATCGAGCACAGGCGGGAGTGGGCTGTCAAGGGGGCTTCGCCCCGCCGTGTGCGGCGGCCTTGCCCTTGACCGCCTGCCCCGGCTGTGCTTTTTCTCCGGCAAGCGGCGGGGGTATATCCTCCAGAGCCGCCCCCTTTTCCAAGATTGGAAAAGGGCGGGGAAAAAGGTTGACCCACTACATTATAAAAATGGAGGTTTTCAAAATGAAACGACCCCTTGCGTACATTACCGCCGCGTGGTGCGGCAGCGACCACGAAAACACAAAGTTGGCGGCGCAGTATTGCCGCACGGTGTATGAGGCGGGCTTTTCGCCCATCTGCCCGACGCTCTATCAGCCGCTTTTCCTCAATGACGCCGTTCCAGAGGAACATAAGAGCGGCATCGACATGGGGCGCGACCTGCTCCGCCGTTCTCATGTGCTGGTGGTGTGCGGTCATACCGTCACCGAGGCCATGAAAAATGACATCGCCGTTGCCCAGCGGCTCGGGATCACCGCCACCACGCTGGACGGCATCCTGACCGTAAAGCGTCAGGGCCGCCGCTGATATGAACGAGATCCGGCTGGGGAGCCTGTTTGACGGGATCGGCGTGTTTCCGCTGGCGGCGGTGCGCTGCGGCATTGAGCCGATATGGGCAAGCGAGATCGAAAAAGCCCCTATCTCCATCACGAAACGCCACTTTCCCGGTATGGCGCATTTAGGGGATGTGACAAAGCTGAACGGCGGCGACATTCCGCCTGTCCACATCATCACCTTTGGCTCACCGTGCCAAAATCTTTCGCAGATCGGCAACCGCAAGGGGCTTGCGGGAGAAAAATCCAGTCTGTTTTTTCAAGCCATCCGCATTATCCGTGAAATGAGGGAGGCGACAAATGGTATATTTCCAGCAATCGCTGTTTGGGAGAACGTCATGGGAGCGTTTTTTTCAAATGACCGGATGGACTTTAGAGCCGTGCTATCCGCGTTCAACGCCGCCGATGTTCCAATGCCTGCTTCTGGAAGATGGGCGGGAGCCG
>OGMO01000851.1_pt1 | contig 23187 bp, 16 predicted proteins | sample 1573241 | NCBI WGS metagenome assembly OGMO01 (sample SAMEA2581896, study PRJEB24529) | metagenome | biome: Human gut stool | place: China | collected 2011 | reverse complement strand
AAATTATCGTGGACCATGCCAAAGTAAGTGCGGAAGAAAAGGCTTATAAAAAAATACCGGTTATTAACACGTTCAAGGACAGTGAAGGGAATGACATCATGCTCCAACAGATACAGCGTAATTATGACCAGATAAAGGCGGACGCCCAAGTCATCATCAACGAAGAGATGGAACGCATCAAGAACGATCCGGAACTATGTGAACGGTTGGGAATAGAAAGTGCAGAGGAAGAAGTACAGAAAGCGTCCGAAAAGACACAGCAGAAATAAAATATCGTATCATAAAATAAAATCATACACTTTTCAAGAAAAATGGAGAGGAGTAATTCCTTTAGTCAATCTGAAAACTACTAAGTAGAATACTAGCTCTCCAAGTCGTAACTATGGACTTTAGAATTCTGAAATAGGGTATCATAATATACAGCCGAAGTTTCGGACTGTCCGTTATTCTTCTTCAAATGGATATTTCTTTTTTATATAATCATATAAATCGAAAAAAGAATCAGCTCTAAAATGACGATGCCATATTCTCTTATTACGAAAATTTGCATTTTTGGGATTAAAACATAGCGTTTGAGCTCCTGACCTATATGCATACTCATCATTATCTGAATTTCCAATAAACAGAATTTCTGATGGTGATTTCAATTTTTCTTTTTTAGCTATTTTCTTTATAAAATCGGCCTTACCTTCAAAATCATATTTGGTGCCTTCTATCTTTGCTAATCGATTATCTATATGAAATAACATTATATTAGCTTTATAACCATCAAAATAATCATCTATATTGTTCCCAAACAAGATTTCAATTAATTGAATTATTGAGCCAGATACAATATAAAGCTTTAAATGATCTTCATTTTTTAATTTATATAATATTTCTTTAACTCCATCCATTAATTGTATTTCCTTAGAAATGCTTTCTAATGTACCTCTTGTTAGATTTTTCTCTTTAAATTTTCTGCAGGTTATATCGCACCATTCTTGATGATCAATCTTACCTTGTCTAAATTGGTCTAGATATTGTTGGCAATCTTGTACTTTATATCCTAAATGAATCCATATTTTTTCCCAAGAAGAACGTAATCCATTATTATAAGTTAAAGTTCCATCAAAGTCAAAAACAATAACTTTTATAGGTTTAGTCTTATTCCTATACTTTATCATAAAAAACAGTATGATTGTAAAAGAGATAACGAAAACTAAAAAAATTCTTGTCCACAACCAAATATATGAAAGCTCATACTCATTTTTTAAAGGAATAAGTAAAGAAACATAACTTAATATAAGGCCACCAATAATAGAAGTTAGAATTGGATATACAAAATTAGATAATACTTGTTCTTTTTCCATATGATTAATTTTATTATCTCAAATTAGAATTACGCATTAAATATAACATATTTTCATTAAATCGAAACAAGAAGAAGATATATTATAAGAGAGAGATTTCGTTTTTAATATTATTTAATATTTTATTATATTTAAAGAATAAAGATTCATGTAAATAGAAAGATATTTAATTTAAACTTGTAATATTATGCTATTGTAATTTTATGCTTAATTTTTCTAACTTAAGTGGAGCATGTTGAAGTTCAACATGCCCACTTGGATTTCACTATATTTTAATATTGGTTCTTATCATTATATGTTCATTCCCCAAACAGGGTCAATGCTCTGCATTCCTTTTTGATTCGAACTTGTATTGCCACCCTCATAGCACTCCACATCATAGATATATGCCTTACTATAAATGTTTTTGAGCGATTTTTCCATACAGTCTATATATCCGCAATTTATCATATAGCGTTCCAGCGCCATATAGAACTGTTCTGTGTCGTTCTGTAAGTCATCATCCAGATAATACAGTCCGGAAACCATCTCCTTATAAGCATTTCCCTCTGTATGCATCTCTATTACTTTATTATAATACAATAGAGCCATCTCCGCTGGATAGTTGCTGATAATATACCTCAGGTTTGTCGGTTCAATGACGGACAGGATGTGATTGTAAAACTCGGTTCCTAATCCACCGTAGTCAGAAGAAACAATTTCCTTACCGATTTCATTGATACATAGTTCGAGTATCTTTTTGATTTCCATCCGGTTTATTTCTATCTCCACTGGAGTCAGTTCATTTTCCATCGATTTGTGCCGCGAAGTAATAAACGCATTCAATGAAGTCAGTATCTTGTCCTTAACCCCATCTCCCGCATCCATATACTCATAAGCGAAATACACGAACTTGAAAAGCTGTGTCCAAGCGAACATCATCCGATAGATTTCGGCTATGTAGCTATTCGTATGCAGGAGCTGGTTGGTGTTGGTCGTCAGCACGGCAAGTATACGTTGCAGACAGAACATGGAATCCTTCAGTAGGAACTCGATCAGTTGCAACTTCTCTTTTACGGTCAGATATTCTTCACTAATGCCACATTCTTCCGGACACATTCCAAAGACTTCAAGTTTCTTCCTCTCCAGAGGTGTCCGGAGAAAATCAGCCAACTTTCCGTAAAAGATAATAGGCCCGTCAGTCCTGTAGCGTATCATTCTCTGCCCGTCCTGTACATGGTATTCCATCAAACTGATGTCTTCAAACAAGTAATCCAAAAAGAGATAATTCCATATTGCCTTCATGCGAGATTCAACTATCAGTTGTTGTACGGAGCGTTCGATATTGAAAGATGATGAAATCCTAAGAGAATACAACTTCAGCACATCAAGGTTTGCTCCCTTCCGAAAATCTTCCGGCATAAGCTCCGATTTATATCTGAAATGCTTGTAGCAATACAGTTTCAATTCTGTTGAAAGCATGATAATTTCTTCAATATCAGGATAAAGTGACAATTTCTCCAGTGAAATATCCTCATAAGGTTTCAGCGAAAACAACCCTTTCAAATCCTGAATCTCGGCTATACTGATGTTTTCATTATGTGCATACAAATACAGAATCGACTTGCGGGCTACAATTTCAATTATAGGGCAGATATAGTTTGCTAGTTTTTGAATCCGATTCTCAGAAAAATTAGGTAGTGCTTCCTCAACTATAATATACCGTTTAAGAAGATGGAGTATTTTTTTCATACTGATGGAGGCATCTTTGAGGAAAGAACCTTTCTTGTAGTACCGTGCAGCAGCCCAATAGTATAATATTGCCTTCTCCAGCGAGGTCAGCACTTCCATCTGTTCAAACTCCTTGTTATCATCCGAAAGCACAGCAAGCTGCTTGAGGAAATCCACTGTCAATTCTGAATTTTTACCGGCACAGCTGAGCTGAACATTCCCCATTCCGTCCAATACGATTGCTATTGTCTGCAGATAGTTTGATCTGAGCGAATAAGGCACGGAAGTCCATGTCGCCTTATTCAGAAATGTTCTTACTTTCGATACTTTGTCTTCCAAATTCAATTTTTCTCCAAAAAAATACTCCATAAGAATATGCATGCTGCGATTGTAGTATCTACATGCAAAACACGGGATTGAGTAACCTTTTTCAAGCATTTCTTTCCTGTGTCGGTTACACTCATCTACTTTAAAATAAGACAGGTTCTTCACATATGATTTTTCCGGATTCCAATCGTTAAGGAAGGACATTGTGGCCTCCAAGCCATTCCTTGTAGTTTTTTCATGCAACCGGTCTACTAAAAAGCTTCTCAATTTGTTTTTGATTCTTTTCCATTGTTTATCGTAATCAATGTCCTTCCATCCAGAGACATCACTTCCTAGTTCGCTCCAATCGATACCATCAATCACTTCCTTAATTTCATTCTGCACGGTTATATCCAGGTTTTTTAACCGGCAATATTCCTCTATGTCCGTATCAAATTCAAATCCCCAAAAGTAAAGGCCAGTCACAAATTTCTCTGAATTTCTGTTTATCAGACCGTTCTTGTAATATAGGATTTCAGCCAGTCGTCTGAAAAAATCCACAAGGATGATAAACTTATCCTTGGCATTTGTAACCCTATACAGGTAACGGAACTCTGACTCCGCCACATCTACATTGGCTTTGGTAATGCCTCCAAGTTCCACCTTTTCCAATACAAACAGCTTTGCAAGTATGGCCTGATATACCAAACGCAAATCTTCAAGAAGTGAAAGGCGGAATATCAGATTGCTTTTTTCGGGTGTCAGAATTTTTGATAATCCAGTAACCAGTTCGTCACCCTGAATTTCGTAATCATTATGTCCGCTATTTTGTTCCTTTTTTTGTAGAAGCTGGGTTTCAATTTCTTTTTCAAAATTTCTTTTTGAAATGATTTCGTCTCGTGCTGTCAGAAAAATCCTTTCTTCCTTCAATTCTTTTTTCGGTTTATACAGAACATACTTTTTGTCCCTCCAATCCTGTGATTTCACAACTTTAAGTTCCAATCCCAATTTTGCTTCATCAACATACCTGAAATCAATCAGCATACATACCAGCTCATAATAAATCACATAAGCCGAGTTATTGGTCTTTCTACGTTCGTAGGTGAGTCCAAGCTTCAACATATTACGTATGACCGGCAATATGATGTCACCCGATGCTGTCTGTTTGGCTGCCTCTCTCTGATACAACATCTCCTTCAGATATGCGATACTGTTTCTGTACTCCAATGCAGAATCCAAATAGTTCTCATCCGTCATCTGTAGATCACCCAGTACCTGATGTATTCTGGAAAGCAAAATGGCATAATGCTCCTGACTCGCACTGGTACGGCTCAGCATATTGGAGTAATGTACCAGCATTCTTGTAAAATGCTTCTTTACCGAAAGTGATTCATCCAGCGTAAAATTAAAAATGGCTGCTACCTCTTCTGAATATTTGGAAAATATAGCAATCTCACTTGATACACTCTTTCTAAACTTGAAATTATAAAGTCCTGACGGAATGTTGGTCATATGGGTATGTACCATGTATGATAAGATAGTGTGGATGAAAGTACGCAATTCAGGCGTTCTGTAAACCTCCAACAGTTCAGGAGCCTGTTCCAGATTTCTCCACGAAAAGCTGTAGCTATGATATTTGTAGATATGATTCATCAGGAAAGACGCTGAAATTAGAATCTTGTCCCCATGCTGTGTCGCATTGTTTATAATAGCCTGCATAATAGGATATGCCATATAGAATACAAATGCTATCTTCCGTTGGCTTACATAATTAAAGGTTAGAATATAGTTTTTCTTAGGATTTCTTTTTTTTCTGGCATGCTCCCATCCATAGATATAGGGTGAACTATTCCCTTTACGGTATAGGTTATCCTGAGTCCTAACATACATGCGGAAATAGGAAATAATCTTCTGAGGAGAACCGTTGCTGATATGAGTCAGATAAATAGCAAAATAATGCAAAAATATGATACCTCCTTTCAACCTCCATTCATCATACGTATTTGAAGTCCCTTTACTTTCAGTTTCACGCAGATACCTGTAATACCATTTCAATGAAGGATATTCAGGTGCGGTAGTACCATACTGGTAATACTTCTCTACCATTATCTTCTTCAGATAATCTGTCGGTAACAACATCTTGCACAAATACTGCTCCGTCATTGAAATCACACTCATCTGTGTACGGTTCGAAGTCAGAAAACTGTCCACATAAATGGCTCCGCAAAAGACACTGCTGATGGCAAATTCACGGTCGGACAGACCAGCCAAATAGGCATCATATAGTTCCCTTCCCGATATGAAAATAAATTTAGCACGAGCCGTCGAAATAAAATGTTTCATATTAGCCAACAGCCTCAGCACATTGTCCTTCCGTTTGCGTGAGCCGGAATCACCCGCAAACCCGTTCGAGGTTCCTTCAAATGTCGTGAAAAGTTCATCTTCCGGTTCTTTACTCGTCATATCCGGATCAATCTTATCCAGTTCATCAAATACAATGACAAACTGAAGTGTATAGGGAGTGATAATTCGGTCAAAATGTGACAGTATATCAATCAGTTCACTTTCTATTTCGCGAACTCCAGCTAATTGAGAAGTCTTTTTTCTCCGTCTGCCGAACGATATGTTTATCACTCCCTGGGTACTTTCAGCTATAGGAGGAGTCTCTTCATCAATAACAGTATGTATCCGGTCATTGAGTTCGTTCAGCTGTTTCCTTATCCATATATACTGCTTCGCACCGGGAATGAACCTGAACGTCTGGCGAATCAGCAGCCTTGCTAAAAGATAGATACACACAAATCCTAATATCCACCAAAGATTATTATACAAATTTTGATTATTTTCTGGTTTTAGTTTAATTCCTTCATTTTTTGAGAACAGTTCCTTCAAGAAGCTATACGCATTAGAAAACATCTGTTGAATAAATCCAGTACCTGAATCCTTTTCAATATGCGTGATTGCAGTATTCCCATTTACTATATTATCAAAACGGATTTTTGATGTATCTTCCTGATTCCTCATATCCTGAATTTGTACACTCTTTATGGCTCTGCAAATTGGCTTCTCTAACTGTTTCATCACACCAAAAGTAAGCCCACAGCTCAACAATATATATAAGTAGGCTGGCCAGAAGTACAAATGTTTATTTGATATAAATCCATCAACTTCCGACCTTATACGCCTGGCAATCAGACATAGAATATCTCTCTCCTTTAGTATTTCATGTCCCAGATTAATCTGTATATGTATACGCTGAGCCGTTTTTCCCCTGTAATCTGAAAAAATAATCTTATCTAGCCTACTACGCTCCTCTTTGTTCAGTCGTTTAAGCCGTTCACGACATTCGCTAAGACAATCATACCACGAAGCAGGATTATATCCTGACTTTCTTGTACGCCACTTACCCTTGCTCACCGTATAACGGATAAGTCCTAAAACAAAAAACAAATATCTTCTCCAATAACCGATATGATACTTCTTCACATAAAGAAATATCAGTAACATGCAGAATAAAGCACAAATGATCAGCCCACGCAACCAAATATCATATACACCCAAAAGAATACAATAGACAATAGCCATGGTCAGCAGATGAAGGAGTAGGAAAACAAACTCAATCTTGCTGCTCCGGCGCCGTTGTCTGGTTATACTATACAATGCTTTTTCCACAAACGAAGATTTTCCCATTCCTCTGTATCCCGCTACAAGAAACGAACCAGTCTTGTCCTTGTTCGTTATCCAGTTTCTAAGCCTGTACAATATGTCTTCACGACCGATAAATGCTTCATTGTCTCCTCGATTCTTTGTATATTTCCCAAAACCAAGAAAAGGCAGATAATAGTTCAAACGTTTAGTTCGCGATGAATATCTATCAAAAGGATTTGTATAATTTCTACTCATATCTTTACTGCATTTTTATTTGCGACACAACTTCAATTAAATCAGTAAACAATAATCTGACTTCACTTTTAAGAATTTTGCTTTTTAATCCAGAATCCAATTTCACTTGTATATTTGTTAATATCTGTTTGTCATCACCCCCAGTTTTTTCGATTATTTCTACACGTTTATTCAATTCTTCATTCTTTGTCTCCAACAATTGTATATCCGCCTTATATTTGTTCTGCGATTGCCGATAACTGTATCTTTCCTGCAAAAGAACCGTTTTGTTCTTAATCATTTTTTTATATTCATCCAGATTCATGCTGAATATAGTACAGATAAACGACTTACGATAGTTTATCCTGAGTATTTTGTTAATTATTTCACACTTTAAATCAAGATTATCAATCAAACATTTAAGCCTCTCTATTTCATTATCATTAACCTGTATTTGGTTTCTTATGGTATTAAGTTCTATCTTGCTGCAAATTTTACTCTCATTTTCGGAAAGACAAATCAAACAGTCATAAACAACTTTCTGTACTTGTAAAGAACGTCTATATTTTACAATAGCCAGAATAGTGAATACTAATGAAAGAATTAATGCAACTTTTAGATAAGAGTTCTCAAATCCAAATAGCATGATTAGTAATAATAACAAACAGCATATTCCACATATGACAATAATCAATTCCCAAGACATTCCCAAGAAAACATTATACTTCCGAATTAGTTCTCTGACTCTCTTTTCCTTGTACTCCTTAAATTTACCAAAAGTGTTGATTGTTGTTTCCATAACCTCAAGTTTTAAAGTAAACAAAATTCATAAACCGACTAGTCGGTTTTCAAATATAAGCAAAAAAAATAGTAAATATATACTGTAGATTCACAAAAAAAAGGACATATTAGTTTTTATATATCCTCCCATTGACATGAAAACATCCGTATCCATTACATGAACCACTCCTGCACAATCCTTTCCTACTTCTCCGATACTCACTTTTTTATATTCAATACTCACTGATTTTGCAGTATCTTTCTAAACCTATCCTTTATCATTTTACTTTCTGACAAACAATCGACAAGTTCATTAAAAATACTTTCGTTCAATGCGCCTATTTCTCAATGGAATATACCAAGAACAATCCGGAACTATGTGAAAAGCTGGGAATAGAAAGTGTAGAAGAGGAGAAAAGAAAAGCTGAATAGATACAAAATGACAAATAAATCTTGAATCAGTTTGATTTTCAGGGAACATTCCTTATCTTTGAATTTGAAATAGAACATAACGACGGATTACGGGATGTTTTCCGTTGATTATATACATAAGTCGCAAGATGCCCTAAACAGAAATCTGGTAAATTTCAAGAATTACAAAGGCCATTGCGTGAGGCTTATGCTATATCTTATAGCGTGAGCCCATGCGAGTTTTTGTAATGGGTTTTACCAGAACCCCTGTTTAGAACTATGCATGGGTTTCATGCTTTTTTTATAAACAAGAGGTATGGCAAGAATACAAGTCATCATGCCCATCACACTGAATGGGTTTCTACCGGATGAAAATGAAAAGCTGATGGAATGGCTCAGGACAAATCGTAACGGCTTCCCATATTGGGAAAACCGGGCGGTATTCAACATGTATCCCTATTATGGAATGCTTGATCTGATGGATGCCAAGGAAAGACACGGAAACGACTGCACCTATTTCATGAAGGTGGAGAATCAGAAGAGTGCGGATTATGCAAGTGGAATTTTTCTATACAAACTCGCAGATGAAGTGGTCATATACTTACTTCCAATATCATACAAAAGTGGGATAAACATTACTGGAAGAATACAGTTTGGACAATGGGTACTGCATGAGTCCAAAACATTCCGCAACAATGTATGCAGACTGATATACCGCCTTAAAAAATAAAAAAATTATTTCAGACCGACTTTCTTCATTTTCTTATAAAGGGCTGTACGGCTACACCCCAGTTCAATAGCTGTCTGGCTGACATTGCCGTGATTTTTTTCCAGCATATTTCGTATCCTTTCCCTTTCCTGAATGATATAAATTTCCGGATTACTACCACAAACCACATTATCCAATCCCAAATCACATACATCCAACAATACGTTATCTGCCACAATGACCGCACGTTTGACTTTTGCGCTCAGTTCCCGCACATTACCAGGCCAGTCATACCCCAACATACATGCTTTCGCTTCTTCTGTAAAGCCTTCATTCTTAACATGTATTCTATAGGAATGTTCTTTTCTGAAAAATTCAGCAAGAGGAAGAATGTCGTCCTTGCACTCCTTTAACGGTGGCTGTAAAATTTCCAATTCAGCAAGACGATAATAAAGGTCCTCACGAAAACGTCCCTCTTCTACAGCTTTTTTCATATTTTCATTGGTAGCTGAAATAATGCGCACATTCGTACGCTTTACTTTGTCACTTCCTACAGGATTAAACTCCTTTTCCTGAAGAACACGAAGAAGAAGAATCTGCATGGAATAAGGCATATTGCCGACTTCATCCAAAAACAAAGTTCCTCCATTGGCCGTTTCAAAATGTCCCTTCCTGTCTGCAACAGCTCCGGTAAAAGCACCCTTGACCGCACCAAAAAATTCAGAAGCCTGTAAATCATTAGGTATGCTTCCACAATTGACTGCAACGAAAGGTTTGTCACGCCTGTCACTATAACGGTGTATCATCTGGGCTATCACTTCCTTACCGCTACCACTCGGACCAAGTATCATAACTGAAAGGTCGGATGGCGCCACACGACGGGCAAAAGAAGCGGCTTTCCGTGCAGCTTCGCTGGTACGTTCTACAAAAGAACGCTCTTTACGTACTATAACCGGACTTTTCAACATACTGTGCATTAATTCAAGAAGCTGTTCCTGATGGACAGGTTTTTCCAGATAATCCTTAGCTCCGAGCTTGATTGCACGTACAGCATCCGAGATACAAGCATAATCTGTCATAACAATAAAAGGAATTTCCATACCGCAACTCATAATCCATTCCAGAAGGCTGATACCGTTCCCTTCAGGCAAACGTACATCCCCCAACACCAGGCTGATTTCATGTTTCTTCAGAATACTACGTGCCCCGGACTCGTCAATAGCGGTCAGAACTTCGTAACCGGCTTTTTGCAGCCACTTTTCTATCATACCCTTAAGTATCATATTGTCTTCAACTATCAGTATTTTCATATTTCCCAAGTTCTTTTTCTGTTTCTTTTATCAATTTCTCAAGAATGTCAATAACCTGCTGGGCATATTCCCCTATGATTTCATTAACACTTTCATTATTATGCAGTTCCTTTTGGAATTCACGCAATAAGCGTTCCTTACCAAGAATTTCCCATACCGGCATCATCCGGTGAATAATCTTCCGCATTAATTCACGGTCATACTTTTTCAAGGCTAATTCCATCTCAGCAAGTTCCTTTCTGGACTCATCAATAACGAGTGACAGCATATATCCATTGTCGTCTATGTCTTTCAATAAGCAGGAGAAATCAAAGTCTCCGGCATTTGAGACTCTTGTATGGGATATGATAGTCGATAAAAAAGATAACAATCCATGAATATTGAACGGCTTATGAATATAACCTGCAAATCCTTCCTTTTCATATATTCCTGTATTACCATCACTACGCGCAGTCATGACAGCTACAGGAATGCTTCTTGAGTTGCCAATATCCGAATTACGAAGCAGTTTCAAAAGACCAAACCCATCAGTTTCAGGCATCTGAACATCCGTTAGTACTATATCATAATCCGATTTTTCCAGAGCAGCAACAACTTCCTGAATATTCATACATGTAGTGCAGGTTATACCATTACGGCCAAGCATATCTTCCGCTATTTTCAACTGTATCGGGTCATCATCCACAACAAGTACCTTTTTAGGAAGCATAAATATCTGATTATTATCCTGTTTATCTTCCTCTGCAGGTTCATCCGTTTCAGGTAAAGGAAATTCAAGTCTGAATACGCTTCCTTTACCAAGCTCACTTTCCACATCCATTGTTCCGTCCAAAACCTTTACCAAACCTTTTGTCAGAAATAATCCAAGGCCAAACCCCTCTGAGTTGATATTTTGTGCAGCACGTTCAAATGGAGCAAAGATTCTTTTCAGCGTTTCTTCATCCATCCCGATTCCAGTATCCCTGATTTCAATATTCAGTTTCCCATCAGAATATCTTGAATGGAAATTAACGGTTCCCAATGGAGTAAACTTTATGGCATTTGTCAGTAAATTAGCCAGAACCTGTTCCAACTTGTCCGCGTCACCTTTCACTGTTAAACTACAATTCTCATGTACCGCGTACAAAATCAAAGCCTTAGAAATAGCCTTACGGGAAAACTCATCAGAAATACGTTTAAGAAAACGATTCAGGTTAAATGGTAAATCATTACGCAAGTCACCGACTTCATTAATCCGATAAGCATCCATCAGATCATTGACCAAATGAAGAATATGATGACAGGAATGACGTATATCCTCCAGATATGATTCACGTTTTTTCTTTTCACGGGTCTGTGATGCCAAATCAGCACAATTATGAATGTTTCCAAGAGGGCCACGTATATCATGTGAAACGGTCAGGATAATGCGCTTGCGCATCTCCAGCAATTCTTTATTTTCACTAATAACCTGGTTCAACCTGGATTTAATCCTTTCTTCCTTACGCAAATCAGAACGTATGATAAGAAAAGAAATCAACAGCAGAATAATTGCAAATGTTATAATTATGGCAAACATGAAGAAAGATAAATCCTGTGCTTCTGCTATTTTCTGATCTTTTTGAGCAAATACCGCCTGTGCCTGATTATCAAGGCTACTGATCAGCTGCGACAACTCACGGTTCAAAGTACGGTTCCTAGAACGAAGACTGTCTGCATAAGTTTCCATTTCTACAGTATGTATCCGTTGCAAGGCAATCAGACTGTCACTGAAAGCATGCAGTTCCTGAGCAGAAGGCAAAACCTGTACACTTTTCTTGCCGCCAAAGAATCCGGCTATACCACTTTTCTTTTGTGTAACAATCCTTACACGGGTCGCTCTTCTGGCCACTTCCGGCAAGTGATTCACCAAGAGACTATCCGTCTTTCTCTGTATCGCAACAGTTTCCATAATATGTAGCAGATGATTTTCCTTTTCTTCAAGCAAATTACAAAGAGTGTCTATTTGTTCCGTATGCACAAAACCACCCACATATTGCTTCATTACCTGTAGCAGGCTGTCTACCCCTAGTCGCTGGTCTCTGTATTTCCGGAAATCTGTCTCATTCCATGTAATGACAGATTCTCCATGTGTTGCCAGTTCTGTAATACGCCGGTGGACTGTATTTATATCCTTACGGATTTTACGTATTTCTGTGGTCTCTGCTTCTATTTCATGCATCCGTTTCCGTTCATGCAACAAAATGGCGGTCATACTACTGATAACCGCCACTAATAACAAATACCCCAAAAGGATTTTATTCTGTAATGACACTCTTAACATTTAGTTTGTAATTCAAACAATTATTTCCTGCAATACTATCTGTAAGACATTCTTTTATTATACCCCAAATACCACTTCAATCTCCATCACTTTCCCATGTTCCCTACGCACTTTAGACATCCGTGCCGGGATTCCATGCTGGAAACAAGATTGAATGAACTCCATACCGATAAATATACCAATATCAGAACTTCCAATTGTTCCCTTATCTTTATTATGAAAAGTAACGCTTCCTCTCATGACTTCATTTCTTCTTTTCCGATATTGTTCTTCCTTTTGAAACATCACGTTCACCTCTCCTCTGATTATCTGTACCTGCTGACCTCCTGTTTGAAGAAACTTCAGATAATGTTCCAGCAAATCCTCCGGACAGCCACTTTGGAACAACATTCCTTTTATGGTATGTATATGTATCAAATCTTCCATATTTCCTCATTTAGAAATGAATATCTTCTTGTCTTTAATGATAAGCGTATCTTTACCGCCATTTTTTATCAGACTTACATTGTCCAAGTCAATGCGGCTATTGGATATGGTGAAATCCTGATGAATCGTGTCGTTATGCAAGAAATGAATATCCTGTTTATACAGGTTCGGAATGGAATAGAACAGGGATATGATTCCCCCCGTGCAGCATATCATCAATACCGTGAAGGCAATAAACCAGCGCTGGTATTTTCTGTTATCCACAATCCTTACCTCAACAGGGGCGGGTTCTTCGCTGATTGTCACCTTTTTCTGATTCCAGACTACACGGCACCTCAGATTGGGGAATTCATGCAGACCTAACAAATCCGGTATCTGTTGCAGGAATTGCAGGTATTGCCTGGTTTCCATCTGCACTTCCAGCTCCACCGTTGCACGGATGACACTCCGTTTCATTATCTTGGGCTTCCCCGATACGCCTGCGGGCTTGGCTGCATTGACGGGACGGATGTCCGATGCGCCTGTGTCAACGCTCATGGCAAGCTCTATGCCAGTGTTTCCCAGCGAGGGGGAGTCTGCCGGATGGGTTCCATAAGGGGACGAGTTTTCCGTTCCCTCATATTCCGCTATCAGGTCTGCTATTTCCCGCACCTCGGTCACCGTCACGTTCTTTGCCTCTGCATTCACAAAAGCTTCCACTTTGGCCTTCACCCTGTCGGTCAAGAAGGCTTTTATCTTGTCTTCGCTTTTCTTATGGATAAGATAGCAGGGATACTTTTTTGTGAAGTTCCGAGCTACATTGTCTAAGTAATCCATTCCATAATTATATTTATCGGCAATTCCAATACATATATGAATCTTTAATTGGAAAGTTCCATTTTTCTCTATAAACATACAACAATTATTTACTAATTATTAAACATATATAATCTTTCAATTGATAATTTGATTTCATTTGTCTGATAGATTGGAGAAAACATCCTTATTAAGAAAACTTTACAATACACATATTCCTTTGTGTTTGCTATATTGTCAATAAAAAAAGGTGCAATATATAGATAATTATTACCATTTTTTATCGAATAACAACCATTTGATTTAATAATGATATTTCCATTATTTTCCATTTCCAAAATATCTTCATATTTAAAGTCAGATACATTTGCAGCCACAAAAACGATATGATAATCATCTATATTATTTTTTGACTTAAATATTACAGCTCCATCTCCTATAAAATATTTTATATTTACATGTTTAAAATTATCTATTTTATCAATCTTCACAATTTCTATTTTTTCATTTTTTATTCCAAGATAAACTGGAAGCAATGTAAAAAAGTATAAATAAACAACACTATTAATTAATATTAAAATCAATATTAAAATTCTTTTTTTTCTTAATGTTGTTGCACAAACAACTAAGAATAATATCAGTAGATTTAATATAATAGTTATCACTAAAACCATTAGCTATTCTTTATATCTTCAATTAATAAATCAAACGCAGATTTTCCATTATAAATGTTTTCTATAAACATGTTCCAGGCACTACCATGTGATTCCTCTGTTTTATGATAAATATTAGGAGCATGTACCCATGGTTTCCACTGTACCCCTATGTGTGCAATAGCATCATCTATTGCAAACCTTTTAGGATAAGCAGATATATTAATCCAAAATGCTGCTTTAACAGGTATAGGAGATTCAAAATACAAATCCGCAAAATAATCAACGCCGCTACTACCACTTACAGGATCTAAGGTTATTAACATATTAATCTTATATCCCATGGAAGCTAAGCGTTTTGATAAATGAGCAGCATTCCAACCTCCAAAACTATGGCCTATTATATAAATTGGAATACTTGTTGTTTTACAATATGGAAGGACATATCGTTTTATATCATTTTCTGGATATATTTCGTCATAACCCAAATAAACAGTTTCACAATCTATATTTTCTATCTTTTTTATCTTTGATTTAAATAAAGATTGAACGCTTTCCATAATATTGGTTGGACCAAATCCCAAAAACGATTTTTTGTCTCCAGCACCTCCTATAAAAAAAACAATAACTTTTTTCTTTACTAAAGTTTGTTGACATACTTTTTCTGTTGCAGATTTCAAATATGGCATAACTTTAATTTCTTTCCCCATCCACTCTTTTCTTATAAAAAGATTTAATATTTCTCCTTGTTCATTTTGTAAAGTTCTTTTCCCATCTATTGAAATAATCCATTTAACACTGTTACGTTTATTCTTTTCTATTGTAGCTATATTGTAGTCAACAACAACATATTTTGCAATCTGATTTATTGAAACACATTTCGGGCCTTTTACAGATTTTACTAATGGATTAATCTGATTTTCCTTTTTGGTTATAATAGAGTTTACTGGTAAATTCAATTTATGCAAAATTTCAGATACTTTCCAAACCTTTTCCCTAGGTTCAAGATTATTCCTTTTGATAATTCCCGGCGACAAATATACGGTCATTACCATCGGAGAATTAGCGGCACTCATACTTTCCTCTATTTTCAAACAAAAGCAATCCCAGAACTGTAAAATATCAGCAATCTCTACTTCATTGTATATAAAATGGATTTCTCCTTTATGCATGACTCCTTCATTCAGCCAGTCATAAAAGAACTGTTCATCGCCACTACATTCAAACATGAGTGTAATCAGATCTCCTTCAACAGGCAAGTATTCTTGATTACCTATCTTTTCACAAGCCTCAATATGAAGTTGTATGATTCGCCTTAAATTAGGATCATCACAATGTTGGATATGACACCGATAACTATAATAAAGTATCGGCATCTCTTTGCCTCTGATTTTCAATATTGCTTGGTATATCATAATGATAAATTTTCAAATGAATGACTATGGTAACAAATCTCGGCTAATCCAATAATACGTCTGTCCATTAGATTGAAATGATTTACCGGCAGCTTCGTCCAACAGTTTCTTCTTTTCCTTAAAATATTCAATCAGTTTGTCCAATTCTACATCGGTAATCATCTCCTTTTTCTTCAAGTCCTTAATCCGATATACCTCAAAAAACGGATAGTCCACCGGACATGAAGTAAATCTTCGTAAAGATTCTGATATAGGCATTCTCAAGGAAGCCTTCCTTTTAATTTTACAATACTTATCTGTATTTCTCTCAGAAAGGAAATGCCGTACTAGCTTTCTTCTGACACGACGAATTGGAGCATACTCAGGAACATTCAGACTGTCTCTCTTTATACTAATAGCTGTTTCATCGTTATTATCTGTTATATAGTCTTCCGGACAATCACAGATATTAACCTTAGCCTGTTTCTTTTTTCTTACAACTTCAACTTTATAATCAATCACTAACTTAGCTGGTTCTTCTATATATTTCCTGAGTCGTTTAAATTCATCTTCATTCACCAGCAAATAATAATCCAATGTAGAAGACAGACTGTCAGGTAACACAACAGGAGATAATGGAAGCGACCATCCAGGTTCTATAGAAGGACAAGCTGACATTATGGACTGTTTATCAGTTTTCTTTATATGATGATAAGCTACAAATGTTGAATCAAGTTTATACCGATTTGTACCGACCTCCGCAAAAGCTCTTTCCAATTGGTTGTACAATATGGTATTATCAAGTTTCACTTGCAACAACATGGAATCTACAGCCTGAGTCAGACTTTCCATTTCCAAAGATTCATTCTTCTGTGGAAATACCAGCCATCCCTGAGTCATACTTTTATCTGGAAAGTCCAGGCAATAAGTATTATGATTTACTTCCATATATTCATTGCCATTCCGTATCAAATCCGGATAAACCATCAGTTCTCTTTTCTTCTGGCTGATCCGTGGAGCATAACAATCAATCATATTTCCAAGTTGAAGTACAAAGTTGTTAAAATTATCAGGCTCGCCCCCGTACAGTTGGAATCCCAACAAACGGCAATTGTTTTTTACCATCCGATTCACCAAGGCAGAGTCTGCGAACTCTGTATTATAACCTTTATCACCAATTACGACCAATACATTCGTTTCATCTTTATGATGATTGAACATATCTACACCTATTCTTACCCCAGACCAGCTTCCAAATCTGCCATATACAGGCTTCAGCTTTTCCGAATTTTTAGCTTTGGCAGAAAGGAAATCAAGCATCTCCATATAATCAGGAGTCAATTTACAGATAGGATCGTTCAAGCTGCCTTCTTCATTAAAAGTCAGTACCGCACCAAACCTGAATGTAAAACTTTCATCGTTTACCAGAACTGACTGCAAACTTTGAACTGCATTTACCAAAGCCGGGAAACGTTCAATGGTAAGATCTTTCCCTTCCACTACAAATACTATATTGATATGTTGTAAATCTTGTTCGATTTTGTTCTTAAAAGTATCATAATAGATTGGATTTCCATTTACATTCAAGACATAACTGTCTCCCTTGTCAATAACCGGCATAGGAAGGTGAGTCCGGAAGCATAGTGTTGTATCATTTTCTCTATAAGAAAGTACCGGACTATATTTTATAGCCGGATTCAGTACAGACAAATTCCAGCTTTTGATTCTTTCAGAGGCACATAAGTTTATCGTATCTCCTTCTTCTTTATCAATCGTAGTGAAAACGTCCTTAGGCAATGACGCTACATCTATGTGCAACTGCTGTCCGGAAGATGTCAACAATCTGTTATCAATCCATCCTATAGTTTTTAGATCAATGCTGTCTACATCAATCATAGGACTACAACCGACAAGTATATGTGTTCCATCTACCGCTTTCTTGTAAGGATACACAAGACTATACATTGGAATTTTACCAATCTCTTTGGTCAAGTCTGTGTTTCCGTATAGCTTTATGGAATCATTTGCAAAATATTTTTCGGCATTTACAAACATTGTGATATCATTTGGCAACAGAACCATCTTGTTTTTAAATCCTGTCATGACATCCGTAATACCATTCCTTGCCAGCAAAAGTTCATTCTTGCTAATCCAACCGACATATTTCGCCTTTTTCCACTCCTTTAATCTGCCATTCTTCAAAATAGACGGATCATATTTTATCAGCTTCAACCAGTCACCTTTCTCTTTTATGACCAGAAACGCATCCATATACTCCACATTATCCATCTCATTCTTTCCACTTGGACTCATGTAAGAAGAGGAAGATTCCTGAGCAAATACAATCCACGGATTCCCCTTGAATACTGCAAAATCACGTGGTGCTTTTAATCCTTCTATACAATAATTGTTTACGTACTCACGAGGCACTTTCTTTACCCTCGTAAAACGATTTACCGGACCACATGCTGCCATCAAACCGATAAAACAACTGCACAGACATCCGGCATGGAACAGACTTGACAATCTATTTCTTTTCATAACTTACCTTTTTTGTTCTGAAAATCGTTCGTGCTGAGTTACCATCAGCTGCATAACACATTCATTATTTAGATCATCACCCATATCTACAAATACATCATCAATCAGTGTCTTTTTACGGGCAATTATTTTCAGACCTTGACAATAAGAATAGAAATCATTCTTTTTGTTATTGTTTATAGTGACAGCCACATCAGGATTACCGCACAAATATTTTTTCAATATATAGTTATAATGAGTGTTGAATGGCTTTCCATCCACGATAGCTTGCAAATGCTCACGAATATCATTCCCTATAACCACTAATATGTCTGTTGAATCATTTTCGGTATATTGAGGAATGACTTCAATCGTATGTCTTACCGGGTATTGGGTATTCTCAGTCATAAGCTGCACCTCATATTTGCCTGGCTCAGAATAAGAATATAATGGATTCTGCTCCCTTGAGTCTACAATACCAGACTCACCAAACTGCCATCTCCATTCCTTAGATGCACCATACCCTCTGAATGTAACAATCTCACCTTGCATAGCAGTTGACGGAGCTTCAATTTTCACCAGCTGCTCACTTCCATAATCATTCTTTTTTCTTCTTACAGTTACAATCTTGCTTTCTTCCAGCGCATCATCTATTCTGAGGCGTATCTGATAACGTCCCGGCTCCATAAAAATATATTCCCCGCTTTGCTTGTTTGACTTGTCTCCGTTGCCGAACTCCCAAAGCCATTTTTTTGCATTACGTGTACTGTCTGAATAGTGAACAGGTTCGCCGACTTCTACCTCTATCGGATTTAATGTCATCCTGATTGTCCTGCTTGAGAACAACAATCGTATTAATAGAGCCAGTACTATACAAAGCAGCAAAGCTCCTATAACAAGCATAAATTTACGCGTATAAATCTTTCCCATAATATTTATTTTTTTGTACCGGAACGCAGATCTTCGAGTTTCTTCTGCAATCCAATTTCACATTCCTCCAAATTTGCCTTGAACGTAATGATATTCTGCTGAATACTCCACAATTGCTTTTTATCCGACAACCACATGTCGTAAAAATCAGCAATGTGCATAAACAACTTATACCTCTTATCCCAGTTGTTTTTTTCGTATGTGTTTTTCAGATTGTTTATCAGATAACGAATATCATCTTCTTCATATTGAGCATATACGCCCGGTTCAAACTTCTCTATCTTACGAAACAAGGAATCAACAGAGACTTGATGATCTGCCTGTTCTTGTTGATAGTCCTTGATACGGTTCATTTTTACTTTTACAAACTCTTTCTGCTCAAACATACTGAAGTCTGAATTCCACATGAATATACTAATGCAACATATTACAGTTGTTATGATAAAGAACAGGAATACATAAGTATGCCCCATAAAGACTTCACGTTTATTCAGGTTATTTCTATTATTGTCCATAATTCTCTAATTTTATTTGTTATTACCAGAGCCTACGTTAAGATTCCTACGAGTCTTCCAATTATCCTTGATACATTGCATCAAATCATTTTTTACCATTTCCTCCTGAATTTTCAGTAACCGGATAGAATCCTTAACCCCTAAGAACAGATTGATATTTCCAAGCAGTTGTCTGTACAATTTACAGTCCCTTTCTTCCATATCCTGTATGTTTTTAAGGATATTCATTTTTTTTGTACTGATTACTCCCTGAAGTAATACATCATTAATCTGTGGAGAAGTGTTCATCAGTTTCATATATTGATAAACAGAATCCACACTATTTGAAAGGGCTATTTCACGGGTATATACCCGGTCATACTCCTGGGTTTTCGTTGTTATTCTTTTAACCTCAACGCCTGATGTCTTTAAGAAACAGGCAAAAATTAAAACGGCAAATATGACGCAAGCCATTAAATAAGCGGCAAACTTCAAATATGCTTTTCTTACTTCTGGATTATTCCTAGGTTTCATACTTTTATTTTTTTATTTACAGGTAACTACTTATTCCTAAAAAAGTCCCTTGCTCAGAAGAGCAACCAAGCTTGAAACGGGAGTCTTCCTGCTGGATGATGTAACGTGTATTTATTATTTTGTCGGCTGGCAAAAAAAGCTCAACCAAAGATTGCAATATCTGATAATCTTTGGCTCCCGGAGAGAAACCTTCCATTCTGGACGCAGAGATAGGACCGATTTCAAGTTCCATTTCATAAGTCCCGTCATCAAAACTATTGCCAATTACCATATTGTCTCCCAAAATACACTCACCTAATTTCGGAACAATGTCCGGATCAACTTCCGTAACGCATTTCCCACCCTTTTTCAAGGATACAGGTACTTCCATCAGTATACTCATACATTTACCTATATTCTCCGTACTTACTGTTATCTGTTCCAGATAGGTCAGCATGTGTATCAGCATTACAGCTAAATGGACGGGAAGCAAATCAAGGACTGGCCATTGCCGGGAGAATATATTTATAAAATCCCGATGAACATTCATTTCATCAATACGCCGTTCCTTGTTTTGAAAAGCAACCAGCATATAATCCAAGGAAATCTCGAAAGGTTTGAAAAATCTTCTTGCGAAGAACTCTTCATCACGATGGATACGAATCTCCTCCAGGACCTGCTCTTTTGAAATTTTTCCTGTCTGATAAAGGTTACGATGAAATATAGACTCAGGTAACATGTCATAAAGACTGCGCCTGTTTACATACAGATAAAGATAATCGGTCAAGTCATAGTGTGAATATTCTGAATGTATATCATGAATATCCTTTGAATAACCGCGTCTTATATCCCCACGCCTTAAAATGAGCGTCCGTTCTGCATCATAACCCTGTTCTTTCAATCCACTGGCAACAACTTCAGCCTTGAAATCAGTATCAGGTTGATTGAATGCATGCACACTCTCATCAAAATTCACTATGTTATCTATTTCCTTTACCATACAAAAAACTGTTTAAGTACAGACTAATCCAGAATATTCCAGCGTGTTTCTGTGGTTTCCTTAGATTGACGTGAACGCTCAGCCACAACAATGTTTTCCTTATGTTTACCGATATACTCAAGACGGCTCAACGTAGTCCACAAATCATTAAAGAGGTAAAGAAAGCGCTCTGTCGTTACCATCAGCAAACGAATATCATGGTGGTCATAACGCATTCCACAATTTTCACGAAGCACGCCTTCGTAAGCACCGGGCTTGACACCATTCCATTCATAAAAATACTTCAACAAATCTTCTTTCTCTTCTTTACCCATAAAGCCCAGACAGATATATAAACGGTGCGCAAGTGTCGAAAATACATTTAAGAAACGTATAGGCGAATAATACTGTCCTTCGTTACGGAATGAAAAGTATATATCAGATATATATAACATTACATGACGGCATAACATTCCTATATTTGCTGCTAATTCAGTCTGTTTCTCTGCGTTCTCTACTTTTGCCAGAATATCAATAGAAGCCTTTTCTATCGAATCTATAAGTTGACCGAACTTCGCATAATAACCTTTCAGATCCGGATGACTTGACATACTGGAGCATGGAGGTATAAAATTTCCATCCACTTCACAACGGTTTCCATTCCTACGCAATCGGCCGATTACAAGATAATATCTTCCCAGTTCCCCTCCATCAACCTGTCCTGCCGGCAATACATTCAGGCGATATTTAGGCAATGCGTCCGGTTGTCTGGGTACACTTTCTGTTTCATCCGGAGTACCGGAAGGCTGTCTTTCAAACGGGTCTGCCATCAATATCACATCCCATTTCTGTTCTCTATCATCAGTATCTTCAACAGAAATGTGGAAGCTGGCTGTCAGTTCTTCATTTTCATCAGCATCATAATCTATAAGATAGCCCCCAGCAGTAACAGCATGACAACGTTTCAACCTGACTTCGAGAGTACCTGTAACAAGCTCTGTAATGCTGAAATCACCGGAAACAGGTTCTCCTTTTCTGAAAGGTAAAAAGCCATAGTTTGTTCTGTTGAGATGATACGACTGATATTCACACAACTGATTGATGAAATGATCTTCCAGTTGCATCAAATGATTTTTCCTTACAAGCAATCCGTCTGTCCAATTTACCAGAGGATATGATTTCCTTTTATTCTGTTTCGTTGCCATAATCCACAATATTAATATTCTCTATATTTTACCAATTCGTTTGCTACACGCTTGGCAATAATCACATCATGTCTTTTCAGCTTATTTTCTGCAAGTGTTACCTCCGGATCTATATAGAATCTCCTTCTGAAGAAAGACGGTTTAGTATAAAATACCCATTCGTAATAAGTTCCACCTTCATTACGATATTCAATTGGAGCTGACGGAGACTTCAGATTACAGTCATTTATCATACGCTGAAACCACTGTCCGAATATGACATCCTCCGAGGCTTTTCCAGTAATTCGTTCAGCAACCGGGTCATTTACACTTTTAAAGACCTCCACATCAATCACAATACTCTTATCACGATTGATATACAAAGTATCCGAATCATACTCCTCTGAATACTTCCAGACTTTATAGATTTCCAAAGGAATCGCAAAATAGCAGTCAACAGTCTGTGCATATAATAAAGGAAATGTATTTATAACCATAGAACAACCAAAACTAATCAGAAATATCCGAGTGTAAATC
>OGMO01000844.1_pt1 | contig 23367 bp, 17 predicted proteins | sample 1573241 | NCBI WGS metagenome assembly OGMO01 (sample SAMEA2581896, study PRJEB24529) | metagenome | biome: Human gut stool | place: China | collected 2011 | reverse complement strand
GTCGCCGCTGGCGATCGTCTCGAAGCCGCAGGACTGGAGTGCTTTGACGGTTGTATATTTGGATTTCTCACAGCGCATCTTAAAATCGGTAATCTCACCATTTTCGCTGACAACCAGAGAGTTGCAGAAGATGGTCGGATAGCCAAGTTTCTTCATCAGAGGTCCGGCAAACTGGGAGAAGGTATCGCTGATGATGATTACCTGAGTAATTTCTTTTAATTTGTCTAAAAACTCCCTTGCGCCCGGAAGCGGATCAATTTTAGAGATCGTTTCCTGAATTTCCTTGAGTCCCAGTCCGTGCTCGCGCAGGATGTTTAAACGGTAATTCATCAGTTTGTTATAATCCGGCTCATCGCGGGTGGTGCGTTTTAACTCTGGGATTCCGGTTTCTTCAGCAAATGCGATCCAGATTTCCGGCACTAATACACCTTCTAGATCTAAACATACAATATCCATGTCTCCTCCTGTCTGATACAACGCCTGTCAGCGCTGTGCTTGGTTGAAAAATTTGCTTCCTATTATAGACGAAATGCAGGGGAAATACCAGAGAAATTTGAAAAAAGATGAAAGAATAGAAAAAAGTGCGTTATTGGGCACGTATGCGTGAACAGTAACAAAAGTGCCAATTATTCGCGGTGAGAAAGATTCAGAAGTGAAGAGTTGGCATCATATAGTAGCAGAGTGGTTATCAATAGAATTAAAAAATACCAAAAAAGGGAGTCTCTTTTCGTGAGCGAGAGACTCCCTTTTTGGTACCTATAGTCGGGTTATAATTTGATTTTGATGAAATCATTAGCAATGCGCCGGTTTATTCATTTCAGATCTTTTATCGTTTTCTGTCTTCGAAGCAGTCGATTTCGAAAACAGTACTTTACCGGAATGAACCACAATAATGACACCCAGAACCATCAGCAGAACCGCGATGATAAGCTGCAGTCCTTCTACCATAAAGACAGCGGTTCCGGCATTGTAAGCCTTTACCAGTGCGATGCAGCGCTCAACGAGTGCGGTGAAGGTAACGCACAGCATAACAACCAGCGGAACCAGCAGCGTGCGGTTTTCGCGGCCGGTGACGCGTAAGAAGACGCACAGGGTGATGAGAACCAGAGCGCTTAACAGCTGGTTGGCGCTGCCAAACAGCGGCCAGATGTTGGAGTAGCCGATCTTCGTGAGCACGTAGCCGAGCACAAGCGTCAGTACCGTGGAGAAATACGTGTTGCACAGGAGCTTGCGCCAGGGCTCGGCGTGAGCCATGTCATCCACGCTGAAAAGTTCCTGGAAGCTCATGCGGGCAATGCGCGCGACGGCGTCAAGGCTTGTGAGCGCAAGCGCGGAGACGCACATCGTCATAAAGACCGTGGCGGCGTAGTTCGGCACGCCGAACATCTCGAAGAAGCCCGCAACGCCGCGGCTGAAGATCTGGAACGGGGTACCGGCGGCGGGAGTGCCGTCCGCCGCGGCGGCCGCACCGGCCACGCAGAGCGCGAGCACGGCAAGCAGGCTCTCGAGGATCATCGCGCCGTAGCCGACCTTGAGCATGTCCTTCTCGTTTTCGACCGTCTTGGACGACGTGCCGGAGGAGACGAGGCTGTGGAAGCCGGACACCGCGCCGCAGGCGACGGTGACGAACAGGATGGGGAACATCGTGCCGAGCTTTTCATTGTTGAAGCCCGTAAAGACGGGGAGGTTCATCGTCGGATGCGCAACGAGAAGGCCGACGACCGCGCCCGCGATCATGCAGATGAACATGAAGGTGGTCATGTAGTCGCGCGGCTGCTTCAAAAGCCACATCGGGAGAACGGCGGCGAAGAAGATGTAGACGAACGTGATGTAGCTCCAAGTCGCCTTGCCGAAGATGAGCGGGCAGTTCATGCCGACGGCGAACGAGGCAATGATGCAGAGGATGCCGAGCACGGCTTCCTTCCAGCCCGAGAGGTTCAGCTTCTTCTGCACAAGGCCGAAGACGACGGCGAACACCATAAACATGATGGACACCATACCGGCTGCGCCGTTGGTCTGCGCGGCGTCAGCAAGCTGCGTCACGCCGTCGACCACGGTGTAGGCGTTGAACGTGCCGGCGACCATGTCGGCGAACGCCGCGATGACGATCAGACAGAACAGCCAGCAGAACAGCAGAAACAGCTTGCGGCCGAGCTTGCCGATGTACTTTTCGATCAGCATGCCCATGGACTTGCCGTCGTTTTTGACGGAGGCGTACAGCGCGCCAAAGTCCGTCACCGCACCGAAGAAGACGCCGCCGAGAAGCACCCACAGCAGCACCGGCAGCCAGCCGAACGCAGCGGCCTGGATCGCGCCGGTGACAGGGCCCGCGCCCGCGATGGAGGAGAACTGGTGGCTGAAGACGGTCCAGCCGTTGGTGGGGACAAAGTCCTTGCCGTCGTTATACTTGACGGCGGGCGTCTGCGCCTTGGGGTCGATGCCCCAGGTCTTGGCGAGCCAGCGCCCATAGAGTGCGTAGGCAGCGACGAGGACGACCGCCGCAATCAGCACGATGACGAGTGTGTTCATGTGATTTCCCTTTCTTTCCTAAAAAAACTGTGTTCTTCGCCAATGCCGGGAGCAAAAAGAAAAGCCCCGCCTCTGCCGCGGGTTTTCCGAAACGAAAACCCATCGCAAAGACGAAGGCCAGTATCGCGGCGATATCCGCCGCAGATCTCAACTTCCGCGTTACCACTTTGCTTGCCGGAAAACCGGCCGCTCGACCGCTGCCCGAATGGATCGGAGAGCGTACCCTGTTAACGGTGGGGGACCGGCTGCGATTACTCGGCATTTGCACCTTTCACCGCGGCTGCTCACAGGGGATGGCCTGCCCGTTCCTTGCTGCCGTTTTGCACCACCAACGGCTCTCTGAAAGCGGTGATCCGGGGAAGTCGTGTCCTGCTCAAAGCATTTGACGAATGATGTGTGTACAATAGCCCCATCCTCCGCCGTTGTCAATACAATTTTGTCCGCGCAGGACGGATTTCGTCGAAGAAAATAGACGCCCCATCACTTCTCCGCCGCCGCTTTAGGCAAAATGCAAATGCGAAATACAAATAAAGCTATGCCGAAGCGAAATGGAACCTGGCCGGCAGCGCAGTCATAACAGCGGGATGCCTTCAAATTTTGACACGATTCGGCAGCTTTTTGTTTGCCGAATTTCCGTTTAAAATATTTTAACGAAATATTATTTTTTCTTTCTTGACAAAGGCATTCTCTTGTGTTAGCTTTAAAATGCAAAATGAATCAACTGATCGGATGATGAGTTCGGGAGAGACCGCGGAATATTCTGCCGCGGCGCCGAAGGGGAACGCAGAAGCTCTCAGGCAAAAGGGCCGAACTCGGACGACGCTCCGAAAAGTGCGTTTACGCACGCCGAAGGTGCAACCTGCCGCGATGACTCGGGCGGGGAATCTCTCAGGTGATCAACGGAGGCACAAAGCTCAAAAGGGAGTTTTGTGTCTCTTTTTTGATGCTTAATTTTAATAATTTTTATAAGATTCATTAAAATTATTGTTTTCGGAGGATGCGCACTATGGAAAAGAAGACCCCACTTTACCAAACACACGTGGACATGGGCGGCAAGATCGTCGAATTCGGCGGCTTTCTGATGCCCGTGCAGTATCCCACCGGCGTGATTGCCGAGCACATGGCCGTTCGTGAAAAGGCCGGATTGTTCGACGTTTCCCACATGGGCGAGCTTCGCCTCAAGGGCCCCGACGCCGTCGCCAACGTCCAGAAGATCATCACCGCCGACATTTCGAACATGAAAGACGGCGAGATCAAGTACTCGATGTTCTGCAACGACAACGGCGGCATCATCGACGACTTTATCGTCTACCGCTGCGCAGCGGACAATTACTGGCTCGTCGTCAACGCGGGCAACCGCGAAAAGGACGCCGCCTGGGTCGAGAGTCATCTCTCCGGCGACGTCGACTACCACGACGAGGGCAACGACTGGGGCCAGATCGCCCTGCAGGGCCCCAAGTCCGGCGACATTCTCAAAAAGCTCTGCGACGAGCAGTACATCCCCACCAAGTACTACACCTTCACCGAAGACGTGCCCCTGAACCTCGGCGAGCGCACGATCCGCGCCCTCGTCTCCCAGACGGGCTACACCGGCGAGTATGGCTTTGAGATCTACTGCAAAGCTGAGGACACCGTCGACCTGTGGAAAGCGCTTCTGAAGGCGGGCGAGCCCGAGGGGTTGATCCCCTGCGGCCTCGGCGCGCGCGACACGCTGCGCTTAGAGGCTTCGATGCCGCTCTATGGCCACGAGATGAACGACGAGATCACGCCGAAGATGGCGGGACTTCCGTGCAAGCTCACGGGCAAGGACTTCATCGGCCGCGACGCGCTTGTCGCGCTCGGCGCGCCGAAAATGAAGCGCATTGGCATGAAGGTCGTCGGCCGCGGCATCGTGCGCGAGCACTGCGACCTCTACACGATGGACGGGGAAAAGCTCGGCTGGGCGTCCTCCGGCACGTTCGCTCCCTTCATCGGCTACGGCGTCGCGATGGGCTATATCCCCGCCCAAGATATCGAGATCGGCAAGCACCTCAACGCCGACGTGCGCGGCCGCATGGTCGAGCTCGAGATCGTGCCAATGCCGTTCTACAAGCTCGAACGCTGAAATAGAGATTTTTGACCGAATATTCGGAAACCATTGGACCGTCAATTACAAACAACATTCATTGAGAACGATTTTGAGGAGGAAATTACCATGAACATCCCTGCTGAGCTGAAGTATTCCAAGTCCCACGAGTGGGTCAAGATGGACGGCGACGTCGCCGTGATCGGCATTTCTGATTTTGCCCAGGATGCGCTGGGCGATGTGGTCTTTATCAACCTGCCCGCCGAGGGCGACAGCGTCACCGCCGGTGAGAGCTTCGGCGATGTCGAGTCCGTCAAGGCGGTCTCCGACGTGATCTGTCCCGTCAGCGGCACGATCTGCGAGGTCAACGAAGCGCTCTCCGACGCGCCCGAGACGCTGAACTCCGACCCCTACGGCGCATGGATCATCAAGGTCTCCCCCGTGACCGACACCGAGGCGCTGCTGGATGCCGCCGCTTACGAAGCGCATTGCGCGCAGGAGGGCTAACATGGGCTCTTACGTTCCCACCACGGCTGCGGAACGGGAAGAAATGCTCGCCGCCATCGGGGTCGACAGCCTGGAAGGGCTGTACAAGGCCGTCCCGCAGGAAATGCTCCTGCGGAGCGGCGGGCTGAACATCCCCGAGGGCTTAAGCGAGCTTGAGGTGCGCGAGGCCGTCACCGCCATGGCCGAGAAGAACCGCGTCTTCAAGACCGTTCTTCGCGGCGCGGGCGCCTACCGCCACTTTATCCCGTCGGTCGTTAAATCCGTCACCTCCCGCGAAGAGCTTGTCACCTGCTACACCCCCTATCAGGCCGAGATCAGCCAGGGTGTGTTGCAGGGTACGTTTGAATTCCAGACGATGATCTGCGAGCTGACCGGCATGGACGTCTCCAACGCCTCGCACTACGACGGCGCGACCGCCGCGGCCGAGACGATCCCCATGTGCAAGGACCGCAAGCGCACGAAGGCTTACGTCTCCGCCTGCGCCCATCCGCAGGTCATCGAGGTCATGAAGACCTACTGCTTCGCCTCGAATACCGAGCTTTTTGTCGTCCCCGCAAAGGACGGCAGAACTGATCTCGACGCGCTCAAGGAAGCGCTCGGCGATGACGCCGCGTGCTTCTACCTCCAGCAGCCGAACTACTTCGGCCAGATCGAAGACGCGAAGGCGGCCGGTGAGATCGTCCACGCCGCGGGCGCAAAGTTCGTCATGGGCGTGAACCCCATCGCCTGCGCCATTCTGCCCACGCCGCGCGCGATGGGCGCGGATGTCGCCGTCGGCGACGGTCAGCCCCTCGGCCTCGACACGGCGTTCGGCGGCCCGTTCCTCGGCTTCATGGCCACGACATCCGCCATGACGAGAAAGCTCCCCGGCCGCATCGTCGGCCAGACGAAGGATGTGGACGGCGAGATTGGCTACGTGCTGACGCTGTCCGCGCGCGAACAGCACATCCGCCGCGAAAAGGCCAGCTCAAACATCTGCTCCAACCAGGCGCTATGCGCCTTCGCCGCCGGCGTCTACATGGCCGCGATGGGCGAAAAGGGCATGAAGCAGTGCGCGCGCCTCTGCACCTCGAAGGCGCACTATTTCGCCTCCGAGCTTGAAAAAATCGGCTGCACGCTCAAGTATCATGGCGAATTCTTCCACGAATTCGTCACCGAGGTCGAATGCCCCAACTGCCGCAAGAAGATCCTCGACGCGCTCGAGGCCGAGGGCATCCTCGGCGGCGCGGAGGTCGAGGGCGGCATCCTCTGGTGCGTGACCGAGCTCGTCTCCAAGGCCCAGCTCGACAAAGCTGTCGCCATCGTGAAGGAGGTGCTGTAAATGAAGCTCATTTTTGAACTTGGCGTCGAAGGCCGCGGCATGACCCTCATGCCGGAGTGTGACGTCCCCGAATATCAGCTCCCCGAAGAGCGCAGCGAGGCGCTGCACCTGCCCCACGTGAGTGAAAACGAGCTCACCCGCCACTACACCGCCCTTTGCAAGCGCATCCATGGCGTGAACGACGGCTTCTATCCCCTCGGCTCGTGCACGATGAAGTACAACCCCAAGATCGACGAGGACATGGCGGCGCTGCCGGGCTTCACCCAGCTCCACCCGCTCCAGAGCATCGAGACCGCGCAGGGCGCGCTCGAGGCGCTGCACACGTTAGGCTCTGAGCTTGGCGAGGTCTTCGGCATGGACGCTGTGACGTTCCAGCCCGCGGCGGGCGCGCACGGTGAGTTCACCGGCGTTCTGCTCATCAAGGCCTATCACACCGACCGCGGCGATACCGCGCGCACGAAGATCATCGTGCCCGACTCCGCCCACGGCACGAACCCCGCGACCGCCGCGATGTGCGGCTTCCAGGTCATCAACATCCCGTCCGGTGCAGACGGCTGCGTGGACCTCGACGCGCTGCGCGCCGCCGTCGGCCCCGACACCGCGGGATTGATGCTGACGAACCCGAACACCGTCGGTATTTTCGACAAGAACATCCTCGAGATCACGAAGATCATTCACGATGCGGGCGGCCTGTGCTATTACGACGGCGCGAACCTCAACGCCGTCATGGGCGTCGTCCGTCCCGGTGACATGGGCTTTGACTGCATCCACAGTAACCTGCATAAGACGTTCGCCACACCGCACGGCGGCGGCGGCCCCGGCGCAGGCGCGGTCGGCTGCAAGGAATTCCTCAAAAAGTACATGCCCGGCCCGCTGGTCGTCGAAAAGGACGGCAAGTACGGCTTTGCATACCCCGAAAAGTCCATCGGCCGCGTGAAGATGTTCTACGGCAACTTCGACGTCATCGTGCGCGCGCTGACCTACGTGCTCACGCTCGGCAAGTCCGGCATCCGCGAGGCGGCGATGAACGCCGTGCTGAACGCGAACTACATGCGCGTCAGGCTCAAGGACACCTTCACCATGGCCTATGACGAGATCTGCATGCACGAGTTCGTCATGTCGCTTGTCGATCTCCACAAGGAGACGGGCGTCTCCGCGCTCGACCTTGCCAAGGGAATGCTCGACTTCGGTCTGCATCCGCCCACGATGTACTTCCCGCTCATCGTCCACGAGGCGCTCATGATCGAGCCCTGCGAGACTGAGAGCAAGGAGACCATGGACGAGGTCTGCGGCATCTACTGCAAGCTCTTTGAACTCGCGCACTCCGATCCCGAGACGCTCCACACCGCTCCCCACTCCACGCCCGTCCGCCGTCTCGACGAGGTCGGCGCGGCGCGCAACATGGTTTTACGGTATCAGTTTGCCTGACGAAGGCAGCGCATATCTCAACATCACGCAATGCCGCCGAAAAGTCGGCGGCATTGCTCTCAAAAAGGAACGAACTATTATGGCTCATTATGAACTCATCGTCATCGGCGCGGGCCCCGGCGGCTACGAAGCCGCGCTCCATGCGGCCAAGCTCGGTAAGAAGGTCGCCGTCGTCGAGAAGCGCGAAGCGGGCGGCACCTGCTTAAACCGCGGCTGCATCCCGACGAAAACGCTGCTGCACTCTTCTCAGATCTTCCACGACGCCAAGCACGGCGCACACGCCGGCATCCACACCGACGATATCCGCGCCGACATGACGGAGATTTTTGCCTACAAGCGCGAAATTTCGCAAAAGCTGTCCTCCGGCATTGAATCGCTTTTCAAGACCGCAAAGATCGACTTTCTGCGCGGCACGGCGCTCATCACCGCACCCGGCGCTGTCCGCGTGACGGACGCCGAGGGCGGTGCCAACGACTACACCTGCAACGATATCCTCATCGCCACCGGCTCCGTCCCGTCCCGCCCGCCGATTCCCGGACTTGAGTTCGCGATGACCTCCGACGAGCTGCTTGAGGGGTGCGACCACCTGTACCGCTCCATCGTCATCATCGGCGGCGGCGTCATCGGCATCGAGTTTGCGACGTTTTACGCAGACCTCGGCTGCGAAGTGACCGTCATCGAGGGCATGGACCGCCTGCTGCCCAACATGGACAAGGAGCTCGGCCAGAGCCTCGCGCTCATCCTCAAAAAGCAGGGCGTGAAGGTCTTCACGAACGCGATGGTCCAGAGCGTCGAGAAGACGGGTGAGGATATCGCCGTCAACTTCACCTGCAAGGAAAAGAGCGAGACCGTCTCCGGCGAGGCCGTGCTCTGCGCCATCGGCCGCCGCCCGTACTGCGACGGCCTGTTCGCGGATGGCATTTCTGTCGAGATGAACCGCCGCAGCATCGCCGTGAACGAGCGCTACGAAACGAGCATCCCCCGCATCTACGCCATCGGCGACGTCTCGGCCAAAATTCAGCTCGCCCATGTGGCGACCGCGCAGGGCATCGCCTGCGTCGATCTGCTCTGCGGAAAAGAAAATCACACGTCGATGTCCGTGGTGCCGAGCTGCATCTACTGCCGTCCGGAGATCGCGGTCGTCGGCCTCACCGAGGCCGAGGCCAAGGAGGCGGGCATCCCCGTCAAGGTTGGCAAACACGTCATGTTCGACAACGCCAAGACGCTCATCGCCGACCCGGGTCGCTGCTTTATGAAGTTCGTCGCCCACGCCGAAACACGCGAGCTTCTCGGCGCGCAGCTCATGTGCGAGCATGCGAGTGACATGATTGGCGGCGTCTCGCAGGCGCTCGCCAACCACATGACGGTCGATCAATTCCTGCTGGCCATGCGTCCGCACCCCTCGTTTGAAGAGGCGATGACCGCCGCGCTCGAGGACCTTGCGCAGAAGCTCGGCTGAAAGGCCGCGGATGAAGCTATCGGTCGCCTTTAGACGGGCGATACCGCTTTTATGCAAAATTTGCGTTGCAGCATACGATGGAGTATGCTACCCTTAAAGTGAAAAATTGCTCTGACGGGGAACGCTTCTTTGAAAGCGGCGCACCGAAAGCGTGATAAGGGAGATGAGAATCATCCATGAAAAAGCTATTGCCCATCATTTTGACGCTGCTCCTGGTTTGCATTGCCGCACCTTACGCCTCCGCCGCGAATGTGGTGGCTTCGCCGCAAAATCTGTCGGTCGACGGCGTCGATGCGGACTGCAACAAATACAACATCGACGGCAGCAACTATTTCAAGCTGCGCGATCTTGCGCAGCTTCTGAGCAAGACGGACAGCCGCTTTTCCATTTCGTTCGATGAACAGAGCAACGCGGTCGCGGTCGTTTCCGGAAAAGAATATATCCCCGTCGGCGGCGAGCTTGCGCGCGGGCAAGATCAGTCCAAAACAGCTGTTGTCAGCAAGCAGTCCGTTTTGATCGACGGAAAGGCTGTGGACGGTCTTTCCATCTACAACATCGGCGGAAACAACTATTTTAAGCTGCGCGACCTCGGCAATGCACTCGGCTTTACCGTCGATTATGATGCCGACAGCAATACCGCTATAGTTTTGAGCAAGGGTTCCACAGCAGTCTATCAAAACGCGTTTGTAAAGCTGCTCGAAGACGTGAACGAAAAACGCCGTGCCGATATGGCAAGCGAAGTGACCTTTGACGGGTTTGAGGACTATCTTCAACACCACCGCGGCGAGGTCGAGATCACACAGGCAGAGATCGACAGTCTGATGGACCTGAATCACCCCGGTAAGGCGACGCTCACCCGCGCGGAAGCGCTCGAGGATGTGGACCTTTACTTCCGCGCGCTGCATTACTCCTACGGCGCTTACTATTACTTCGGTGAGGAGAACTTCCAAAAGGCGGAGAACACGATCCACGCGAAGCTTTCCTCCTGCAAGACGATCACAAGGGATCAATTGATCTCTCTGATGTACTCCAACCTGCTTTTCGTTCGGGATGGACATTTCTGCATTGCCGGTCGGTATGAACCGGCCTATGAAAGCAGTGTCCAGTATTTGTACTATTACAGTGACCGCAGCTTCGGCAAGGATGCGAACGGGTATTATCTGCTGGGGGAAAGCGAAAAGTGGTACTATACCTCCTGCGGCAACGCGAACGCGGAAATGCAGCCGTATCTTGAAAAGAGCGGCCGCGTGTGCTATTCCCTGCGCCAGTTCTGCCCTGCAACAGCAGCACATACAACAGACATCATTACTCTGACAAAGGGCGGCGAAACAAAAACGGTTTCGCTCACATGGTCGCTGAGCCAGTCCTATCTGGAAGACGGTTCGCAGGTCCCGGATTATCATTATCTGAAATCAAACGGTATCGCCTTGATAACGATTCGCAGGTTTGACTGGAATTATGAGGAGACAATGGACGAGTTCGTCCGCACCGGTTCTGACCTTAAAAATGCGAAGCTCATCATCATTGATGCCCGCTCCAACAGCGGCGGCGATGAAGACTTTATCAAAAACTGGCTGAAAAGCTACACGGGAGAAGAACCCGAACAGAAAACGATTATCTCCAACTGGGGCACTGCTATGTTCGATAGGACCCAAGCCTACGCGGACCTGGGTGAAGAGTTTGCCGCCTTCCGGACAGGCGATAAGGACTATGAGCTGTTTCAGGGAAAGCTGCTGGAAAACAGCACTCCGATTCTTCTTCTGACAGACAGCATGTCCGGCTCCGCCGGCGAGAGCATCGTGACCTATTGCAGAACGCTGGACAACTGCCTTGTGATCGGCGGGTCGACAAGGGGAGCGCAGTTGGTCGGAAATGTGAGAGGCTGGATGCTTCCAAACTCCGGCATCGGCTTCCAGTTCGGTCAGGCGCTCCACTTTATCTACAGTATGGAAAATGTGGAGGGCAAGGGCTACGCCCCGGACCTGTGGTGCAACCCGAAAACCTCTTTGCAGTCTGTTTTGAACATGGTGGAGCGCTATGACCTCGGCTCTGCCGAGGGTGTGGCCGCCCTGCGCGCGCAGCTGCCGAACATTCTGACCAAGTAGGCAGGCACTTCCCATTAAATGTCCCACAACGTAGGATGAGTAGAAAGAGAAGCATTCTACTGAACCTGTCTTATGGCCATATACCGCCGTCATCTGAACGCAAAACCGCTCCCGAGATCATCTTGATCTTGGGAGCGTTACTTTCTCTATTATGATTGCTTTTTGTGCCCAAAAACAGCCTTTTGCCGGAATGTGTTAGAAAAGTGTTAGAAAAGACTATGTCCTCATATACGTCCCCATTTTGCGTTAAAAGCAAGTAACGCACTTACGAATTCTCTGTATCCTCAACCAATGCTTCACACGGAAAACCGGGCACTTTGTAGCAAAGCACTTTACCCAGCGGATACTTCCCTGAACAGGCCGGAAAACTTCTCAGCTCTCTTATGAAGTTCGATATCCTGCTTCGGTGCGCTCTGCCGCCATTCAAAAAGTGCCTCTGTCTGTTCAACATAACGCGAAGGGTAGTCTTCTAAGTATTTACCTTCTGATTTTAAGTATAAACCTTTTAATCTACGAACTGCCATGTTACCTCTCCTTTTTCTCTCTAATACATTTTCCCCGCCGATATAGCTACCGACGCAAATGGGACGAACATTTTGCTGCCGTGGCGGCTAACTTCTGTGCAGTACCTCTTGCTGCAAGGCAGGCACCCGAAACCGGGTGCCTGCCTTGTAAGCTGAGTATTTGCTTTTTACTTGCCCTGATAGGCGCGATACAGGAATGTCACGATCTCCGCACGTGTGCAATCCGCGTTGGGGCTGAACGTCGTGGCAGAAGTGCCGTTCGTCACGTTATTCGCAACCGCCCAGTTGACCGCGTCGGCGTAGAACGCGTCGGACTTCACGTCAGTGAAGTTCGCACTGCCGCTCGCGGTGCCCTTGAGCGCACGGTACAGGAACGTCACGCTCTGGCCGCGGGTGCAGGTCGCATTCGGGGCAAACGCCGTCTCGGTCATGCCGTTCGTGATGCCGTTCTCAACGGCCCAGGCAACCGCCTTGGCATAGTAGGCGCTCGCGGGAACATCCGTGAAGCTGCTCATCGCCTTCGGCTCCGGGCTGCCAGCGGCGCGCCACAGGAAGGTCACGATCTGCGCACGCGTGCAGGGCTGCTCGGGAGCGAACAGGTCATTGCCCACGCCGGTGGTGATGCCGTTCTTGACCGCCCACTTGACGGCCTCATAGAAGTACGCGCCGTTGGGCACGTCGTAGAAGAAGTTCAGCATGGAGTTGTCCTCCATGAAGGTCGCCTTGACCTCGACCTTGCCGGCGGGCATGGTGAAGGTGTACTTGCCATCGCCCTTGTCCTTGAGCGTCAGCTCGTTGCCGTTCTTGTCGGTGACGGTCAGGGTCTCGAGGACGTAGCCGCTGTCGGGCTTGACGGTGACGGTCACGGTGTCGCCCTTGGAGGCGTTCTTGGGGCTGACGGTCACGCTGCCGTTCTCGGTCTTGTCCACGGTGACAGAGTAGGTCGGGTCAGAGCTGCTGCCGGAGTAGTAGCTGGGCTCCACATAGGTGACCGTACCGGACAGCTCAAAGGTGCTGAACTTGGTGATCGTAAACACAGCGCAGTTGTCGCTATCCACGGTGAACAGCTTGGCGCCGCGCTTTGCAGTCTTGAGGAAGTATTCAACAGAGCCGTCAGAGGAGATGTGCTTGATCTGCTTGGGGGTAAAGCCCTCAGGCAGAGGCAGCTTTACGGTGATGGGCTGGCCGTTGAGCATATCGTTGGTGACGGGAACCGTCGTACCCTTTGCAGCGCCATTGACCTTGACGGTGGCAACGGGAGATGCCTCAAAGGTCAACTTGCCGTTAGCAAGGTCAGCAGCCTTAGCCTCAACCTTGACGGTGATCTCGGTCTCGATCATGTTCTTACCAGCAAGCTGCTCATCCGTCACATCGGCGGCCTTGGCGATAGCGGCCTTTTTGTCATCGCGGATTGCCGCGGCCATGCCTTCAACGTTGGCCTTGTCCTTGACGGCTTCGATCTTGGCCTTATCTCCGGACTCGATGGTGTCGCTCACAGCCGCATTGGTCGCAGCCGTAACGATGATCGTAGCGTCAGACTTGGCACCCTCCTTCACAGCGAAGGGGTAGCTGCCATTACCGGAGTCCTCAACATGATGAGTGTCAGGGACATAGGCGCTGGGGTTGGAGGAGAACAGACCGCCAGTAATGGTGGTACTGACTTGGCCGCTATGTGCACCAAAGCCAGGCTTGGGGCTGGTCACGCCAATATCACTCAGGCTCAACTTATCATAGGCGTTGCGGGCAGTGGAGTTGGTTCCGAGCTTGGCCTCGTCGGAAATGGTAATCTCCATCACCTGCTCGACCTTGCCAAGATCATAAATGGCGACGGCGCTGCCCTGACCGTTCGCGCAATTGAAGGTACCACCAGTGATATTCAGATGCAGGGAGTTGCCATAGGTGGTATTTTTACTGGTATAGGTGCCGCCAAACACATACAGAGCGTCGGGCAGCCAAGCATTACCGGAATAATGATAATATTCCGCAGGAGAATCAAGGCCATCCGTCGCGGCATTGATCGTACCACCGCTGATGCTGACCTGACCCATACGGAGAGAGATACCGCCGTTCAGAACGCCATCAGTGATACTCAGGTTCACCTGGCCGGGCATATAGATAGCCGGGCCATGCTTGGCGGTCAGCGTACCGCCGTTGACGGTGAAGTTCATGTCGCCAGCAGTGTTATTGCCAGACAGAGGCGCATACTCAGACTCAATCGTACCACGCTTCACAATGAGAGCACCGCCATCTCTGGCGCTGATACCATACTTATTGGAAGCGATTTTGCCCGTGCCGGCAACACTGGTGTCCTGAACAGTCAGGGAAGCATTCTCGCCCGCCTCAATGACGGAAAAGTTGTCGGTGAAGGTACCGCTGACCGTCTTCCCGTTCAGGTCAAGCGTAATCGCCTTGTTGGTAAAGGAAAGCTCTACGGTAGTCTCGGCATTTTTCAGCAGAGTAACAGTCTCATCATTCTCAGCTGCCGTAACTGCATCGGCGAGGGTCTTATAATAGGTATCGCCGACCTTGGCAACTGCGTTGGTTTCGCCCAGAGGCTCAACGGTCTTGGTCTCGCTATTGTAGGTGTAGCCATCAGCAACATAGGCGGACACATCAGTATTGAAGGTACCGCCGGTGATGGAAATGTTTGCAGGAACATCATCGACAATTCTAAAATCGCCAGCGAAGCTGCCACCTTCAATATTAAGCTGGCGACTCTGACCTTCGCCGATCACGCCACTGACTTCGACCGTACCATTAATCGTGCTATTGCCCTTAACCGTCACATTGACAGAAGGATAACTAGCATAACGGCAAACATCGAACGCAACATCACCGTTTTTAGCATTGATGGTCGTGTCCTTGATCACAACATTACCGCAGTTGTTGGACATGGTGTAAACGGTCTCATCGCCGCCGGTGACGGTCATGTTATCCAGCGTTAGGTCACAATAGTTCTGAATAACTATTGCTGGGGCGCCGTGCCAGTTAGGCGTATCATCCGCAGGCTTGGAGCCCTCAGTCGCGCCAACGATGCTGCCGTTCTTGAAGGTGATCTTGTTGTCCTTCAGGAGCTGGAAGGCGTTCGTGCCGGTGCCAGCACTACCGACCAGTTGGCCACCAACCATATAGGTGTAGCCGTTAAAGTTAACGGTCACTCCCGCATTAGTAAATTTATTGGCAGGCACGGAAACACCATTACCATTACCACTTTTCAGCAAAGTAATGGTATCGCCGTCTTTCGCCGCATCGAAGGCCGCCGCCAAGGTTTCATACTTCGTATTGCCGATCTGGGCGACTTCCTCTCCTTCCGCCATTGCTGTCGGAACCAGTGTGAACATCATCGTCAGTGACAATAATATTGCAAGAATTCGCTGTTTCATCACTTTTACCTCCTAAAGTTTTCTTTATCTTTTGCTCGCCTCCGCGGGCTGGGTTTACTTGGTTCGCTTGGTTTTCCCGGCGCAGACGGGGCAGCCTGTGCCCTCGCTGCGGGTGTAAACCATGGCCTGCCATGAGTGGCCGTTCGGGCAGGTCCACCAGACTCTTTTGTGACTGCCGAAAGTCACATCATCCGGCGTGAGTGGTAAATTTCGCTCAAGATCCCACTGGGCAAGCAAAGCAGTCTTTCCCTGTTCCGCGCAAAACGCTCGAAATGTTCGTCGGATCGTCAGCCACCCCCTCACGAAAAAAGCTCCGTTCCAGCAAAGCCGGACGGAGCAGTGACAAGCGAATACATCAGTAAGGGTGCAACCGGCTGTCATAGCGTATTCTCCATTCGGAGAGGCGTTAGACCCATCTGGCTTTGCGTCGCCGCCTTTCGGCGGTTTTGCCAAAATATGAGATTTTGAGAACGGAATCTATATTCCGTATATGCAAAGGAAGCGAAACGATCTTATCGTTTCCTTTACTCGTAGCAAAATATAGCACAATCTTCCGGCAAAGGCAAGGGACATTATGATTCCAAATATAAATTATGGAGTTTACAGGGGGAAAACGCACTGTAAGCTTGTGCCTCTGCACCCATTTGAGCGTTCTCTGGCGCAGACAGCTCGATCTCTGCATGCGCTTTAGTCGTGAATATAGTGGTAACTGTATTCGCTTTATCATTTTTGCGCAACAGAATATAGATTCCGTTTTTATGATACAAGTTTTAGCTGTTCGAGCTGACGCCGATGCTCCGCCATGCTCGTAACAAGGTAAATGCGCGTCGTTTCGATGCTCGAATGCCCGAGAACATCCGCCAGCTTGACGATGTCCTTGTATGCGCGATAAAACGCCGTCGCGAACAGGTGGCGCAGATTGTGCGGGAAAACTTTCCCTGCGTCGACGCCTGCGCGGGCGCACAGCTTCTTCATCTTCGACCAAATTTGATAACGGGGACAGAGCTTTGTCGCTTTTGGCGCGAAAAAATGCGCCGGAGGCGGTTTTTTGTCGCGCGGCATACTTGAGCAGCTTGCGGCAGAGTTTTGACGGCAGTAGGATCGTGCGGATTTTGCCTTTGAGCGCAATTTCTGTTTTGCCGTTCTTCGCGGCCTCAACCGTGATGTACTGCACCTCGCTGACGCGGATGCCGGTGGAGCAGATGGTTTCCATCAGGAGCGCGAGACCGCGGTCGCCCGCGGCCCCTCCGCCGCAGCGACCAACCTCTCGTATTCCCCTCGCGTTAGCTCCTGCCTGCTGTCGCGAAACAGGCGGCGCTGGATTTTCAGAAACCGTGCGCGGCAGTCTGTCCAGCCACAGAAGCAGAAAAAGCCGTTCAGTGCCGCCAAACAAGCGTTGATGGTCGACGGTGCGTAGTTACCTGCGCGCAGATCGTCTTTCCAAAGGCGGATCATCTCCAGTGTGACCGCCGCGCCGCTCAAAAAGGCTGCAAAGCTTAGTAAAGCACGGCGATATTTTTCGATCGTCGCCGCGGCGCGCTCTTCGCTTTCGAGGGTTTTCAAATACTCAGCAATTTTCTCGTCGGTCATATAGTATTCCATAATAAAAATACCCCTATCTCTCGTGATAGGGGTATTGTAACGTATTGATGTGCTGAAAAGCGAGAAATGTATTTTTAATAGAAAAGTCACAGGGGTGGTGCCTTTGTCATTTTAGTTTGGAGCTGCTTTGAATGTACTCTACCAGCGCGGCCTTTGGGATTCTCCATACGCGCCCGTTTCGATAGCCCTTAATTTTATCGGTGTGCAGGAGCGTGTACATCGAATTGTATCCAATTTTCAAGGCTTCGCAGGCCTCTTCAACGGTCAGAATATCATCGTAGGACTCAAACATTTTCAGTTCTCCTTTTTTGCTGTGCACTGTTTCCGAAGCGGGCATAATGCCGGATCATTTCCACAGCGGTCACATAAGCACTCAGGAGGCTTTTTGCCGCTTCTCTGCCGCTGCGGGTTTTGCTTACGACCATACAGGTCCAGTTTCTCGATCTGCTGATAAACTGCCGGTTCAGTCCGGCCCAATTCCAGCGCAATCTCGGTGATACCGACGCCGTTGTCAAATAAAATTCTCAGTCGATTCTTCTCGTCATCTGTCCAGTAGTCTCCGGCGCGATCTGCACGCAAAGTCTGGTTGCGCATCAAGCGCACGGATTCTTGGAACGCTTCTTCATTTTTCATAGGTCTGATTTCTCCTTTGGGACTTTCTTTACCTTATGTTACGTTGTAAAATCGTGAATTGCGTTATTTTCAGTTGTATATCATCCTTACGAAGCCCCGCAGAATTATCTGCGGGGCTATTTTCTATTTAAGGAGATAATTGCAATGAAAGTTCTCTTGGTGGCCCCTAACGCCGAACCCCGCATCGTCGAAATTGACGGCTCTCTCGCATCCATGCAGTCCCTCGTTGGCGGCCTCATCGAAGCTGTGTACCCGTTCGAGGCCCCCGTCGCCCTGATCTGCAACGACGAGGGAAAATTGGCAGGCCTGCCGCAGAATCGCCCCTTAAAACACCCCGAAACCGGCGAGATTTACGACATTGTCTGCGGTCCCTTTTTCCTGTGCTCCGCACCGCCTGACAGCGAAAATTTTGAGTCACTGCCGGACGATTTGATTGAAAAATACAGCAAAGTCTTTGCCCTGCCGAAGTTTGTCTGTACTTCCTGCGGCAACAATTTTTATCGCGAACAGCTCTCTCCATTTGACGGAGAGCTGCTTTGCCCTGCCTGCTTGAGTAGTCAGACGGTCTACTGCTCCTGCTGTGACCGCCGCATCTGGACAGACGACAATGTGGGAACGGATGCGCAGCCGCTGTGTCAGGACTGCTTCGACGATCACTTCGAACGCTGTACAACCTGCAACGCCCTGATTCGTCGTGGGGACACCTATTATCGGGGTGATACGCCGTATTGCGCGGAGTGCTATCAGAGCGTTGGCTGCGACGATGAGATCATGAGCTATTATTTCAAGCCCACTCCCATTTTCTATGGTGAAGGTAAGCGCTTCTTCGGCGTTGAGCTTGAGATCGACGGTGCCGGTGAGGACAATGACAACGCTACCGAGATTTTGCACATTGCCAATATCGAACGCCCGCTGGTCTACTGCAAGCATGACGGCAGCCTCGACGATGGGTTTGAGATCGTCACCCACCCCATGACGCTGGACTTCCACCTGCACAACATGCCATGGGAGCGGATCGTGGAAGAAGCAAAAAAGCTGGGCTATACGAGCCACCAGGCGGGCACCTGTGGGCTCCATGTTCACATCAATCGCACTGCGTTTGGCAGTACCGAGAGTACACAGGATGCGGCGATTGCGCGCACCCTGTTTTTTTTCGAAAAATTCTGGGATGAGTTGCTCAAGTTCAGTCGTAGAACGCAGGGACAGCTGAACCAGTGGGCCGCAAGGTACGGCTACAAAGATCAGCCAAAGGAAATTCTTGACCATGCCAAAAGCGGTCGCCACGCCGGGAGGTATACGGCGGTGAACCTGACAAACACAGACACCGTGGAATTTCGGATGTTCCGCGGCACTCTGAAGTATAACACCTTGATCGCAACTCTTGAACTGCTCGACTGCATCATCGATGCCGCGATTTACCTGACGGATGATGATCTGAAAGCCATGTCTTGGTCAAGTTTTGTGCTTGGCTGCACGAAGCCTGAGCTGGTACAGTACTTGAAAGAGCGCCGCTTGTATGTGAACGAGCCGGTAGAAAGCGAGGCGGAAGTCTGATGTGCTGTTTGTTCGGATTCATTGACTATGCTGGCGCGCTGAGTGTTACGCAGAAGAGCTGCCTGATTCGAGAACTCTCTATCGCGGCAGAAGTACGCGGCACCGATGCCACTGGTATCGCCTACAACACATCGCGTGGGCTTCAAATCTACAAGCGTCCGCTGGCGGCGCATCGGCTGCATCTACGTATTCCTGCGGAGGCCCACGTGGTCATGGGGCATACGCGGATGACTACGCAGGGCAGCGCGAAAAAGAATTACAACAACCACCCGTTTTCCGGCTGCGTAAAGGGCAAACACTTTGCACTGGCGCACAATGGTGTGCTTTGGAATGACCTTGAGCTGCGCCGCACAAAACATCTGCCGAGAACAAAGGTGCAAACAGATAGTTTTATCGCTGTGCAGCTCATCGAGCAGCAAAAGTCCCTCAGCCTTTCTGCCCTCAAATGCATGGCAGAACAGGTTGAGGGCTCGTTCTCTTTCTCGGTGCTCTCCGAACAGGATGATCTCTGGCTGGTCAAGGGCGACAATCCTCTTACCATTGTCCATTTTCCGGCAGCCGGCGTCTACATCTACACCTCCACCGCTGAGATTCTGAACAAGGCGTTGGCTCGCTGCGGAAACTGGCTTGGGCGTGGAGATAAGGTTGATATCGAGATGGGGGATATTGTAAGAATTGACGGCAACGGTCGCATCACTCGCGGCGCGTTCGATGCCTCCAAATTCTATCGCTCGTCGTGGGGGTATTGGGATACGCCACTATACCCAAGATTACCGCATTCTGAGGAGGAGCATCTCGCACTTTTGAAGCCGGTTGCAAAGGCGTTTGGCTTTACAGGCGAGATGGGCGATCGATTGCTTGAACAGGGATTCTCAACCGACGACGTTGAAGAACTTTTATATGAAGGAGTGTATTAACCGTGTCAGGAAAAGCTAAAGTGAAGTCTAATTATAAAGTACGCGGCAGCAGTGTAGACCTGTATTGCTCCGTGCATGTACACCGCACCAAAGGCCGCAGCAAGTCGAGCTGCAAGGCCAGTACGCGCGGCAAAAGACGCTGAAGGGAGTGGTGGTTGTGAACCTGAACTACGTAATGGCCGGAATGATGCTCACGCTCTTCGTCCTGTTTCTGGCTGAGGGCATTTGCGCCTCAATTCGGAAAGAGCGGTGATTTCATGCCTGTCTTTTTCGCTGTCATCGGCACGCCGCTCTACGATTTTGCCGCTGGCTGCGTTCTGGCGGCAAATGTCTACTTGATGGTAAGGGGCGGAAAAAACTACCTGAAGGGGCGGAAGAAATAATAAGACATTCTTCTTTTTCGCAGCATGTGCTATATTATATGTATCTACTTGCAGAGGAAAATGCCGTACCCGTTCAGGACATAACGAACATGCTGCCAGAATGCCTGCCTGTCAGCAAAACGATCCGGATACTTCTTTCCGTCCACAAAAGAAACCCTGTTGACAATCATGTGGACGTGGGGATTCGGCTCCCAATGGATGTAATAGGCCACCTGATAGCGGTCTGCAAAGAAGCGGCCGCATGCCTCTGCGATGAACTGTACCATCGACAGAGAAGGCGTCTCCCTCCTGGTAAACGCGATAATGATGTGCTGAATACGGGTCCCATAGTCTTTATGGAACTGCTGTGCGGTACACTGCATTTCCGCCGCTGCTGTTGTCAGGGATTCCAGATGAAAGACTCCTGCAGCAACAGCCTTTTCCGGATTACCGCAATAGCACAGCAAGTCTTCATATGTAGAACTATCTTTATATTTATATGGGAGAGTTCTTTCAACAAATTTGATATAAGCCATAATAGTGATCATTCCTTTCTTCTCTGAGGGACTTCTCCGCGAGGGGAGGAAACTGTTCCTCCCCTACGGGTCCCCAAACTTTACCGGAATGTTCACAGCGTTGTAAGACTTTATTTTGCATTCTCTGTCGCACACTGTCCGCTCTGTCCGCTGAGCAAAAAAAGTGCCCTAATACAGGCATTTTTCTCTCAGGTGGACAGAGCGGACAGATAAATCGTATTTTACGGTGGGAGGAAATCAACCATGTCCAGTAGCGAAAACACTTTCAGCACGCGATCTATAGACAATGGCAAACAATACCATGCAGAATGTCCAAACAGCGTAGATAATCAGGATAGACGCATAAAAGAAATATGGGAATCTTTGCAGCATATCATTCTAGAAAGTCCTAGTACTCGTCCTATGGATATAACGCCCGCCAAGTTTGCAAGAGATATACTCGAACTATCACCTCACACTGTCAAAAAGCGAGTAGATGCTGCTAACCTATCATTTCCTGTCTGTCGTTTTTCAAACTACACCTTGTATCCTTACGAGTGCCTTCCCATATTGAAAGCTTATATGCAGAAAGATCTCTGGAAGTGTGGATGCTTTACTGATACCCGCGCTTTTTTTGAGCAATTGGCCAAAGAAATAAAAACTCCCGGGACATCCTCATTTTGTATTAACTACTTATACACAGATCCTGACTTTGAACAGTTCTTATTATGCTCTAATTTGCTTGAAACGCTTGACAGCCGTATGGATATTATCAAGGCATTAACTAATACTTTAGCTCAAGCAATTAATTCTCATAACCAGTTAACAAATCCAAACAGGAATATCTTCAACGCCATCACTAAGCTTGACGACATTATTATTGAATTAGTCAACTACTTAGGCTGGATTGACGAGTCTTCTGCATCAGTTGACAGTACACATAGTGAAAAAGGGAAAACTCATATTCCCACTCCATCCGACTATGTAAAAAAGTGGTGTGAAGATTTAAAAGCTGAACGAGCTAGGATTATTAAGAACGAAAGAGAAATCACATTGCAGTTTCCTAAAAACATTCCATCAAACGATTGGATTGATAAAAAAAAGCATAATCGCATTAAAGAATACGCTCTGGACGTACAGCTATATGAAAACTTATCAGATAGGCAAAAGTCCTTAGCCGCCTATTTTAGCGCTCTTCTTTTCGAGTCAACTTTAATCTACCAAGAAACAAATCTCATTTCAACGTATAAGCCCGATAAGGTTAGATTTTATACTCATGGCCTTATAAATTATCTGGCAGACAAATATCTGATTGCTGTGCGCTATGGTCGTCCTATCCCTATATTTGATGAAATCGAAGCTCCTTCTCAATTACCTCTCCCAAAGGTTCTTTTATATAAAACAAAAGAGCTATATAGGGATATAACTGATGCCCTTATTAAGATACAACATATCATAGAGCTCTCTTACCAATTTCTAGTTTTTTCGGATTACAGCTCTTATGAGCATACTACAAAACTCTTTCGCTCCATATACGGAAGGTTCGCCGCCGCTACAATCTATGAAATCTTTTCTGAAATGAAAAATACGGTATTTCCCTTACAGCTACTTACCCCAGATATATCTTTCAAGCCTCATAAAAGCCAAAGTATCACTAAGGATTCTTCTCCATCCGATCTTTCCTATCTCCGAGCCATGTTTGATTGTTTACAATACATGCCACTTAGGCTAGCAGACTCAAAAAAAAAGATTATGTTCTCTTTATGAGAGTTTTCTTCAACATTCAGCAGATAGGCCTCTCACACCTTATGAGGCATATGCGTTGGGATCTATTACTGTTGAATCTTTCTGGCGTTTTGCTGCAGCTGTCTATTCTGAGCAGTTTGCTGGAATGTTTTCTCAGTATCAGGCATACATGAAGAAAAATTTTCACACTCCTGTCTCTCACGATTTGCAATAGTGTTTACTGCACTATTGCAAATCTTTTTATCTATTTTGCCAATCATTGCATTTTTAAAAATTTTTCGCTCACTAAATGTAACCGTCAAAGCAGGCAGCGGCTGGACAGACATGGGACAATAGTGGTGGGGAGTTGTGAAACTTTCCACCACTATAATGTTCAGGGTGTGAAGTAAATGACGAGCAATGAGCTGAAACATGAAGCCAAGAAGCAGGAATGGAGCATGTCTATACAGGAATGCAGGGGCAGCGGTCTCTCTGTAAGTGAATGGTGCCGGCAGCGGGGTGTTACGACAGCCACCTATTACCGTTGGGAACGTGAACTGTTGACAGGCGTACGGAAAAACGGAGCACCGCCATCAACGGCCGTGACCTTTGCGGAGCTGCCGGAACCGAAGAAAATGTCTCGCAACGTAGCGGAACGTTGCGCCACACTGCATATTGGGAAGGCCAGTCTGGACATTTACCCCGGTTGTGACGCGGAACAGCTGAGACTGCTGGTGG
>OGMO01000820.1_pt1 | contig 23919 bp, 20 predicted proteins | sample 1573241 | NCBI WGS metagenome assembly OGMO01 (sample SAMEA2581896, study PRJEB24529) | metagenome | biome: Human gut stool | place: China | collected 2011 | reverse complement strand
GGGAGAAAAAAGATCTTTTGAAAAAGGCTCCTGAATCTGGAGTTAGAATAATTCCTCAACAGACTTAATGTCAAACTTAATTTTTAGATGTATGAGAAATTCAGTAACAAATTTTCAACTAGTTATCAAGGCTTATTTAGACGAACTTTCTAAAATTGATGAACAATTTGCAGCTAAATATCGCTCAGAAGAAAAAAGTATCGAGAAATGTTGTGCTTATATAATCTCGGAGATGAAGAAATTAGCGCAGAACGGCGGTATGGGAGCAACAGACGATGAAGTTTACGATTTAGCAGTCCGTTATTACTTGGAAGATGTGAAAGTTGATACAAAAATTGGTGATCATGTCAGGATTGTGTGCAACCAAATAATAGAATTAACGGAGGAAGAAAAAGAAGAAGCTCGTCAGAAAGCTATCCGTCAGTATCAGGAAGAAGAGCTTAAAAAGTTACAGAGCCGAAAAAAGCCAGCAGTGAAAAAGGAAATTGAAGTTCAACCATCTTTATTTGATAGCCAAAATGAAACCGCAGAATGAATTTGAAAAAATAGTAGTTAGTGCAAGTGCTAAATTACCCTCACTGACCAATAAACAAATACAATGGGGATTAGATAATAGTATCCAGTATGTAGCACGTTACAATAAAAGGGAATATACCTGCACAAAATGCGGTCATCAATGGCAATCAAATACAAAGAAGAATTATGTGAAATGTCCTCATTGTGGGACCCGATTACTTGTACACGAAGGCTTAAAAAAAATATATAATCAGACAGCATATTTTACGGTATTGACAGCTTGTGAAGGTTATCAAGTTATAAGAAGTATTGTTGTTAGATGCAAAATGCAAGTTGGAAGTCCAGCTGCATACGATTGGTCTGAAGTCATGCAAAGATGGATTGCAGCAGACGGTAGGTATGTGACCTTTGCAAGGTTACGACAGACATTTAATACAATGTACTTTGACCTTTGGTTATTTCGTACCGCATTAATCTTGCGCCGGTGGAATGAGATTTATGACAGGATATATTCAGGTACGGTGTGTCCTTATATGTCAATGATACCGGAACTAAGAAGAAGAGGGTTAAAAAGGAGTTTATATCGTCATTTTTCATTTGATCTTATTATAGGGTTATTACGTAGTAGTAAGGTAGAAACATTATTAAAGATGAATCAAAAAAAATTGTTGCATAAACTCTTGATAGGTCGTTGTAATATTGATGATTATTGGCCATCTATTAAAATTTGCTTCAGAAATCATTATCTTGTTAAAGATGCTAATACTTGGTGTGATTATATTGATATGCTGAAATATTTAGGCAAAGATATTCGCAATGCGAAATATGTTTGTCCAGCAGACTTGAAAAAAGAACATGACAAGGCAGTTCGTAAGAAGCTAATTAAAGAAGTTGAGGAGGAAGTTAATGCTCCTGGGTTTTATCTTAAGGAACTATCTTATAAAAAGAGTAAAAGTAAATTTTTAGGCTTGTCATTTAGCGATGGTCTTATTGATGTAAGACTTATCGAAAGTGTTAAGGATATGATTTTGGAAGGAAAGGCGATGCATCATTGTGTTGGTCATTACTATACAAAAGAAGATTCTCTTATCTTTTCTGCCACTATCAATGGAAAGCGTATAGAGACTGTAGAAGTATCAATATCACAAATGAAGGTTGTTCAGTGTAGTGGTGTATGCAATAAAAAGACTCAATATCATAATCGAATTATTCAACTTGTCGAAAATAATTTCTCTTTGATACAAAGTCGAGTTTCGGCTTAAAGGGATAGGGGTTAATCCCTATCCCTTTAAATATAGTACCGAATTACCTAGTAAAATCCCTTATACATTTGAATATTAGCCCAATAGTCAGAATAAAGAGTGTTTTGATAATAAATTTTAATATCTGCATATCAGTTTTTTTTAAGCATTTCATTAAAATCTTTGCTTCCTTGAGCTTTAATGATATGAAGCCAATCAGCTTCAATTCGGTGAGATTTGAGGAAAACCTTGGAACTGAAATCTTCTTCCTTTATTTCAAGTTCTTGGTTCTCCAACTTTACTATAACTTTTCCGTTCGAGTTTCGGAAAATCTTTGGCTGTTTTCCCTTTACAAAAAAATAGGCAGCTGCAACATCGTATATGTGTCCTTGCAGGTCATTGTCAAAGGCAAGATATAGGACTGTATTTGGAAATAATTTGCGAATATCCTTTATTTGCCCATATCCTAAGTTACCACCTAATGATATGAATGCGGCATTAATTCTCATACGTTCAGGAAGAAGTTGATATAGTGCCATCATATCAAGTGCACTTTCTCCAATGTATAAAGATTGTACATCATTCCATTTGGGAGCAAAGGAAGCTATCCAACATGCGGTAGACTTGTTTCCTCCTGAGCAGAATCCTTTATACCCTTCTTGCTTGTGTAGGTTATAGTTCCGGAGTTCATAATTCACGACTTGATCGGGATTAGATAGAACTCGATAGGGAAATGCAACATTCATATAATTGTTTTTCTTGTGAGATACTGTACAAACAGAACCTATTTTTAAAAAATCAGATATCGTGGAAGAATCCATTTGCCTTATTTTACCAAGATAGGCATAGATTATCTTTAGATTACAAGTTATACTGTAATCATCAAGGCAGAATTTTGCTTCATTATTAAGAACTACGTTGTTTTTATGTTTTATAATATCTAACCCAGCCAGCTTACACAAGATGTCTGCAACAGCATCATATCCGAACCCTTGATAGCCGGAAAATAGGTGTAGGCGGTTCATTATGAAATTTACAACATCTCCCTTGTCTCCGTATCCGTTCCGGCTGAAGAATGTTTGTGAGTAAGAAGTCGTATATATTACGATTTCATCTACCTTTGTACTGCCGTTAAATAGACGATATTCAAGGTATTTTTTACCTGCTCCAGTATTCAGACGGTAACCGATATATTCAGCTACATCACTAATTTTTATATGGTTTTTAAGTTCTTGGAATGATGTATTATTCATATTTTGCTAATTCACTTCTTAACTGAATATTTTCTGCTATTAATCTTTTGATTGTTTCCTGGTAACGGAAGTAGCTATATATAGCAGTAGTTATTGCCATTCCTGGCTTTTTATATCCGGTATCTTTTTTTAACAACTCTATAAGCTGTAGTTCCTCTTTTCCAAGATATATTTCAAATCTCTGTTTCATTAATTCTCTTCTGGTTCAAGGTCCATTATGTACCACCAGCATTGAGAACCAGCAGGATATTCTTCTGGATCTCCGCAACTCCAATTTTGGTTAGCCAACAGAGCTTCTATTTCTATTTCTGGCTCGTCGTACTCCATTTCATATTCTTCATTCCAAATAGCCGAAATGATATTTTTGTCTTTTGATATTTCTACCATTTTAAAGCATGGAAGAACTTGTAATACTTTTAGAAACTTTAAATTGTCTGTTGATCCAAGTATGAAAAATTCAGGTGTTCCCATAATTATATTATTTTTAGTTACATAAATTCTTTTGATTCCTAAAGCATCTTCAATACGTTGGATGACATCTAATCCTGGAGAGTATTTCCCTAATTCAATAAGGGATATATTTTGTCTTATAACATTGCTTTTTTCAGCTAATTCAGACTGACTTAGGTGCATAAGTTTCCTTATATTACCTAACAATTCTCCTATCTTATGTTCTTTTTTTGTTTTCATGTTGCAAATATAAGTGTTTTTATTATTGCAGTAAATAAGATGCAAGATAAAATTTTATATAAACACTATTTAACATATTATATTCCCTAATATTTTTGATGTAACATTCTTTTCATTCTTGACATTTTATCTGTTTAAGTTTATTTCATCAGGTATGAGAGTATATGTAGATTTTTATTTCCCTATACGTTTATTGCCAATAATCTTGCCATGTTGCTGATTTTTCTGAGTTGAGAGTAGACGGCTTTATGGATATTAATAAGTTTGTGTTAAATAGTCTACTTTCAGGAACGTATCGTCAACAGTAGGAAAACCTACCTTAACAAAATCTCCATGTACTTACGTAAGACAGTCAATTGCGTACAATCTGCATGCAGGACTGTATGATGCAAATGCTAGCAACCATCATCTTGCATAAGCTATAGCTTAGCCCCCCTTCAGAATGTTCTTCACCATGTTTGAATACAAGTACAGATCTTATTTAGTAAACCCATAAAGATGAATTGCCTTGTCCAAAGTTCCAAGACCTACGGCAATGCGGCTATATTTAAACTAAGAATAAGGAAGCTCGACATTTCAGAAAAATGTTATATGACATAACAGTGACTTTAATGTCGCTTACAACATAAAATTCTAGGTTTTACCTTAAATCTACGCTTAACTTTATTTCTTCGCTTTTTTCCCCTAGACGTATGTTAATATGCGTTAGCATAGAGCTAAAGCTCATTGAGCTTTAGTAATGACTATTAAGGAAGAGCAAGAGGTGTTCCCGCATAGCGAAAACAGCAACAACGCAAAGCGCTGTTATATAGATAGATAATTATATATTATGTATACAAAATGTATACGTCTGTATGTAATTTCTTATATAATTAACAGATTATTAATTTATAATATCGTATACAATTTGTATACGTAAATTATAAACAACTGATTATCAGTAATATAAAATTTAAAGAATTTATGTCGTATACGTATGTTTAAATTAAATATATTATTACCTTTGTATCAATGAAATACACGTATACGATATGTCAGAAGTATTAGATAAAAATATTAGAATTTCAACAAGGGTAAAATATGCTCTTGATGAGATGAGAGGTACAAAAAGTTGTAATGAACTCATAGAACAAATGATAAATTATTTCGAAGTTACTGGCTATAATCCAAGAAGACCAAATATTGATTCTATTCAGAAAATAGGTCGTAGAATTGAGGATCTAATCAAGATAGTCAGGAGTCAGGAGAAAGATATTTTTCGCCCGCTGCTTGACAAGTCTTTTAGTTCAGGAAATATGAGTATGAATAATGAACAGCTCGTTCGTTTAGCCAATGAAAACAAATCTCTGAAGGAAGAACTTCAGCGTTATAAGCAGTCTGGAGAATCCCCCGAAGAATATAAGAAAAAGCTGGAGTCATTAATTAATTTGATTGATGTCTTTTGTGATAAAAGACAATTTCGGCGTGCGGCATTTGGTGATGATCTACAGGTTCCGGAATCATACTTTGATAAATTATTAGATAAAGTAAAAAGTGAATATGTATTGTAGTGTCCATCGGCCGGTAAATACTCCGGGTGTTTCTGATAATAAAGGTTCTTGCCTTCAGTTGGTAGAATATTTGTCCAAAGAGGGGAAGGATGTAAGACCTTATTTTGATTCCTTCTTTTCTTTTGAGCAGGATTTCGTTTCTGGGGCAAATGTGCTTCATGTGATAGATAACAATCATCGTACCTTGAAAAGAAACGAGGATAAGTTTTACATGCTATCTGTTAATCCAAGTCAACATGAGTTAAAGCATCTTATCGCTAAAGTTACCGGAAAAAATAGCGTGAATGATTTTTTCGAGTTGACTAAGGAAGAACAGGAACATGTGATTTCGGAACTCAAGAATTACACACGCCATTGTATGGATGAATATGCTGCTAACTTTTATCGAGAGAAAGTGAAGTCAGGGAGTGATCTTGTTTGGTTTGGTAGAGTCGAAACAGAAAGATATTATAAGGGAGACTCTGAGGAAGTGAAAAATGGTAGAGCAAAGTGTGGAGATAAGAAACCAGGATTACAGCTTCATGTACACATAATTGTATCAAGAATGGATAAATCTCAGACAGTTTCATTGTCTCCACTAACCAAGAGCAGAGGAAATAGACAGCTGCTTGATGGAAAGGAAGTAGTGGTAGGATTTGATCGTTCCGAATGGGCTGAAAGATGCGCTACCAGATTTGCTGATGATTATAATTATTTACCATATTATGTATATAATAAGAGGGATTATGAAGAATGGAAACAGCGTCAGCAGATGCAGGTAATTGCAATGCGTGAATTAAAACAACAGCTGTTGCAAGGTGAATTAAAGAATGAAAGAAAAGTATTTAATAATTCTTTACGAATATACCGTTTTATCGTAAATCCTAAAAGGGCATTTATCAATGAAATGAAAACAATAGCTTTAAACGTCTTAACAGGTAAATCATTATGAAACTATTAGAAATAATACAAGATGAATGGTTTTATTATGGCATATTATTCTGTTTGAGTTTTTTAATTGGTTCGATTAAACTATTTTCTAAAGTTTGGTATAATATTGCCTTATTTATAGTTCTTATGCTACTAGAGGTAGTTATCTGTAATTTGTTAGGTGTAGTTTATCTCTATCCAATTATTCTTGCTTTTGTGGTATTCATATTGTTTATATTGAAAGATTTAAAACCCAGCAACTCAAGGAATCGGATTAATGATAATGCAATATGTTTGCCGGTTATTTCCGGAGTCAGTGGTCGTGAACTTAAATTTTACTACTATTACGCGAATTTCCTTGTATATGGAGGTGCTGGAAGTGGTAAGACAAAGTCAATAGGAAAGTGGCTTTTGCAGGAATATATTAGGTTGGGTTTTGCTGGATTTATCTATGACTTCAAGGATATAGATTATACCCGGACAGCATATAATTTGATGAAGAAATATGATTATAAAGGTGAGTTCTATTATATCAATTTTGATAATTTAAGTCGCTCATACAGATTCAATCCACTAAAAAATGTATCGGATAAAACTGTATTGATGCAGCTCATGGAAGATATGCTGTTATCCATGCAGGCTAAGGATGCAAAGCAGGATGAATGGTTTGCCGGAGGATTGGGTATTCTTAGAGGAGTAGCATATAGATTGTATGATGAGTATAGAGAGTATTGTACAATCCCCCATATTCTTACTCTTATAATGAATTCTTCTCAGGATAGTCTTACCAGATTCCTGGAACAAAATACAATATCTGAAATGATGGCAGGAGCATTTTTGAAGGCTAAAGGCTCTGAAAAAACACAGGCTTCGTATATCTCCACTCTGTCAAATCAAATTGCGACAATGGCCACAGATGAAAATATCGCATGGGTTCTTTCCGGCAATGATTTTGATTTTAATCTGATTGATCCAGAGCACCCGAAGATGTTTGCTGTCAGCAATAATTTTTCAAAGAACTCTGTCTATTCACCTGTTATAGCTATGCTTTTGAGTATTTCGTCACGTCAATTTACGATGCAAAATAAAGTCCCGTTTGTCTATTTCCTGGACGAGATGACAACCGTTAAGATAAAGAATTTTGAAACATTACCGTCTGTCTTGCGTGAATATAAAGCAGCTTTTGTTCTTCTTACCCAATCCGGTGCGAAGCTGGAAAATCTGTACGGAAAACTTGACCGTTCTTCAGTAGAAGCGAACTTCGGTAATATGTTCCTCGGGCGAACTAAAGATGTGGAAGCCTTGAAGTATTACCCGCTTTTCTTTGGTAAGGAAGAAAAAGAGAGACGTTCGAGAAGCGCAGGAAAATCTGGTTCCTCTTCCAATTCCAGCGTGACTATATCATCACAGAAAGAGGATGTATATCAGGGTAAGGACTTCTCTGAACTTGAACCAGGTGAATTTATTGGTTCTGCTACGCGAGCGAATGTAAAGGAATTTAAGGCCAAATTTAAGATGTTTGAAATGGAAGAAGAGGAATTGCCTGTTCATGAATTTGTAACGCCGGAACAGGTAACGGAAAATTATGATAGGATAATTCAGGAAGTTCATGCCATTTTAAATGGCGATATTTGATAGAAGAAAAGAGAGCAATTATGCTCTCTTTTTTCATTCTGCCTCCATCTCACTTGATGAAGCAACGGATTTTGTGGCATCATTCAGTCTGACAGAATAGCTGGAGAGATTTTTTACTATCATCAGATTCTTGTTCTTATTGATACTTAAAGGCATTCCTTTTGTAAGAGTATCCCAGTTGTTATAGGTTAGGTCACTGATAGACATGCCTTCAGATTTTAGAGCTTGAGCAATATCAGATGATAAGTCATATTCTTTCCCCTCTGCGGATAATATTACTTTATCTCCATTTACATCAAGCGTGCGGCCACGATATTCTGTATGAACACTGGTGTCTTTGTTGTTCTTCAGTTCATTGTTAATCTTGTTATTTAAAATTGCTGCTTCTGATTTGAGTTGTCTGAGTTTATCCTCTTTCGGCCAATTTATATTTTCCAACTTGGCCTGTAACTCGCATATGTCGTGCTTGTAACGGGATATATCAAGCTCCATCTTTTCAGAACGGCCGCAAAGACTGTTACCAAGTTCCTCAAGCCATTCCGGGCATCGGTCATAAGCCAATGGCAAGGCTGTTGGAGACTGATATTGCCGACCACTGAAGCCGACAAGACCGAAATATTTATTCCCCTGTACGCTCTTAATATATATCTGATGACTTTTGTAAGTCCCGATATATTCTACTACACCGTCATTCATAGTAGAAGCCCTCCAGGCATTCAAATATTTCCCAGTGTCTTTCCCATGAAGGTGTGTCTGGTCTTTTGAAATGAAATCTCCTTGGGAGCTTCGGAACTTTGCATAATCATTCTTCATATCGAGAACTGTACTTTCAGAGACAGCTTTCTTTTCAATGATTCTTTTCAATTCATGTCTTGACTTGTCTATATCGCGGAAAAATAATACACGTTCCTTCTGCAGCTGCGTTATCTGCTTATCCAGTTTAGCCTTATCAAGCAAATCTGTATTACCTGATAAAATAGCCACATATTCTGCAAAGTTCATACCGGATTTTTCATCCAATGCTCCTTCATCAAGTGTTCGCACTCCGAGTTGCTGACTTTTCAACTGGCCAATGAAAAGCTGCTTGTTCTGCAGCAGGTTGAACTTGTATGCATCCAAAGATCTTTCCGTTGCATAGGTGATTATATCGACCTTATTACCGGCATATTCTTTCGCAATAATGTTTCCTTTACGTACAGCTCGGCCGTTACGCTGCTCAAGATCCGACGGTCGCCAGGGAGTATCAAGATGATGGACTGCTACTGCACGCTGCTGGGCATTAACTCCGGTTCCTAACATGCTTGTAGAACCCATCAGGATACGTATTTTCCCTTCGTTCATCCCTTCTATCAGTTTTTTCCGACTGCTTTCAGTTTTGGCCTCCTGAATAAAACGTATTTCTTCCGGTGGAATCTGGTAGTTCTCTACAAGCTGCTGCTTGATTTCACTGTAGATGTTCCATTCTCCTGGCTTGTACGTGCCAAGGTCACAGAAAACGAACTGTGTTCCCTTAACCGCATTGAACTTCTGATAGTATTCGTATAGTGTCTGTGCGCATACGCTTGCCTTGTTCCCGGTCTCTCCTGCATATTTTAAAGAGTCAATCATCCGCATGTCAAGAGCCATTTTTCTTGCATAGTCAGTGGCAATAAGCATCTTTGCCTTTTCTTCTGTTTCTGACAAGGGAGGGCGTCCGAGTAAGGTTGCATTTCCGGATTCAGCAAACTTCATCAGTTTATCTATAAATTCTTCTTGTGCCGGTGTTGGAGGAATACTTTTGAATATGGCATTCTTTTCCGGGCGGTCAAGACCAATCATGTCGGCTGTCCTGTAATCGGTAATTTCGTTGTAAAATAGAGCAAGTTCCGGTACTTTCACGAAGTGACGGAATCGTTCTTTTTGTATAATGTTGTTGGTTACAGAGAACTCAAACTCCGTAGTTTTTCTCGTGTAGATTGCTGCCCAGGCATCGAAACATGTAATGCCTTGTCGGTCGAGTGCCTCCGGCCTGAGATATTTGAACAATGCATACAGCTCTGTCAAAGAATTGCTGATAGTGGTTCCAGAAAGAAAAGTGGCCCCCAAATCACGTCCCGTTCTTTTCTGTATATCTCTGATTGCAAAATAGAGATTCAGGGCTCTTTGGCTTCCGTCAGGATTGCCAAGTCCTGCTACACGGTTATGACGTGTCGAAAACATAAGGTTCTTAAACTGATGTGACTCATCAACAAAGATATGGTCGATACCCATGCTGCGAAAATCAACCGTATCGTCTTTTCTCAGTTTTATGTCGTTCATTATGGTGTTTAGTTTGACCTTCATGTTTTCTATACGTTTCTCAAGTCCTTTTTCCAGCTGTCGTCCTGAATATCCCATACCGCTATTTTTAAGAACATCAAGAGCTTCTTCCACATCTCGTATTTCATCTTCGATAATCTCCTTCTGAATGTCGAGTGACTGCGGTATCTTCCCGAACTGGTCATGTGTCAGAATCACACAGTCCCAGTTGTTGTTTTTTATTTGCTGGAACAGTTCCTGACGGTTGGCAGGTTTGAAATCATCCTTTCCTGGATACAGAATCTTAGCATGTGGATAGGCTTTCCGGTAAGTGGCAGCTATCTCATGGACGTTTGCCTTCAGACCGATAATCATAGGTTTGTGGCAGACGCCGATACGTTTCATCTCGTATGATGCTACACACATGATCATGGTTTTACCCCCTCCTACTTCATGGTCGGCTATTCCTCCACCGTTCTGCTTCAGCATCCAGATACAATCTTTCTGTGATGGGTACAAATCCTTATAATCGAACTTTTCAAAGCTCAGACCAGGGAAAGTTTGGCAGGAACCGTCATAATCCGGACGGACAAAGCAGTTAAACCGTTCGTTATACATGTCTGCTAGCGATTGTTTCACTTCATCAGGCCGATTATTCAACCAGTCAATAAATTTGTCCTGAATATCCTGCACCTTGCTGGCTGCAAGCTGTGTTGATTCTGTATCAACAACAGTTTTTTTCTCGCCGTCTATATAGACAGTTTTCGTAATCTGTGGGAATGTGTTCTGCAGTGCATTGTTCATGATTTCCTCTGCGTTCATTTGATGGTTGATTCCATACAAGGAGTTAGCAGCAGAAGAATATTCTCTCATTTTTACAAGGAATGAATCAGAAGCAGACGTATAGGTGATGGCCGTTTCTACACCGAACAGTTCAGTTGCAAACCCTGAATATAAATCTTGCGGAATCCACCTTTCACCTAAATTGAAGTCCAGTTCATTGAATGGAATAGGCTTCGGCTTAACTTCCTCGAGTGCATTTAATGTATCTTGAATATCATGCGCTCTTTCCGGTCTTGTTGTAAGATAGGGTTTAATCTCTGCGATTTTCCTATACACGTTTCCGGATAACATACTTCCGGAATGTTCCCATTGATATGTTGTCGGATTATAATATATTTTACCTTTCAGCTCTGCTTGTATCTGATTATCATCAAGTCCGGTACGCTCTTTCAGGTGTGACCAGTCAACACATCCGTAAAGGTTAAGTGAAGACGCCAGAGCTTCGTCACATGTAAGATTTTCTGTGACTTTTTTGGAAAATGCAACCGGCTCAAAGAAAATGTCTGCTTTGATGCGTTCTCCGTTCTCGTATCTTTCCAGCGGTAAAATATCGGTCGATAAATTATCCGACATGATAATACTTGAGGCAGATTCACGGAGTCCGCCATGTAGAGATACAAAATAATCATAACTTCCATTCAGCTTATCCCGAAGTGCCTGGTTCTCTGTCAGTGTGTCCTTTTCGAAATCAAACAGACGGAAATAGTCGTCCCGTACTTGTATGTAACCTTTCAGTATATATTCTTCATTGCGTGTCAGATAGGTAGCCGGCATGAATCCAAGTACTCTTTTCTCATTGTATTCCATAGTCCCTACCCTGTTCCGGTATATGACGAAGGTGCCGGGCTTATAATGGTTCATAAGCCATTCGTTGGCTATGACTTCATCTGTAACCTTTTCAAAGGTTGCTTTTGGCTCAGACTTTTCTTCAGGAAGATTGAATAGGTCACCAAGACTTACAAGTTTTTCACCTGTTACTGATTTCTGTTCATCACCTGTTACTGATTTACCAAGATAACTATGCTTCAGGTATAACTCCAGATTAAATTTTTGGTCGAAGTCACGTTGGAGTAACTCAGACAAGGTGCTGTAAGTTGTATCATTGCTTTTGAACTTAGTAACAGCTTTCCCATATTGGTTAGTACCTGCATATGGAATACCGAGATAATGTAGTTCAATCGGATTGTTTACATAATTATTGGGTGTAATAGGATTATCTTCACGACTCCCTATAAACAGTTTTTCATCATAACTAAGCTGTCTTTTTTGTGTGTTCTTTTGAAGGATGATAAGGTCTGATCCTACTTCTATACCTCCAGTTCCGGTAAATAAATCATCGGTAAGACGGATTGTACTAATCAGATTGGCATTCTGCATCAGGTAACGGCGGATTTCTTTATTGGAAGGAGAATCAGCAACGCCTCTGGTAGTAATATATACTACCAGCCCCCCTTCTTTTACTGCGTCAAGCCCTTTCACGAAAAAATAATTGTGTAGCGTGTTGGTGGCCATTTGTTTGATTGGGCTTCCTTTCTGATAAAAATAGTCATAGACCTTCACCGTGCCAAATGGAATGTTGGACATTACTAGGTCGTATATGCCTTCTTCCATTTCCGGAAGATTTTCGAAACCTTCTACCCGGACTTCCGTTCCTGGCTCTTTGGCTGATAGAATTAGTCCAGTCAATAAGTCTTTCTCATAGGCTGTACGATGTACCTTCCCTTCCGAGAAATTCAGGAATACTCCGTTCCCGCTTGAAGGATCCAGCATATAATCAATATTTCCTTTGGTTGAATTTTCTATTTGCTTTCCTATTGTTTTGACTATTTGTTCTGGTGTATAGAAAGCTGTAAGCACGGAGTTCTTCAGGCTGCGGTAGAAGGATTCTGCTGTAGATTCAGAGTCACTGTTCTCCTTGATTACCTGCTTTAATTCTTCCACCAAAGGATATAGGCTCTTTTCTGAGGATGGCCATTCCTCTACCGGACGGGTGTCGAGAATACATTTCAGACCGCCAAAGCCAGTGTACTTCTCAAGAATATCTTTTTCTTCCCTACTAGGAATACGATTCTCATATTTCAATAGGAAGGCTGTTCGGATAGCATTAATGTTATTAGTCAGTGCCTGGCTTTTATTGTAGCTCATAATGTTTGATGTATTGGTTTATATGTTCGCTGATTTCTGTATACAGTTTGTCATACTCTGATGTTCTCTCAAAATTGTCGTCAAGTTTGTATTTCCCTGCAATGGGTTGAACGAGAAGGAACATTTGCATGATGAACTTATCTTTATCGCTGAATGAAAGATTTATTTCTTCTATTATATCTTCGACGAGCTGATAGAGAGAAAAATGAAGTCCTGAATACAGAACTTCATTAACTTCATTCTGGCACTCTTCTATGTTCATGCCTTCTCTTGAACATTCGATGAATGTTTCCTGTGCAAGTTCACTACGTGATGAGATGAAATCATCATCCATAGCCATATCTGGATGGTATTTGACTAAATAGTCTTTAAGCTCATTGTAATATTTTGAATGTACCATAATATCATGCTTCTGCTTGACCCTGACGTGTCAATGTATTAATCACATTATATACTTTTAATGTATAGCCGGCAGGTGTTTGTATTTTGCTGATAATTTTTCCTCCCGGAATGTTTGCGAACCCTTTTTTCTCAATATCTTTTAATTGAGCTTTAGAGAGGTGGATTTCTTCGACACTTTCCTGAGACTCCTGAAGTTGCATCTTGGGTAATTCTTTGACAGCTTCTCCAGTTTGCTCATTTTGCATTTCTGTTATCTTGATTTTATATCCAGACGGTTCTTTCTTTAGTTTAATGGTTTTGTCCTTAATTGATGTTTCTCCACTTTTGATTAATTCGCTGATTTGGTCAGTGCTCATTTCATCCAACGTAAGATTGTTGTTCTTTAATTCACCCAACAGTTCCACTTCTGTTATTTTCTTCTTTGTGCCTTTCAGACATTCACGAAGGTGTGTTTGTTGTGGTGATATTTTCTCTACTTCCGGTGTGATCTTCACTGCCTCTTCTGACTTGACATTTTCTTTTTTAATATCTGATTGTTTTTCTATCTGATTTTCTGTTGTTTCTTGGTTTATATTTACGTTATAAACTCCATCCTTCTGTGATAGCACGATTTCTTTTTTTCCTACCCGGCACATACCGGTCGTAATAAGTTCCTGCCATTGCTTAATGCTCATTCTATCTACATTGATAGAGTCTTTAATAGTGTTATAGATGTCTTTTATATTGTCAGCTTTAATTTTTGTGTAGTTGCTTAACCAGGTAATAAGTTCTTCTGTTGGAATGTTCCATGATTCTTTTCCACGGAATATCTCATTAAATACTTTTTCTTGTTTCTCATTGCTTAACTTTAGGTCCCAAAACCTCTTGTAATCATTTCCTACATATAATTTGATTGCTTCTATGGAAGGGTTTTCAATCAGATTGATGCATTCAGGAGATGCGATCACTACCTTTAATTGTGTTTTTAATGTGGGTTTTTTAATGTTTACTATTTGTGTTGGGTTTTTACTTATTGCTAATAATTGTAGTGTTTCAGACGGATTTGGGATAAGTTTTATAAAAGATGGATTCTTAGAAATTGCAATTCGGCTAACATTTTCTGAAGGGTTCTTCAGTAAAAGAAAGACTCTGCTGTCTTTTCTGACGGCGGTAGAAAGTAGCTTTTCTGAAGGGTTGTCCAGTAAAACTATGCTGAATGGATCTTTCTTTATCGCTCTTGCATTGAAAAGTGAGCGTAAACTTTCTATTAAATTGAATCTCATAGCGTATCGTTTAATTTAAGTTTTAAAATTTCATTCTTAAAATATTCCTTGTAGTTCAGCTCATTTTCTTTGAGCTTATAGCATTGTGTAATGATTCCTGTAATGGTATCCAAATTCTTGTCGCTGGGATATATTCTAAAACCAGCAAGTTTCTCGACGGCAACCAGCATAGTACGGATACCTGGTTTAGGGATGCTAAAAATAGTTTCTGGTGTGTTAAGAACAGCAGTAAGCTGAGCAGCTTCACATGGATTTTCCAGCTCACTTATGAGGCATGGAGATTTCTGAATTGCCGACACCTGAATCTCTTTATCCGGATTCTTAATATATTTGATATTTTCGGGTTTAGAATATATGCATGCAAATTTTGCACGCAAACAAGGGTTTTCTATAAGTTCGATTGCATCAGGTTCTTTACTGACAGCGAGAATCTGTAGTTCCTCAGAAGGATTCTCGATGAATTTAATGTGGTATGGATTTTTGATTATGACATATTTTTTTGCTCGCTCACAAGGTTTATTAATCATGTTGATGGCATGTTCATCGAGACGGACTGCCGTACACTGCAAGTCCTCAGAAGGCTCAGATATGCTTCCTATTGATATTGGATTTTTTAGAATTTTACGTAAATTAGGATTAAATATTGATGCTAATACTTCTCTTATTGTTGCTTTCATAATTGCATGTTTACATTATAAAACATTCTCGTTTAATCTTTCTTTTTGGATATCTTGGTGTATTTTAAAAGTTATACCTCCAGGAGATTTTACCTTTAAAAGATACTTGTCGTTGGATAATTTGATTGGACTTCCGTTGATCAATGCTATAACTTCTTGTTCTGTTAAACTTTTACTAGATAGCCCAGCAGATTCAAGTTCTTTATTTATTTTAGCCTTAACATCAACAGTAAATGCAGTTTCAACCCCTTTCATTACTTTTCCCCTATCAATACAGTCTGTATACATATCCATACCTTTCGGCACATTTAAGTTGTCAATATCCCCATTGCTATCTTTAGCATAATTTTGAAGTAAAAAAGTTTTTGTTTGCTGAATATATGCAGTATCGTTATAACTTAACCCCGTGGATAGTTTGAACTCTTTGTAATTTTCGTATAATTTCTGAATATATTCATTATGTCTTATCTCATAATCATCAAGATAAATGTTCATACTATTGAGCTGTTCTCTTATAGAATTTGACAAAGGTAGCTTGCTCATTAGAAATGAATCATGTAGGGAAAGAATAAGCTTTCGTAATGGTTTCTCTACACATGTTATGTTTGAACCTTTATATTGATTACCTGTCACAGCGGTAAGGACATATGAAGTTGTTTTTGTTGTTGGATGAGTTATATAAGGATAATTGAAATAATTGTCCTTAACAATTAGCAATTGCAATTCTTCACTTATAGTTCTTCCAGCAAGAAAAAATTTCATTTTTTCGTCATTATTAGGTCGTGATACAAGCTGTTCTTTGCACCATTGACTTAGATGAGTTACATATATTTCTTTTAGCTGATTAGAGGTAAGCTCTATTCCTTTGAACATGCCTGGATTATATTCTAATGTTTTTTTAAAGGCTTCAGTAGATACTAAATTTAAAAAGGCTTCACATTGAGGGTTCGCTTTCAAAAGCATCTCTTGCGTTGCTGTATCATAGATACAACCAGAAAGACTTGCTGGTGACACTTTTGCTACATACAACAAACTATTCAGCGCCGGTTGATGGATTACAGGTAATAGTGTAGGATCAGCATGCAGAGCTTCTATTTGTACCTTTTCAGTAGGGTTATTAATACTTTTTATCAAGTAAGGAGCTTGACGAATGCAGGAGAGTTGCACTTCTTCTCCTGGATTTTTAATCCATATAATAGACTCTGGATTTCGTCTTACGGCTTCTAATTGTACGGCTTCAGATGGGTTCCTTATATATTTTATGCAACGGGTATGTCGGCTGATAGCGGCTAATTGGAGTTTTTCTTCTGGATGTTCATAATTACTGATGAGCGAAGGCTCTCTCTTTATGGATGCAATTTCTTTATATTGCTCTATCCACTTTCCTATTAAACTTTTCATGTCATTTATATTTTATCTACTTTCCAGGCGATAAGAGTGTTGTATGCTTTGTTTTCCCATTCTCGAGCTTTCATGTCAAATGAAACCTTGATTTTATCGCCTTCTTTAATCTCAAATCGTGTACAATTATCGTTCATCAACAGAAGACATACACTCTGTGGGTATCTGTCTTCGGTTTCGAGTAGAAATTCCATACTTTTCCATGGATTTCCTGTACTTTTACTTACCCCTTCCTGAATTGGGTATATTTTTTTTATAATTCCAATGATTTCCATACTGTTTTATTTTTATTTAAAGACTATTTTCTTTTGATGTTTCATTTAGAGAGCAGGGCTTTATAATTTTGTTAGCCTCGATTTGTGTACTGATATGGGTTTTACCCTTGACTATTGTGTCCCCCGATAGTATGACATCTCCGTCTATGCTGGCATGCTCACAGACACAAACGAAATCTGTTAGACGCGCATTTCCTCTTACCTTAGCATTTCCACGGATCTGCACATGTGAGGATAATTGTGCATAATCTGTTATGATAGCATTTCCAGAGAGTTTCGAGCAACCACCGACAATACTGCATCCGGATATTATTACGTTATCCTTGACTTTAGCCTGACCACATATTTCTACAGCATCACCAGTAAGAACATTCCCGGATAATTCCGCATTTTCACGTATAAGGGCACGTCCGTTTACTTTTACTTGTCCGGATAAAATGGCATTATCCCATATACGTGATTTACCTCCTATGTAAACATCATCTTTAATTATTATTCCGGAACCTGAAACCTCCGCATAGTCGGTAATCTTTGCATGCCCCATAATACGGCTTTTACCACCGACTTTAGCATTACCTTCAATTTCTACCTGATCGGATATTTGTGCTTCTCCAGATAATTCTATGTTATTCCCTGTAATTTTAACACCAGAATTCTTGATAAAGACTTTATCCTTGATTATACCATCAAAAGCAAGATGACCGCTAACTCGGCTTTCTCCACAAATAAGAGATTTGTTATATATATAAGAGTTGTTAGAAATAGCTGTCCCTTTGATTATGGAGTTGTCATACATAGTAGTATCAATGATTTTCGAATATTCCAAGGCCTTTGCATTCCCATACATAATTGAATTTCTCACAAGTGCATTATCCCCTACATATGCGAGATTAAAAACCGCAGAATCCGTAGTTATCCAGCAATTCCCATATTGAGAAAGATTATGTTCATGTTCAACATATCCACCAAGTTCACCAGCTCTGACTCCTGCAAAATCTTTCAGAGCACGTATGCGGTAAAGAGTATGTCCATCATATTCCTTAGAGTAGTTGGTTAATAAGAACTTTTTATTTTCTGGGTTGGAAACAATAGGTATATCTTGATATTTATTGGGATCGTCAGAAAAAATTTGTCCGTCACGAGTACAGACATATTTTTTACCATCTATCACTTCTACACTCAGCTGATAGACTTCATTGGTTATGTTGTTTATGTATTCTTTAGTGGGCTTATGTATTGGATTGAGGACAAGATATCCAAGAGTGTTGCCATTGGAGAAAATCATATTCCCAGAATCAGCCATATCATATATCTTCTGGAGATTTTCTCGAGTGAATGTTTTTCCTGGAGTGATATTGATATGTCTTGTTTTGGAAATATGTCCTGTAAATCCTTTATCCCCTTCTTCTGAACATGATATGCCGTTACCAGCAAAGAAAAAATGTAATTCTTTTGATTTTTCCATATATGTACTATTAAATTTCTACTGTTAATTCTATCTTGTTTGAGGTTATGCTTCAGCTTCGATACCATTAATCTTAGTACTATTTTTAGCAATATTCATTACTTTCATATTATATCCTGATGGAGTCTTCGTTATGCTGAATATAGCTTTTTTTGATTTGTTCAGCTGTAGTCCTTGACCTTTAAGTAACCTCTCCCACTCTGATGTAGCTATCTGATTCACATTTATATCGTTTTGTTTAAGTGTCTTTATAATATCTGTCGCATCATATTTTTTTCCTGCATACTCTATACTGGCAGTGTTACCATCAAGTGTCAACGTTTTACGATTACTCTTTATAACTTTTGAGAGAGTGTTGTTTTGTAATAAATCATTGACCTTATTAACTTCGTTTTCATTCAGAAAATAGGTCTGCATATTCTTGTCTGCTATGCTTCCAATGGTATAACAATAATCATTCCCACGCGGATAAATGATAACTTCCTTAATATTATCATTATATTTAATGCTTGCATTGATTATGCCATCATTATCTCTATATAATCTTGTAATTTCAGGAGTGTTCTCGCCTGATACTACCTGGTTATTTGATATTGCAGCAACCTTATTCTCTATCATTCCGACAGTTCGGCTGACATCCTTCAATATTTTATATAGAAATTCTGGATCTTTATTTATTTGCTCCAGCCAACTCTTTAAATATTGTGCGTTTTCTTTTCTAGGTAAGGGATTCATACCTATTTGTTTTCCTGCGAAAGCAGAAGATAATTCAGCTATAAGTTCTTCCTTGGCATATGACTCATCACCGAATTGTCCGAATTTTCGATTCAATCGCGAATGGTGTCCAGTGGAATGTGCCATTTCATGTAATGCGGTATAATAGAATTCTTTCTTATCTGAAAACTGCTCAAACGTAGGTAATGTAATAGCATCTTCCTTCCAGTTATAGGAAGCTTTGTCCTGATGTATGAGATTAATGGGGCATTCCCATTCCTGCTCTTTAATCATTTTATCCAAAAATGGATTTACGTAACTGTCTCCTTGAGCATGGATTTCAATTGAAAATCTATCTTGCATTAGATCCCAAGCTTCAGGATTTTTTTCAGGAAAAGACGTTTGTTCGATGTTGAATACATGGTAGAATGTGGTATAATGTGATACAGTGTAAGATTCTTTATCCATATCTGATAATTTTATAAAATCATCATATGGAATTTTGTTTCCCTCTTTGTCTTTTACAACTGGAGTATAGAAATTAACTGGGAAACCTTTTTCTCCTTTCTTTACATTTGATCCAAGTTCTTGTGCTTGTTTGAATGTGACGAATACAGGAGTTTTGTATCCTTTCTTTTCACACACTAATGATAGCAAAATCTGATTGAAATTATTGTATGACCTTCCATTAATGTTTTGTGCTTGACCGGAAAAATTAGCTCCAAACCAGGGCTTTTTCCAGTCACTGGCATTTACTTCATTTATTTTTGCTAACATCAATTCAGCATACTTTTGCAGTGCGTTTCTTCTTTGACTATCTCTTTCCATGTTAATTGTTTGATTGTTTTGATTACCGCAAAACTAAGTATGAACTAGGGCAACATCATTGCCTTCATATATTTTTGTTTTATGAAATAAAGTGTTAAAGAATGAAAATATAAACAATATTTCTGCATTAAATACGCTGCATAAAATTATAATTGTGTATATTTGTGTTATAAATTTATTGATAATAACTATGAAGGTTCAAAGAATTATATTTATTGCATTTATTGCAGCATTATTGGTATCGTGTCATACGGAAGATATACCAGTTCCTGAAAAGAATAGCGATAACACTGAGCAGACTGAAGATTCGGAAGATGAGCCGGAAGACAAACCGGTTAACGAAGAACTTCTGCTTGGGCTGGACGCAACACTGAATAACATGGTGGAATCACGAAGGGGGGTTATCAATGCTTGGCAGGCAGGCAATGAAATAGGACTATACACGCAGGACAGAAACCTGAAGTATACCTATGACGGATATAAGTGGATTGCGGCTGAGCAATATGAGGTACAGAATGAACAGACAGTCTATGCATATCATCCATATGACCAGAATGCGACCGACATGAAACTTAACATCGATTTGACAAAACAGGAAGATGTCCTGTTTGGAAAGTGTGCCGTTACTCCTGATTTCCCGACAGCCAAACCCGTAATGAATCATGCACTTTCACTTATCAGAATTAAGCTTCTGAGGGATGAATATATCGGAAAGGGACTCATTACGGATGTGATGATTAAAAACGTATCATCTTCACTCATAATGAACATTATTGACGGTGATGTATTGATTCAGAAAGATAAAAGTGATATTTCCATAGGAGGAGGGTTCATGCTTAATGATGCAAATCCAACCGTATCGGAAGCTATTCTTCCACCACTCTACCATCCGGATGGAGTATCACTTTCATTCAAGCTCGACGGAAAGGAAATGAGCTATACTTTCCCCTCCTGGCATGAATGGGAAGCTGGCAATATCTATACCTATACTATCAAGATCAAGGGAGCTTACAATGGAGAAGTTAACAAAGATGACGTGCCAATTGATGTAGAATACTGGAGTCAGTTCGGCAAGACAGACGAGATTGTTCTCAGAAGCGTAGATTATACCGACTTTGAAAATATGTTCTTCATAAGTACAAATCATACTGAGTTCGGATATGACTGCTACCAGAATGAGGGCAAGCCGTTCGGACTGTTCTATACACATGCAGGCAGTGAGCCCTTTGAGGGAAAGGTGCGCTTTGTATTCATGCAGGGCAGTCAGATAGTAGAAAAGTTCCAGCCCATTGACATCAAGATTCAGGGAAACTGGGACGGAAAGAAGATCCAGTGTTACGTGACTTCAGCACCCGGGACATACCAGCTTGTACCCTTGTTCCAGCGAAAAGGAGAATCTACCTGGTTCAAGGCGTTGGGGTATGAGCAGAATGGCTCAGATCAGGAATGGATGTACGAGGTCAAGGCGCCTGCACCGGATAACCTGCCTGCATTAAGGGATATATTCCTTGAAAAGGAAGGAGACAATACGAATTTCCTGTCTTATAGGATTCCATATAATGAGTTCTTCAATGTGGTGTACACCATTTCCAATAAAGGCAAGGGAGCTTTAAAAGGGGAAATCAAGGCGGTATGGGAACGTGAGTTCAAACTCAAGTCAAACTCCTACCGGCCGAGTGCTCGGAAACAGAATACTACCAATGACGTAGAGTGGGCGGATGAAATTGGCAGGGTAAGCGTCAGTATACAGCCTGGCATCCGCTACTGGAAAGGTATAATGGAGTGTAAGGTAACTAAGTTTTACGCTAAGCCGACCAATGCGAATGGAAATGAATATGCTGGTCCTGTAGTTCATTTGTACTGGAAGCCGGAAGGATCATCTGAGTGGACGCTCCTTCGTCTGGATGCGGACTATCTGTTCAACAACGATTATCAGGGAGCAGATGTCTGGGACGAAACATTGAATTACATTAATGTATCTTTAGAAGACTGGTATGATTAATTGAAAACTCATATTTTTCTATACATCTAACTTTCCCCCGCTGCAGTGATGCACCGGGGGTTTTTATTATAAATATAGATATCCATACATATAGATATACAGAAATATAAATGCGCAGATATATGGATATATAGAATTTCTTTCAGATATTGAAACCCTAAAGGATTCAGTTTTAAAAAGATGAAACCTTCAAGGATTCATTTGTCCTCACGTAACTTTCGGTTGAGTTCATTCCACTCTTCAGGTGTCAGCTGGTTGTATCCTTTTACTGCCATGTGTCGGAGTGCGTTCTCCATTTCGGATTTCAGAACGATTTGTTTGCCGAATATGGTAAACTGTTCCCACTCCCCTTTTTCATTCCTGGTGTATGTTCGGCTGTTGACACACCACAGGCAGCTGTCAATCTCGTTGCGATTTTTCCATTGTCGCATGTGTCTTAGACTCGAAAATTTCCGTGTGATTGTTCTTGGAATTGGCGTTATTACGTCCAACTCCAGCTTAAATTTCATTTCTATATCTTCATCTTTCATAGAATGTCCAAAATCATTTTTGCAGGTATAGAGAGTCTGGAGAACGCGAATATTTTTTTGCCCAGATCCTTCAGTGAGGCTCCGATATGGTACACTTCCCTATCGTCGATTATTAGGAACCGGTCGTGACTGTTGCGATAGGTCCGCACATTGATGGGCGGGTACTGGTCATTATGCTTGTCAAGGTCAAGCTGCAGCTGCGGAGTTATTCTTTGCGTATAGACCGTGGCCGATACGCCCGGATTTCGTTTGCTCAGCATGAGCAACACGGATTCATCAACATAATTGTCTATCAGCACGAGGGATTTTTTTGCTGTTCTGATTAAATCTGTTGCGAACTTGTATGCATCGAATATCTGTCCGTCATAAAAGATACCTTCCACCGGCGGCAGTGAAGTGCGGACAAAGAAATCTATCTTTTCCGAATGTTCTGATAAGGTATTCTTAATTTGAGCAAGTTCTTTACCCATGTCATTCAGCCGTTGATTGATGGAATATCCTTTCAACAAGTATTCTTTCAAGACCTTATTTGCCCATTGACGAAATTGAATACCTCGTTTGCTATTGACACGAAAGCCAATGGATATGATTGCATCCAAATTATAATATGTAAGGTTACGAACAACCTGACGCTTACCCTCTTGCCGAACTGTTCGGAAATCCCGAACAGTTGAACTTTCTTCCAGTTCTTCTTGCTCGTATATATTTTTAATGTGTTCACTGATATTAGCTTTACTTGATTGAAATAGTTCTACTATCTGTGCCTGAGTAAGCCAGACTGTTTCATCTTCCATTCTCACCTCCAGCTTGACTGTCTCGTCCGGCTGGTAAAGTATTATTTCTCCTTGTTCCATTTGTTAGCCTTTTTGATTTTCGTATTCCTGGTAATCACATGGTATTCCTTTATCCCGGCAACTTTTAACGTATTCAGCCCATTTTTTTGCATCAGTCACGTCAATTGGGTTGCGTAGAAAAGCATCTTTCCACGGCTGAATGAAGTCCTGAAAATCATGTTTGTTGGTGATGAAGTAGATAGCATTAGATATTTCCTCTCTCTCCCAGCCTTCTTCTTCCAATGGAGTATCACCCATTTGGGCATAAATATCGGCAACAGCTCGCAGCATCTTGCCAAACTCCTTGTATGTTGCTAAATTTCGTGGTTCTTTATTTCTCATTATTGTACAGATCTTCTATGGGTGATGAATACAAATATAATGTAATCTCGTGATACACTATGGTATTTATTGCCATTTTTTCTCTTTTCCTGTTCTCCTTTTTCGCTGTTTATTCTCTCCCCGGTTTTC
>OGMO01000811.1_pt1 | contig 24079 bp, 27 predicted proteins | sample 1573241 | NCBI WGS metagenome assembly OGMO01 (sample SAMEA2581896, study PRJEB24529) | metagenome | biome: Human gut stool | place: China | collected 2011 | reverse complement strand
TTGACAGAGAGAAAATCCAGAAGGTAATCAAAAAAGTGATTATCAATGGAGAGGATAATATCGAGATTGTATGGAATACTGATGATCCCTTTTTCAAGTAAGGTGGATGTTTACAGAGTTTGGAGTGCCGAGAAAATGTGGCACTCCTTTCATCAGCAGGTATAAGTATTGCTTTCAATATACAGCGATAGTAGGTATAATGGAAAGTGATATTTGAGGGTACAAAAAAATCAATTTTTTTTTGGTCTGGGGTTGACACGAGCAGGTGAGAGCCTTCCGACGGTCGACAACCTGTATGCCTTGAGCAGGCTGTTGCACACATCGGTAGATGACATACTGATAGGCGAGAAAGAGAGGGACGATGAGCCCTCTCTTTCTTTTTCCTTTTATATTTTCTTTGGTTTTCTTGTCCTTCTGAATGTCCATTTTATATCCTCAATTTCCTCGCCTGTGGCAGAAATCGGAGTGTCATTAACCATTACGGAAAGACAGTAAATGGCTGATTTTTTTTAGACATTGACGGAGTGCTCAATTCAAGTAAAATAATAGATAGGAATTTTGATTATCCGGAGCTTGTAATGTCAAAGTAAATGCTATAGAATATTTTTATATCAAATTAAACACAAATGAGGAGATTTAAAGTTATGAAACAGAAATTGAGAAACCTTTCGGCACCGGCAAATATAATATTTGCCATTCTTGCAGTTTTTATTTTCATTGCACCCTTGCAGTGGAGTGGAAAAGTGCTGGGACTGATTCCGGGCATGGAAAAGGCGGATGACTATCTGCTGCAGGCTATTGTGGAGACCGTTGTTTTAGTTATTTTTTTGGGCATCACATATATATTCGGGCTATGGGATGTTTTTAAGGAAAATGCAGCAGGATGGACCAGGAGTTTATACACAGGTGGTTTTTTCATAGTGTATTGTCTGTATGCTGTTGTTTCAGGCATATATTTGTGCTTTTTGAGTGAGCATGGTGATGTGAAGGCATTTTACAACATCATCTTTTTCTTTATCGCGGTCTGCCTTGTAGGACTCGTTGAGGAATTGGTGTTCAGAGGAGTAGTGTTTAATCTGCTGCTAAGAGCTTTTCCAAAGACAAAAGGTGGAATCACAGGAGCAGTAGTTTTGGGAGGCGTAATGTTTGGATTGATGCATTTTTCCAATATGGGCGCAGGGGTTAAGTTCAGCAGTTGTCTGATACAGGTTATTTCAGCAGGTCTTATGGGTGTGCTGTTTTGCATGATATACGCGTCTACACGCAATTTCTGGATGCTTGCTATTTTCCATACTGTTGTAGATATGGGAGGGCTTTTATCATCGGGAATATTTGAGGGAGGAGGAGTGGCCGACAGGATTAATGAGTTTTCGGCAATGAACTGTATCGCGTTTATCGTGCTCGGTATTCCTATGCTTGTTATGTTGCGTAAATCAAGGCGTATCCGTCTTGAGATGCTCTACAACAATGTGACCATCATAGATGACGAGAGGGAGGGCGCTAAGCTGGCAGTGGTTTCACTGGTGCTTGGCATTTGCAGTATTATTTTCTCGTTTTTTGGCTATCTGATGGGGCTTGGAATTGTCGGCATGCTTGCTTCCAAAATGTCAAAAAGGGCAAAGCAGTATAACAATGCAATAGCAACTGCCGGTATGATTACATCGATAATAGGCTTTGTGCTGTCGGTCATCTGCACGATTGGTATGATGGTGCTGTTTGCAAGCGGCATGTACGACAGGTTTGTTAATATGACGATGTAAATTAAAGTAACTGATTTGACAATATGGTAAAAATACCATATAATATTTTGTGAGAACAATGGAGAAGAGTTATGGGTGGATTTATTGCTGAATTTTATGAGAATGGGGACAAAATTCCGGTAAAAGATTTTTTAGATAGTTTAAATGTTAAGATGCGAGCAAAGCTATTGATGGAAATTAAACTATTGGAAGAAAAAGGCAAATAATATGAGATATGACGATTATTTACAGGAGCAGCTTAAAAATCCTGACGTAAAAAAAGAGTGGGACGATCTCCAGCCTGAGATGGATGTCATAAGGGCTATGATAGATGCGCGCATTAAAAATAATTTGACTCAAAAGGAGCTGGCAGCACGTACAGGCATTGATCAGGCGGATATTAGTAAGCTTGAGAATGGAACGAGAAATCCATCTTTGAAACTTTTAAAGAGGCTTGCGCATGGAATGGGGATGCAGTTGAAAATTGAATTTGTACCAATGCAGCCGTTAAAAAAATAAAATTGAACGGATGCTGCAATAATACGAAGCAGACCTTTGAATGTCGCATAAAGTCTACATTCAAGGGTCATTTTTTAAGGAGAAACCATGAACATTTTACTGACAGCAATCAATGCAAAATACATACATTCAAACCTCGCAGTTTACTCACTGCGTGCCTGTGCCGGGGAGTACCGGGATGCTGTGGAGCTTGCGGAATACACGATAAACAATCAGAAGGATTACATACTTGAGGAGCTTTATAAGAGAAAGCCCGACGTACTTTGTTTTTCGTGCTATATATGGAATATTGATTATGTGACTGATATTGCACGCGAGTATAAAAAGCTTTGTCCGTCAGTGCCGATATGGGTTGGAGGCCCTGAGGTGTCTTACGAGGTGGAGGCATTTTTGAGGGAAAATCCATACATAGACGGTGTGATGATAGGCGAGGGAGAGGATACCTTTAGGGAGCTGTGTGCCTATTATCATGCAAATCCGGATATGGACAATGTTAATGCATCTAAAAAGCTTGCTGATATATCGGGGATAGCGTTCAGGGACGACAACGGCAGCGTCATTTTTACACCGGTCCGCCCAATCAAAAACATGAGTGAAATCCCATTCTGCTATGATACTCTCGATGATTTTTCAAACCGCATCATCTACTACGAGAGCAGCAGGGGATGCCCGTTTTCGTGCAGCTATTGTCTGTCATCGGTGGATAAGACACTGCGTTTCAGGGATACTCGGATTGTCAAAAGAGAGCTTAAGTTTTTTATAGACCAGAAGGTGCCACAGATTAAGTTTGTGGACAGAACCTTCAACTGCAATCATGCTCATGCAATGGAGCTGTGGCGCTTTATAAAGGCGAATGACAATGGTGTGACAAACTTTCATTTTGAGATATCAGCGGATCTGCTGAATCAGGAGGAGCTTGAGCTGATTTCTGATATGAGACCGGGGCTTATACAGCTTGAAATCGGTGTGCAGTCCACCAATGAGGTCACGATTAAGGAGATTCACAGAACTATGAAGCTTGAGAGGCTTAAGGAGGTTGTGAGGCTCATTCAAAGCGGCAACAATATCCATGAGCATCTGGATCTGATTGCAGGGCTGCCATACGAGGACTATGACAGCTTTGGGCGTTCCTTTGATGAGATTTATGAGCTTAAGCCAAACCAGCTGCAGCTTGGATTTTTAAAGGTGCTCAAGGGCTCATACATGTTTGAGCATGCCGCGGAATATGGTATTGTGTACCATGACAGGCCTCCGTATGAGGTCATGTCCACGAAGTGGCTTTCGTTTGATGATGTGATAAAGATTAAGCGCGTCGAGGAGATGCTTGAGGTGTATTACAACAGCGGACAGTTTGAGATTACAATGAAGCTCATGGAGTGTATCTTTGACAGTGCGTTTGAGTTTTTTCAGGAGCTTGGAGATTTTTATGAGGCAAACGGCTATTTTGGAATGAGCCATTCGCGCATCAGAAGGTGCGAGATACTGCTTGAATTTCTGGCTTTATATCTGCATGGCCGTGACAGCGATGCTATGACTTCTGTGGGATTATCCGAAAATGCCGGAGATAGAGATAATACTGATTTTGACGAACATGCCATAGATAGAGATAATACCGATTTTGATGAGAATGCGCAGATTTACAGCATGATTCAGGAGTCACTCATCTTTGATTTGTACTATCGTGAGAACTGCAAGAGCCGCCCGGGGTGGGCCACAGATATAGGCAAATTCAAGCACATGACACATGCATACTGTAAGAATGGAAAGCTGTCACATGTGGAGCCGTTCCACTATATTTTTCCTGACAAGCACACGCGCAAGCTGGATGAGCTGCCAAAGTATCATAAGGAGCCGGTGTGGGCACTTTTCCACTATGACATGAGAGACCCGCTTGATCATCAGGCTATGGTGGAGTATGTAGAATAGCAGTAAAACGATATGACTATAGTGGTAAAAGCCGGAAAGGTTTACGGACTAAAATATGAGCAACTTAGATGAGATAAAAAATTATACGGTGATTGACCTGGAAATGACAGGTCTTTCAGCCAAAAATGACAAGATAATAGAGATAGGTGCGGCACGCGTGCGTGACGGCAGGATAGTGGATATGATATCCACACTGGTAAATCCAAAGCAGCATATTCCACAGCGTGTGCAGGAATTAACCGGAATCACTGACTCTGATGTGGAAAACGCGGCAGATATGGACGAGGCTGTGGATAACCTGCTTAATTTTATCGGGGATGATATCATACTCGGGCAGAATGTGACCTTTGATTACAGCTTTTTAAAGCAGTGGGCGGTAAATCACAAGCGGACACTCTCGCTGAATGCATATGATACGCTGAAAATAGCCAGAAAATGTCTGCCTGCTGAGCAGTCGAAGAAGCTGGAGGATTTGTGTGAGTATTTTGGTGTGAGTAGGGAAAATGCCCACAGGGCGCTCGATGATGCGATAGAGACAAAGCATATATTTGAAAAGCTGCTTGCACTGATGGATGAAAAGGGTGAGCTGGTGGAGTCAAAGCCACTTGTATACAAGGCAAAAAAACAGACACCTGCCACGGCACATCAGGTCAGACAGCTAAAGGAGCTGATGGCTGAGTATGGGATAGCAGATGTCATATCGTGGGACAACCTGACCAGAAGTCAGGCATCAAGGCTGTACGATGAATATCGTAGCAGATATATTAATAGGTGTGTGGATGGCTCGGAATAAGTTTCAATACAATAAATTATAATACAATAAGCTATAACGCAAATTAATTACCGGCCGAGGCGGTATCATCCTGTAGGCTCTCAAGCATAGAAACGATTCCATCCCTTGAAAGAGAATTGAGCTGCTTTGCTTTCTCGATAAGCTCTGCAAGCCGGTCAGCTTTTGACATACTGATGAAAGCGTTGGCTAACAGGCTGTATACGCTCTTTGAATCAGCACCCTGCTCCACCGCAAATTCAAGCAGTTCATTGGCAAGCGATTCATAGCCTGCCTCAGTAAGCCTGTTGTAATAGTCCGGCAGCATTGAAACAAATTTCGTGAAATTATCATCATATTCAGACAGCTTTTTAAAATTGAGAATGCCATATTTAAGCTTTAAATCAGTGTTTGTCATTCCGGTGAGATTGACAAGGGTTTTATCCCTTAAATCATTTATTTTATCATTATTTAATGGAAAAAACCTTTCCGGTATGGTAATATAACACAGGTCAGTGGTATCTCCGCGGAGGGTTGAGTTGGCTTTGCGCTCCTTCTCCCAGAACTCCTCGGTGACCTTTGCCTGGGCAGAATCAGCCCTCTTTATGGCAAAAGTAATCACTGCAATAAATAAAATGAACAAAATTAGACAAATTGGAATCATATGTTGGAAAATCCTTTCTCATATATGAAAATAGTATAACTCATTTTTGAACAGAGGTGAATAGTATGTACGATTTTAATAAAAAAAGAAATCAGAAGGTGGTTGCTATAGTGATAATAGTGGTTATAGCAGCGATGCTTGTGACAACATTTGTGTCAAGTCTTGTATAGCTTTTCTTGAAATATGGAAAAAATATGATAATATGATATAAAATGCAGTTCAGTTAAGCGATGACAGGGGCGCTTTTAACAGCCTCAGGAAAAGGAAGCGGAAATGAAGATTAATAAAAAAGCATTATTACTGGGTACAATGGCATTTGTGCTTGTGGCAGCATCAGGCATGGTAAGTGCATATGCAAGCGGTTCGTCAGGCACAAAGAAGGCAAAGGTACAGACAATTACAGAGGGTGTGTGCATTGGCAGTGTGGATGTAGGCGGTATGACAAAGGAAGAAGCAAAAAAAGCAGTTGATGCCTATGTTGACAGCATAAAGGATACATCCTTTTCATTAAAGGGTGCCAATGGTTCATTTGATGCAACAGCACAGGAAATGTCTGTTTCGGCGGACACTGATGCAGCGGTGGACGAGGCTCTTTCAGTATGCCATGAGGGCAGCCTGATTGACAGATTTGTGGAGTCAGAGGAGCTCAAAAAGGGCAATGTTGCCGTTAATATGTATCTGTCGGTTGATAAACAAAAGACCGCAAATATGATTTATGACAAGAGCGACGAGCTCAATATAAAGGCAGTTAACAATTCGCTGCAGAGAAATGGTGACAGCTTCGATTTTGTCCCGGGACAGGAAGGCAAAGAGGTTGATGTGGTAAAATCTGTCTATGCCATAAATGATTTTTTGCAGAATAGCTGGGATGGTTCGGCGAATGAGATAGAGCTGGTCACAAATACGGTTCAGCCGAGGGGCTCAAAGGAGGAGCTTTCAAAGATTAAGGATAATCTGGGAGGCTTTTCTACAGATTTCAGCAGCTCGGCAGCAGGGCGTGCAGCCAATGTAAAGAACGCGTGCAGCCTGATAAACGGCAGTGTCATATATCCGGGTGAGCAGTTTTCGGTTTACGAGGCTATAAGCCCTATCACAACTGACAACGGCTATCAGATAGCAGGCGCATATGAGAACGGTCAGGTAGTGGACTCGGTAGGTGGAGGCGTGTGTCAGGTTGCTACCACACTCTACAATGCGGTTATAAGGGCTGAGCTCGATATAGTGCAGCGCTATAACCATTCCATGATAGTAAGCTACGTAAAGCCATCTGACGATGCAGCAATCGCAGGTACCTACAAGGATCTTAAGTTTAAAAATAATCTGGATAATCCGGTATATATAGAGGGCTATTGCAGTGGAGGAATCATTACCTTCAATGTGTACGGAGTGGAGACGAGGCCCGCAAACAGGGAAATTTCTTTTAGAAGTGAGACTCTTTCCGAGGAGGATCCGGTTACGCAGTTTAATTTTGATGCAGGTCAGCCAATCGGTTATTTCAACACCGAGCAGTCTGCGCATAAGGGAGTGACTGCAAGGCTTTGGAAGACGGTCACAGTCGATGGTACAGTGCAGAGTGATGAGGTATTCAACAACAGCAAGTACAAGTCATCACCGAAAATCGTGACGGTTGGTACAGCAGGAGCATCAGCGGAGGTTGTTGCGCAGCTTCAGGCGGCAGCAGCGGCTAATGATGAGGGCTCGGTTAAATCTATTGCTGCATCTGCGGCAGCAGCGGCACAGGCAGCAGCGGCACAGGCAGCGCAGACACAGACGACAGACCCGAATGCAGCAGGACAGACACAGGGCGCGCAGACACAGACTACAGATCCGAATGCAGCAGGTCAGACACAGAGCACGCAGCCGCAGCAGCCGGCAGGACAGACACAGGGAGCACAGACGCAGTAAATGCCCTCATATCATATTATTATTAGGAACAGGAAAACACATGAAAAACGGTAAAATATCAGAGTCGGTTTTAAAGCGCTCTGTCTTAAAACAACTTCATACCACAAGCGACAGAATACTTTTTAAACCGGCAGTAGGTGAGGACTGTGCGGTGATTTCCATGCAGGCAGGCGGCAAAACCAAGTTAGTTACTGCTACTCAGACGTTCACGCTTGATGTATCGGATAAGCATGTGCGTGCCAACTGCGCAGTTTATGATGCATTGAACAATATTTATGCCATGGGGGCAGGCCCTGTTGGGATAGAGCTGGCACTGCTTGTACCTACCACAGAAAACGAAGCCGTGCTGCGTGAGACGGTGAGAGCGATTGATGCTGTATGTGAGGATGCAGGCATTATGGTGCTTGGCGGACATACGCAGGTGAGCCGCGCAGTGAAGAATATCGTGGTGACAGTTACAGCAATAGGTGAGGCCTGTGAGCAGATGCTCACACCATCATCTAAAGCAGCACCCGGCATGGACATAATAGTGACAGGCTATGTGGGGCTTGAGGGCACCGCAATTCTTGCAAATGAGAAAAGAGCCGAGCTTGAAACGAGATTTTCCAAGGCATTTATAGATAAATCAGCAGCATATATAGACCATATTTCCACCGCAATGGAGGCCGCATCCGCGATTGGCGCCGGTGTGGCGGCAATCCATGACGCTTCGCAGGGAGGTATCTTTGGAGCACTCTGGGATATGGCAGAGGCTTCGGGAATTGGTCTTGACATCGATTTAAAGAAGCTCCCTATCAGGCAGGATACGATTGAAATAAGTGAATTTTTTGACATAAACCCGTATAAGCTTTTGTCAGGAGGAAGTCTGATAATCGCAGCTGCAGATGGTACCCGCGTGGTCAGAGAGCTTGAGAAAACAGGACAAAATGCTGTTATAGTCGGTGCGGCAACCGATTCAAACGACAGAGTACTGATTTCCGGCGAGGAGAGACGGTTTTTGGAGACTGCCCAGACTGACGAGATATACAAGGTTTTCAACTAATATATTTGAATCAGGAGACTATATATCATGAGAGAAAAGATATTAACATTTATAGAGAAAAACAGCAGGATAAACCTGAAGGAGCTTGCAATCATGCTTGGTGTGGATGAGGCAAGTGTGGCAAACGAGATTGCTGCTATGGAGCAGGAGAATGTCATCTGCGGATATCACACACTGATTGACTGGGACAAGGCAGGCCTTGAGAAGGTCACAGCCATGATAGAGGTCAGAGTGACACCACAGCGCGGCATGGGCTTTGACAAGATTGCCGAGCGTATATACAACTATCCTGAGGTGAAGTCTGTATACCTTATCTCAGGCGGCTTCGACCTCATGGTCACACTCGAGGGCAAGACTCTGCGCGAGGTATCACAGTTTGTGACAGATAAGCTTTCTACACTGGATCAGGTGCTTTCGACAAAGACAAACTTTATTCTGAAGAAATACAAGGACCATGGAACTATCATGGCGGCACCTGTCAAATCCGATGAAAGGGGAATTATGTCATAATGAGAGACCCTTTATCCAGTACAATAAAGACTATCCAGCCATCGGGCATCCGTAAGTTTTTTGATATAGTGAGCGAGATGAAGGATGCGATATCGCTCGGAGTAGGTGAGCCTGATTTTGACACACCGTGGCATATCAGGGATGAGGGCATATATTCCCTCGAAAAGGGACGCACCTTCTACACCTCAAATGCCGGACTCAAGGAGTTAAAGGTTGAGATTGCAAGATATCTCGACAGAAGATACGGCATGACATATGACTACAACAAAGAGATCATGGTAACTGTCGGTGGCAGCGAGGCTATAGATATCGCACTGCGCGCCATGCTCGATCCGGGAGATGAGGTGATTATCCCGCAGCCAAGCTATGTTTCATATGTACCATGTACTGTGCTGGCAGGTGGCACACCTGTGATTGTGGAGCTCAAGGAGGAAAATGATTTCAGGCTGACAGCCGAGGAGCTTGAGGCTGTTATCACTCCAAAGACAAAGATACTTATCATGCCTTTCCCTAATAACCCTACAGGCGCTATCATGGAAAAAGCAGACCTTGAAGCAATCGTTCAGGTGGTTAAGGAGCATGATCTGTTTGTGATAAGTGACGAGATTTATTCGGAGCTTACATATGTGGATAAGCATGTATCTATAGCATCGTTTCCTGGAATGAAGGAGCGCACAGTGCTCATAAACGGTTTTTCCAAGGCTTATGCCATGACAGGCTGGAGGCTTGGATATGCATGTGCACCTGAGACCATTTTAAAGCAGATGCTAAAGATTCATCAGTTTGCAATCATGTGTGCGCCGACCACGAGCCAGTATGCAGCTGTCGAGGCTATGAAAAACGGCGATGAGGATGTTGCACAGATGAGGGAGGAGTACAACGGCCGCAGACGCTATGTGCTTCATCGATTTAAGGAGATGGGGCTTAAGTGCTTTGAGCCTTTCGGGGCCTTTTATGCGTTCCCAAGCATCAAGGAGTTTGGCATGACATCCGATGAGTTTGCCACAAAGCTTCTAAACAGCAAGAAGATTGCCGTGGTTCCGGGAACTGCATTCGGAGAGTGCGGTGAGGGCTTTTTACGTATATCATATGCATATTCGCTTGATGATTTAAAGGAGGCGCTCGGCCGCATTGAGGAGTTTGTCACAGAGCTTCGCGCCGGGATGGATAATAAATAGTTTAAATTGACAGGAGACAAAATGGCAAAGCTGAACATAGTGTTACATGAGCCGGAAATTCCGGCAAATACAGGAAATATTGGAAGAACCTGCGTCGCGACAGGCACGAGGCTTCATCTTATAGAGCCGCTTGGATTTTCACTTTCAGAGAAGGCACTAAAGAGAGCCGGAATGGATTACTGGAAGGACCTCGACGTCACCACATATGTGGACTGGGAGGATTTCCTTGAGAGAAATCCGGGCGCAAAGATATATTATGCGACAACAAAGGGCAGACATGTGTACTCTGATGCTCATTTTGAGCCTGACTGCTATATTATGTTTGGCAAGGAAAGCGCAGGCATTCCGGAGGAGATACTAAAGGAGCATCCGGATGCGTGCATCAGGATACCGATGATAGGTGAGACAAGGTCACTTAATCTGTCAAATTCAGTAGCTATCGTGCTCTACGAGGCATTGAGACAGAATAATTTTGATCATATGAGGCTTGAGGGAGAGCTTCATCACCTGAGCTGGGATGACTAAATCAAGCGGCAAAGCGCATATTTTTGGCAGCTATTTGGGCTTTAACAGCTATGATAATTGTAAATACGGTAGATTTTTAGGAAAAAGAAATGGGCATAATTAAAACAAGCAAATTAGTACATGAATTTATACGAAGAGACGAGGAAGGCAATGTAGAGTCAATCACTACAGCACTCGACAACGTAAACCTCGACATAAAAGAGGGACAGTTTATTGCAATCCTCGGTCATAATGGTTCAGGAAAATCAACTCTTGCAAAGCATATCAATGCACTTCTTGCGCCGAGCGACGGTACCATATGGGTGGATGGCATGGATGTGTCAAAGGAAGAGAATGTCATACCTGTCAGGAAAAGTGCAGGTATGGTTTTCCAGAATCCCGACAATCAGATTATCGCTAATGTCGTGGAGGAGGATGTGGGCTTGGACCTGAGAATATCGGTGTGCCGACAGATGAAATCTGGCAGCGTGTGGACTATGCGCTAAGGGCTGTCGGTATGACAAAGTACCGCACACATTCACCGAACAAGCTCTCCGGAGGACAGAAGCAGCGTGTGGCAATCGCGGGAGTTGTGGCAATGGAGCCAAAATGTATAGTATTTGACGAGCCTACAGCCATGCTTGACCCAAACGGCCGCAAGGAGGTCATAGCCACAGCCCATGAGCTCAATAAGAAAAAGGGCGTGACCATCATTCTCATCACCCATTACATGGAGGAGGTGGTCGGCGCAGACCATGTCTATGTCATGGAAAAGGGCAAGGTGGTCATGGACGGCACACCGCGTGAGATTTTTTCAAGGGTGGACGAGCTGAAGGAACACAGGCTTGATGTGCCGCAGGTGACACTGGTAGCCGATGAGCTCAAAAAGGCAGGCCTTGATATCCCTGATGGAATCCTGACGAGAGAAGAGCTTGTAAATGCGCTTGTTGCGCTGAAAAACAGATAGGCGGGAGAAAATATGTCAATAATTCTAGATCACATAAACTATTGCTACAGTGCCGACTCAGCCTACAAGGTGCAGGCACTTAAGGATGTAAGCCTTGAGATAAATGATGGAGAGTTTATCGGAATAATCGGTCACACCGGTTCGGGAAAATCCACACTTATCCAGCATATGAACGGCCTTTTGAAGGCGACAAGCGGTCATATATACTACAATGGACAGGATATATATGACAATGATTATGATTTAAGCAAGCTGCGTCACAAGGTGGGGATGGTGTTCCAGTATCCGGAGCATCAGCTTTTTGAGACAACCAACTTTGAGGATGTATGCTTTGGACCGAAAAATCAGGGGCTCGATAGGAAAACAGTGGAGCTAAGAGCCTATGAGGCACTGCAGAATGTACATTTTCCGGAGGATCTCTACTATCAGCCGCCGTTTGATTTGTCCGGAGGACAAAAAAGGCGTGTAGCCATAGCTGGAGTACTTGCAATGCACCCTGACGTACTCATACTCGATGAGCCGACAGCGGGACTGGATCCTGCGGGCAGAGATGAGATACTGGGACTGCTTTTACAGATGAAAAAGGATCTGGGTATCACAATCATACTCGTATCACACAGCATGGAGGATGTTGCGGAGTATGTGGACCGCATCATAGTTATGAATTCAGGAGAGGTGATGTTTGACGGAGTGCCAAAGGAGGTATTCTCACACTACAAGGAGCTTGAGGCAGTCGGACTTGCAGCACCGCAGGTCACATATCTGATGCATGATCTGGCGGAAAAGGGCATACCGGTTGATCTTTCGGCGACGACAGTTGCGGAGGCGAGGGATTCAATACTAAAAGCCTTTAAATAGCTCACCAATGCTGATATTTTGATACAAAACATGAGGAAGGAATACAAAAATGATTCGTGACATTACCATAGGCCAGTATTATCCGGCGCAGTCGCCAATACATAAACTGGACCCAAGAGTAAAGCTTTTCGCAACACTTATATATATTATTGCGCTGTTTTCCTACAAGGGAATAGCCGGTGTGCTGTTCATAGTTGCCGCACTTGCAGCAGTTATAAAGATTTCGAAGGTGCCCTTTAAGTTCATGGTAAAGGGACTCAAATCCATTATAATACTGCTCCTTTTTACAGCCTGCTTCAGTGTATTTTTCACACAGGGAGAGTATACAATCTGGGAGTACGGTATACTGCACATTTCTGACACCGGACTGATAAATGCAGCAACCATGATGATACGACTTGTGCTTCTCATTATAGGAACCTCGCTTATGACACTCACCACCACACCAAACCAGCTCACAGACGGTCTTGAGAAATCACTGGGCTTTTTAAACAAAATACATGTTCCGGTGCATGCGATAGCCATGATGATGTCGATAGCGCTTCGTTTCATTCCAATCCTTATTGAGGAGACAGACAAAATAATGAAAGCACAGATGGCAAGAGGAGCTGATTTTGAGCATGGAAATATCATAAAAAGAGCAAAGAGCATGGTGCCTCTTTTAGTGCCGCTTTTCGTATCGGCATTCAGGCGTGCGGATGACCTCGCAATGGCCATGGAGGCCAGATGCTACAATGGTGGAGAGGGCAGGACAAAGATGAAGCCGCTCGTATATGAAAAGGACGATAAAATAGCATATCTTTTCATATTTGCGTTTTTAGCGGTTGTGATAGTGCTTAGAATCCTTCTGCCGGTGAATCTGGGCAATCTTATTTTCAGATAGTGAAATAGATAGTGCAGGCAAAACAGGAGAGATATATGCGTGTAAAAATGATTGTAGCCTACGATGGCACAAATTACTGCGGCTGGCAGATACAGCCAAACGGCATCACAATTGAGCAGGTATTAAACGAGCACCTGAGCCGCCTGCTAAAGGAGGACATAAAGGTGACAGGAGCAAGCCGCACCGATGCGGGAGTGCACTCACTGGGAAATGTGTGTATGTTTGACACCAATACCCGCATGCCTGCGGAAAAGATATCGTATGCTCTGAACCAGAAGCTGCCGGAGGATATAGTGGTGGTTGATTCCTGCAAGGTGAGCGATGATTTTCATCCGCGCTTCTCAAAGAGCCGTAAAACCTATGAATACCGCATATTAAATGCAAGGTTCAGAAATCCGACACGCAGGCTTGACACATATTTCTATCATTATCCGCTTGATACAGTCAAGATGAGTGAGGCTGCAGGATATCTCAAGGGAGAGCATGATTTTGCGAGCTTCTGCTCAGCAAACTCGCAGGCACAGACCACAGTCCGCACGATATATGACTGTACGGTATCAAAGACCAGTGACATCATCACAATACGTGTGACAGGAAACGGCTTTTTGTACAATATGGTGCGCATAATCGCAGGAACCCTTGTGAAGATAGGTGGAAGCGATATGCCGGCCGATGCGATGAAGGGCATAATAGCCGCAACAGACAGGGCAGCAGCAGGTCCTACAGCCCCGGCACATGGGCTTACAATGATAGGACTGGAGTACGAGTAACAGCTTTAGATTTTTAATATTATATTAAGATTTTTGGAATATCCGTTTTTAGCTTCGATAATAGGTTATAATGTCGTTACGGTTAAGACATGGTACGGTAAAAAGAAGCTTGGAGATGAAGATGGTTATGAGATTTACAGAAGTTAAAGAGAAAATTATAAAAAACAAAGCCATAAACAGCACAGACAAAGTAAAAGGCAGACACCGTAGAGTGATCCGTATAGGAGCGTTTGCCCTGATATTTGTAGTGCTGTTTTCGTTTGTCTCGACATTTTTTAAGATGACGGATGCTGTCAATATTGCGACTATAGAGGGCTTTTATAAGGAGCCGAAGGACTCAATTGATGTGATGATGATAGGAGCCAGCGAGGTATATGCTGATTACAGCGCAACAGAGGCCTGGAAGAATTATGGATACACCTCATACTCGCTGGGGGTATCCGGAGTGCCCGGCAGCCTGTACAAATCAATGCTCAGGGAAGCTCTCACCAGACAGCATCCGAAGGTTGTGGTGTTTGAGGTGAATGGCTTTTTACAAAAAGACAGCTACTACGACAGGACGGTAAAGCTGCACAGCTGGATAGACAATATCCACAATGAGGAAAACAGGCTTGATACAATAAAAGAGATTGTGCCAAAGGATGAGCAGGACAACTTTACAAATCCTTTAAAGCTGTATCACAGCAACTGGAAGGATATAGACAAATGTGCACACACCTTTGCTACAAGAGTTGGAATGTATTTTACAAAAACATCATGCATGAAGGGCTTTTCATCTATTGCTAAATATTCCGATTGTCCATCAGGCAAGCAGAAAACTCTCTATTTTACCGACAAGAGTAGAGCGTATATGACTGATCTGCTTGAGTATTGTAAGGCACAGGGTGTGGAAAAGGTGCTTTTTGCGAGGTTCCCTCATGAGAAGGAGATAAAGAATCCGCAGGTGCTTTGTGACGTGAAGGAGCTGGTGGAGTCCTATGGCTATGATTTTGCAAGCTTTGAAGGAGATAAGGAACTTATCGGAATCAATGAGAGGGATGATTTCTACAATTCAGAGCATCTGAATATAAATGGAAGCCGCAAATTCACTGCATATATGGGGAAATATCTGTCTGATAATTACAGGCTTAATGCAGACCACTCACCGGAGCTTCAGAGTGCATGGGGCGAGTGCGCAAGGCGCGCTGACAGGGTGATGAGTGCCTGCGCAAAGGATACGGATCTGAGTCTGGGAAATCATTACTTTGAGATGTCCGTTTATCTGCCTTATAATTTTTCGTCAAGCCTTGCGACAAATAAGGTAGCAGATACAAACAACGATGCAAAGCCTGTAAAGGAGTTAAATACCCCGGTTAAAAAATAGCATGATAGTGTATGGACTTTAAAATGAATACTGCCTGTTAATTAAAGTATGTCTGGCAGTATTACTTTGAAAAATAGATTTGGAGTAAATAAAATGGAACTCATTTCATTAAAATATGCGATATTTGTAATCGTATTGCTTGTACTATATTATTGCTTTCCTAAGAAATACCGCTGGTATGTGCTTCTGGCGGGAAGCATGGCATACTATGTGATTATATGTAAGTGGTATGTGCTTTTTATCATTTTCACAATATGCACCACCTATGGCTCGACAATATGGATTGACAAGCTGCTAAAGGAGCAGAATGCCATCGTAAAAAGCCATAAGGAGGACTGGGACAGGCAGACCAGAAAGGAATACAAGGAAAAGGGCAGAAAAAAGAGAGTGGCAGTCATGCTTTTTGCGCTGCTTTGCAATTTCGGCATATTGGCATTCCTTAAATATATACCATATGCGGGCGAGCTTGGACTTTTGCTTCCGCTTGGCATATCCTTCTACACCTTCCAGTCCATGGGCTATGTGATGGATGTATACAGGGAAATTGTCGAGCCGGAAAAGAATTTTCTTAAGGTAGCACTGTTTGTATCGTTTTTCCCTCAGATAATACAGGGACCGATTGCGATATATGATAAGCTTGCGGGACAGCTTTACGAGGGACATTCCCTGAGACTTGAAAATCTGCAAAAGGGTGCGCTTCTGGTGCTCTGGGGAGTCATGAAAAAGCTTGTGATAGCAGACCGCGCGGTAAATATCATCAATTTTGTGATGGATAAGCCGATGGATTTTTCGGGCACCTATGTATTTTTTGCGGCAGTAGTGTATGCGCTGCAGCTATATGCGGATTTCTCGGGAGGAATCGATATAGTGCGTGGTATTGCGGAGATGTTTGGCATAACGATGTCAACAAACTTCAATCATCCGTATTTTTCGCGCTCACTCACTGAGTACTGGCACCGCTGGCATATGACTCTGGGAGACTGGTGCAGAAACTATATCTTCTATCCGCTTTCAATCTCAAAGCGTTTCCTGAACTTTGGCAAATGGCTAAAGCCGAGATTTGGCGCGCATATCAGTAAGGTGCTGCCGGGCTGCATCGCAAGTGTCATCACATTTATCGTCATCGGAGTATGGCACGGTGCCAATATGAAATACCTGTATTTCGGACTCTGGAATGGCATTGTCATCATGCTTGCAGAGCTTTTTGCTCCGGTAAACAAAAAGGTGGCAGGCGGCTTTTTTAAGCTGACCGGCCTAAGGGAAAAGGGTATATTTGCAACAATTGTATCAGTGCTTTGGACCTTTATGCTCATACTGGTAGGCTACTATTTTGATATAGCTGCAAATGCGTCGACAGCATTTCACATGCTTTTTAAATCAGTCACGGATTTCCATATCGGCGAGCTTGGGATAAACAACATCATTTTAAACCTCGGGGCATGCGGACTGGACGAGTACGATATACTTTTACTTATAATATGTACGCTGCTGTGGTTCTTCATCAGCTTCGTTGAGGAAAATAAAAAGCTCGACATGCGCGATTTCATACTTTCAAGAAAGCTGCCGCTTCGCTGGGCAATAATATACCTTGGCATCTTTATAGTAATAATATTCGGTTACTACGGACCGGGAGTGAATCCGGCGGATTTTGTATATATGCAGTTTTAAAATAAAAGTTTAAAGAAAAAGTATAAACATAAAGAAAAAACTTAAGGACAAAGTTTAAATAAAAAGTTTAAAGAAAAAGCCGGAAATAAGGGTAAAAAACACTTGACAACAGCCGGTTACGCAAGTATAATATCTAGGTCTGTAAAAGTAGATAAATGGAAGCCAAAGCCCCGGCAACCATTTAGTATAGATAATGATAGTCATCTGAGATGGAACAGAGGACTATAAGATGTCAAAAAGGAAGTGGCGTCCGGACATACGCGATTTCAAGAGGCATCGGCATTAAAAGTAATCGAATCATTTAAGGAGGAAAACCGATGAAAACATTTATGGCTAGTCCTGCTACAATCGACAGAAAATGGTACGTAGTAGACGCTGAAGGTAAGACATTAGGACGTTTAGCATCAGAAGTTGCTAAAGTATTAAGAGGAAAGAATAAAGCAATCTTTACACCACACATTGACACAGGTGATTATGTAATCGTTGTCAATGCTGACAAGGTTAAGGTTACTGGTAAGAAATTAGACCAGAAGATTTACTATCATCACTCAGATTATATCGGTGGTATGAAAGAGACAACATTAAGAGAGATGATGAACAAGCACCCAGAGCGCGTTATCGAGTACGCTGTAAAGGGAATGCTTCCAAAGGGACCTCTTGGACGTCAGATGTATACAAAGTTATTCGTATACGCTGGACCAGATCACAAACATGCAGCTCAGAAGCCTGAGACATTAGAGTTTTAATAGGAGGTAAAGTAAATTGGCTACTACAAAGTATTACGGAACAGGAAGAAGAAAATCATCTGTTGCTAGAGTATATTTAGTACCTGGAACAGGAAAGATTACAATCAATAAAAGAGATATCGATGAGTACCTTGGTCTTGAGACATTAAAGGTAGTTGTTCGTCAGCCATTAGTTGCAACTGAGACAGTTGACAAGTTCGACGTTTTAGTTAACGTTCGTGGTGGTGGATACACAGGACAGGCCGGAGCAATCCGTCACGGAATCGCTCGTGCACTCCTTCAGGTAGATTCAGAGTACAGACCGGTTCTTAAGTCTGCTGGATTCTTAACACGTGATCCACGTATGAAAGAGCGTAAGAAGTACGGTCTCAAAGCAGCTAGACGTGCACCACAGTTCTCAAAGAGATAATCTTCGGAACTTGGATTTACGTTCAAATCTTTGTTTTACAAGGGTTTGTGGAGTTGTCAGATGTGGTGAAAAGCGGTGGAATTTACTCGGTTCGCAACGCATTTGCAACACGTTTGCAACAAAAATATCTAAAAAATATAGGACACTTTTCGGTGATAGGCACTGGAGAGTGTCCTTTTTGCTATGCAGATTTTGTATCGGCAGTTACGCTGTTCTCATTTTCTAAGGTTTTGTTGATTGCGTCTACAAGAACCTGCATATCTAAGTGAGTATAAACTTTTTCTGTCAAAGTCATAGCACCGGAGTGCCCCACAATTTTCTTGATTGTTGTATCCTGAACACCAGCTTCCGATAACATGGAAATACAGGTATGCCGAGTACAATGTGGTGTACGGTCAATTCCAATCTGTTCAACAAGAGGAGTCAAATAGCTGTCATAGTAATTGCGATAAAGAAATCTTTTGCCATCCTCTGTATGAAGAAGATATTCGCAATCAGGACAAGAATTATACCAGTCTTTATAGTAAGGCAGGAACTTATCAGCAATCGGAACTTTTCGGATTCCGTTTTCTGTTTTACTGTCAATTACATCAAAATACTGTTCTTCCAAATGCACATTTTCTTTCTTCAAATCAAGAAATTCGGAGATACGTGTGCCATTATAGAGCAGCATGAGGATGATCTGATAGTATTTGTCCTCTTTCATTGTCCAGACTTTTGCAACTTCTTCTTTCGTGAATTTTGTACGTGTATGCTTGTTTGGATTGCGGTCTTTGTACTGGGCGATTTCAACAAAAGTAGAATAATCTTTGTTGCAGATGTCATTCTTCAATGCAAATTCATATAACTGGTTGAACAGGATTTTGATTTTCTTCAATGTGGGAAAATTCTTTCCACAGGTGTCAATAACCTGTTGTAAGTCTGCCAGTTTTAAATCCTTGAAAATTCGGTTGTAAAGAATGCCACATGTTTTGTAAGATGCCTTGTATCCTTTGATATTGCTTTCGGATACCGTAGGAAATTTTTTCTTAGACCATGCCTCATACACTTCATCAAAAGTCATTTTGGCTGCCTTCGTATCATAAGGATTCCGATTATAATCTGCCAGCATTTGTAATCCCTCTGTTTTTGTGGCGGCATATCCAATGATGATATATTCATTTACTTTTTTTCTTTGACTGGATCAATACGATAGCCTGTGGTTTTACGAACCATCCAAGGTTTTCTTCTTTTTCCAGATAGTTTTACTACACTTCCGTAGCCGTTCGGTAATTTCATATTCTAAAAATCCTCCTTAAAAATTAGGACTCTTTCTTACCGTACCGCTCGTTCATAATTTTTTGAAATCTCTGGATTCGTTCTTCGTTTGAAATTTCTTCTGTTTCTTTTTCGGTCAGTTTTTCATTTGCGTAATAAGCAAGTGTTTTATCCTGCCACTTCTGATAAGATTCAAGACTTGTCTGATAGTCCTTGACTTCATTTCGTTTATCCTCAAATTCTTCCAAGAATAGACAGAGATCCTGATTTAACTCCGTAGAAACATCTTTGCCATTAAAAGTAATAGCACATTCCCAGCCATCGTAATGTGGTGGACGTTTGACTTCGATATTGAAGCCAAGTTCCTTTATCTTATCTAACTGAAATAAGAAATTCATAATATCAGAAAGATTTTCTAAAGGTTTTCTCTCAGCATCATACCCTATAAGATATGTGGATTCGCAGTCTAAAACTTTTGCTATTTCATTGAGCATAGCAATGGAAACTTCGATTTCTCCGCTTTCATATTTTTGGATTGTGCGAAGCGATTTCCCCAACAAATTTGCAAGCTCTGTTTGGTTGATACCTTTTTCTTTTCGAGCAGTACGGATTCTAAGTCCGATTTGATTGTTATGTAACTTCTCATTACTCATCATTATTCACCTCACGCTTATCATATCATAGAAAAATACGAATTACAAGTACATATTTATATAAAATAGTATTGACATGTGCAGAATAAGTGCATATAATAAAAAATGTGCATTAAAAGTGCATATTAAAAAAGAAAGGAGAAATAAAATGAAGATAAACGTATTTAAAATGCAGATTTTGATGGGAGAAAGAGGATTAACAATTAAGAAATTGGCTGAATTAAGTGGAGTGTCAAGGCAGACGATTTCCTGCATTATATCAGGAAAGGGCTGTACACCGCATGTAGCATATAAAATTGCTACAGCTTTAGATCAAGAACTTAGTCAGATTGTAAAGGAGGTTATGGAAAATGGATAAAAGATTATATGTAGAATTGCCGCCATTTACGGGAAGAAATGTGACGATTACGGAAATTGCAAAAGCAATCGGAAAAGATGCTCATTACGTTCGTATCGGAATACAGCAGGGAATTTTGAAATTTGGAGTGGCAATGAAGATGGGCGATTCCAATGAATTCAGTTATTACTGTTCTGATCGTAAAGTATGGGAGGAAACTGGATATTTCAATGGAGAGGCAAAAAAGCAGGGAAAAGAAAAAGCCCTTGCGTAACACAAGGACAACTTCTCAGAGCTTATGATAACTCTATCTCGCAAATTCAGTATATCAAAGGCTCTGAGAGAATACAACGAAAATTTTAAAGGAGTCGAATTGAATATTTTTCAAGTAGTAAAAGAAAACGTAACTGCAAGGCAGGCTGCCGAACAGTACGGATTAAAAGTAAATAAAAATGGGATGGTCTGTTGCCCCTTTCACGATGACAGGCATCCAAGTATGAAAGTAGACAAAGGCTTTTGCTGCTTTGCCTGTGGTGCGAAAGGGGATGTAATCACGTTTGTGGCAGATTTCTTTCATCTTGCACCATTGGAAGCAGCAAAGAAACTGGCAGAAGATTTTCAGATACCTGTTTTTACAGATAACGCAAAGAAAAGGAATGCCAGTAAGAAAAAAGAAAAACCGAAAAGAACATTGTACCAGACCGAAAAGAAATTTGAAGAATGGGAACGGGAAAGTATCCGCATTTTATCGGATTATCTTCATTTGCTGGAAGAATGGAAAATAAGATATGCACCAAAAACACCAGAGGAAGAATGGAAAGCAGAATTTATAGAAGCCTGTCAGCAGACAGAAAAGATAAATTACGATCTGGATTTACTGGTGTTTGGAGAGTTACAGGACAGAATTGAATTTTTATTGGATAGTGGAAAGGATGTGAAAAGAATTGAAGAACGAATGGAAGAATATAGACGAAACAACAAGGAACAGACTGGAAGAAGCATTGGATCAGAGGGAACTGAACTCTAAGCCGTACTCTCAGGAATGGTTTGAGTATGGGCAGATTGATGAAGTATCATTTTGTGAAAATTTCCTGCAAAGAATGCCATTGAAGTGTATCAACGGTATCTTTTTCAGCTATGACGGAATGTTGCCGGACGGCGAAGTGGAAAAAGAAATTTACAGAATGGTAAAGCCGGTTCTTACGAAAGGGATTTCCAAGAAAGTAAAACAGCTTTCGGAGGTTCTAAAACTGGAAGCCTATTCGGAGGAACTTCCAGTGCAGATGGATCGCATCCATGTGAATAATGGAACTTATTTTTTGAATGGAGATTTTACAGAAAATAAGGAGTTTTGCCTGAACCGCTTGCCTGTAAATTATGAAATGAAAGAAGCAAAGGCAGAACGGTGGTTAAAATTTCTTTCGCAACTGTTGGAGGAAGATGATATTCCAACCTTGCAGGAATATATGGGATATTGCTTAATCCCATCCAACAAGGCACAGAAGTTATTGATTATCTTAGGAAAAGGCGGGGAGGGAAAATCCCGTATTGGTCTGGTGATGAGAAAAATTCTCGGAACGAATATGAATGTAAGCAATATTCAAAAGGTAGAGCATAACCGTTTTGCAAGGGCAGATTTGGAATACAGGCTTTTGATGGTGGATGATGATATGAAACTGGAAGCATTGAAAGACACCAACTATATTAAAACTATTGTCACGCTGGAGGATAAGATGGATTTGGAACGGAAGTCAAAGCAGAGCGTACAGGGGAATTTATATGTCAGGTTCCTCTGCTTCGGAAACGGAAGTCTCAGTGCCTTGCATGACCGTTCCTATGGATTTTACCACAGACAGATTATCCTTACGGTGAAAGATGTGCCGCCGGACAGAGTAGATGATCCCTATCTAATCGAGAAATTGCAAAGAGAAGCAGACGATATTTTTCTCTGGTGTCTGGAGGGATTGAAGCGATTACTGAAAAATAAATACCGCTTTACTATCAGCGAACGTGCAAAGAAGAATCTGCACGAAGCTATGGAATCTGGGAATAACATTATCGCTTTTATGCAGTCATCCGGGTATATCCGGCTGGAAGAAAACACAACAGCGACTTCCAAGAATCTTTACCAGGCATACTGCCGTTGGTGTGAAGATAATACGGAAAAGCCTATGAGTGCAAAAAGTTTTTCGGGGTACTTAAAAGAAAATGAAAAGAAGTATCACATTCATTATTCTACCAACATTCCCTCAGACAATGGGAAAAATGCCAGAGGATTTCAGGGAATTCATACGCAGATACGCCCATAAATCTAAATGTAAGTCCGAGAAGTAATCAGATTGTGTTAAACAAAAACAAGCCCTCGGCGATTGAGAGCGAAATACACCCATCGCACAAACTTCGTTTATGCTCTGCGTATTTCGCCCTTGCAGGGGGCTATTATAGCTGGAAACGGCAGTAAGTTCGTAAACGGATGCCAGTGCATCCACTCACAAATAATATGGCAGAATTTACTTTGCCGAAGACAAGGAGGGAGTGCCTATCGGAAGAAATTCATTTATTCAAATGACAAAACTAAGCAATGTAAAAGGCAGAATCACTTATATATCCAGTCACGCAAAACAGGAAAATCTTTATGCAGTTTATGAAACCACAGAACGGAAATTTTGGCGGGAACTTGCAAAATGTAATCAGGAAGAATTTGTAAAAAGCGGGACAGAAGGAAAATGTATTGAGGCAAGAGAATTGATTATTGCTTTGCCAGAGAGTTTTACAGAATATCAGCCGGATAGATTGCTACAGCTTTTTACAAATCATTTTAAACAGAATTATGGAACAGAGTGTATTGCTGCTTTGCACCACAATAAAAGAAAGACAAATTATCATATTCATTTGATATTTGCAGAACGGAAACTACTGGATGAAGCAATCATTAAGATTGCCAGTAGAAATATGTTTTATGATGAAAATGGAAAACATGTCCGAACCAAGAAAGAGATATTAGGAGAAGATGGCGAGATCCGAGAAGGCTGCAGTATTGTGAAGAAAGGAGAAGTCTATGAGAAGAAGCTGTTTACTGCGAAAGATGAACGCTTCAAGAGCAATTCATTTCTGGATGAGGTAAAGCATTCTTATACAGATTTAATCAATATTTATGTGCAGGACGAGAGCCAGAAGTTGCAGGTATTTGAGCGTGGCAGTGTTTATCTTGCAACAAAGAAAATTGGAAAAAATAATCCGAAAGCACAGGAAATAGAAGCGGATAATCAAAAACGCCGGGAATGGAACAGAGCTGTTGATATGGCATTGATTAGTGGAGTGCCGGAACCGAAGATAATGGAAGTGAAGCGGAAAGAAATCACGGAGCCAATCAGGGAATCCATTGCTCGGCGTGGAAACAGACCACGATTAT
>OGMO01000809.1_pt1 | contig 24090 bp, 19 predicted proteins | sample 1573241 | NCBI WGS metagenome assembly OGMO01 (sample SAMEA2581896, study PRJEB24529) | metagenome | biome: Human gut stool | place: China | collected 2011 | reverse complement strand
GTTGCCTGCCGCTCACCACGTAGAGGTGTGCAAAGTTTCGAGCGGCAAAGCTGTGAGAACCTTCCCACAGCCTTATACTATACTAAAAACTGGTGTTTTTCAAGGGTAGCAAGCAAAAATACAACACCGCAGTCAAATAATCATCTATGCTTAAATGTGGAGGTGATTATAATGAAAACATAGCTCAAGAAATCTGCTATCCTTAAAACTATTTCCTCGAAAATCAGTACTTATCTGCATGCAATTGATGCTGACCCACAAGAGGATGATTCAGATTTTGACGATGAGGAATGGATGGAGTGTCCAACAAAACCAACTCTTGCCCACATCATCCTTGATCTGTTGCTCTCCCCTACATACCGTCTACCCAGAACGGTAACCGCAGTACGCATCTATCGAGATGAAAACATATTCTCCGTCTGTCCAAGGTGCGATGTCTGCATAGAGCGAGAATACCAAGGGTACTGCCATCGATGCGGGCAATACCTTGATTGGTCAAAATTAGAGGAGGCAGAAGAAATCTTCATAGGTTGGAGTGGCGTTGAGGATGATGACTAAAGTCTAACCACGGTTTTATTGAGCGCTTACCGTCTTTTATTCTTTTTCGAGCAACTGGAGTGGCGAGGGCTTCACGCCATTTGTCGACTAAGTCGTCTGTTATCGTTCTTTCGTGTTTTATCATCATATCTTTTTCGCGGCTCTCCTCCTCGTTCCCTGTTCATCTCGTTATTATCCAAGTCAAGTGGCGAAACGAGGTAAGTTATCAGGAAGATGATGGACATAGGGTGTTGAGAAGGATGGTTGATTGTGTGGGTTGATTAGTTACCCTGCTCTGCGGCTGCGCCGATGGACACAGGAGATTACTCCGCTTCCAGCAACTTCTTATCCATGACGCAATCCATAACTTCTTTCAGGTTGTCTGGTCTAATAACTTTAGACCGAAGCTGTTCAGGAATTTCAAATCTAAATTCCCCTACAAACGCCGGACAGTTAAGCTCCTGCGCCAGAAGACATGCACTATGAACTTCCATGAAATTATAGCTGGGATTCCGAACCGTCAACTGCTGTTCCAATGTGGGCGACAACAATTTAACATTGCCTTCTCGCTGCAAATGAATCAGTACTCTTCTTATATCGTCATCGTTCACCTGATTTATTTCTTGTAACGCCATGGAAACGGTATCATATGTGATATAAATCGTTTTGAAGTGACTCATCACTTCTTGTGCCTGAACTTTTACAAAGAAATACAGTGTCCAGAGGTCAACAACAATCGCCTTATTCTCTGAAGTGCAGCTTTCAAAAAGGATGTCCTTCGGATTGCGTAACCACTTCTCTTTCTTATATACATCGAACATTTGAGACGCTATCCATTGCTGCATACTGTTCCAGTGCGTGTTGGGCATTACTTGTGCTCCTTTCCACACTAAAAGCATCCTTTCATACTTACTGCTAAGCAACGGATGCATTCCATGTGCCCATCCAGCATACTGTTCTGCCTGCACTGGGCGGCAATTTAACATGTTAATGATAAGACACTTTTCATTATAATCCGCTTCAGTATATAGCCCTTCATCCAGGAGAATCTTTACATCATCAAGCATTTGATCTGGATCATTGAATGTGCATGTAGCAAATTTCAAGTCCATCTCAAAAGACATGTATATAAAGATATCCTTGAATTCATCGCTGTGCTCAACAAAACATCTAAGAGCTGGTGTCAAATCAAACTGGTGAGCCAAGGTGAAATCAATATATGACCGATAGAAGTACTCAGGCTGATCTTCAATCAGATATTTCCGTTCATCAAATACACTATCGTATAGTTCCTTCGTCTTCAGATATTCTCCATGTCGAATATAGAAGTGACACCATTCTTCAAACGAGATAATATCATCATATTTTTCGAAGAAAGCCTTGTATCTATTCTCTATCGCCTTGAAATCATAAGTCACAAGTTCATCAATATAAATCTGGAAGGACTCTATCCCTGTAGGATTCTTAATGCTCTCACAATGCCGCTTAACTTCAGAGATGGCGTGCCATTGAAAGCGCATGATTCCATTGCCATAAAGATTAGCAAAAGATGTGTGCACCCCATCAAAGCCAAGCCTGTCGTCCGTCTGCGTTTCTATTAACTCTTGAAGCCGTTTTTCCCCATCTGTAAGGACATTAAGAAGTTCTTTCTCCGATATCGGAGCTTGTATGTCAAGGCCAACATTAAACAAGCGCATCGGAGCTTCAAGCAATATGGCAAGCTCATAAAACTTTTTATCATGATCTGTTAGAGCATCATAATCATCTATATTGACTGGCTCTTTTCTTATCGCCACATCAAGATAACAGAGCTGTATATCTCTTTTAGTTTCCCCATCTGGGAAGTCAAAATATTTCATTACATCATGATAATGCTTATAGATTCGGAAATTGTCATGCATGAAATAGAAGCATTTAAATATTTGTAATCCGGCTCTTCCGAATGTTCCCTTAAGCCACATTTCATCTGCAGCTGAAAATACTCGAAGAAGTGCGTCCCGAGCTTTTTCTATTGCGTCTGTATGAATCCTTGCTGGATCTATCTTGTCGCTTCCTTCTTCAATAAAAGCATCTCGGATAGAATGCTGATAATATGTCAACGCCAAGGTTTCCAAAATAATAAAGTTACCGCTGATCTGATATGCTCTATTAAGGCAGCGCAATGCTCTTGTCGTCTCTTTGAAATAGTTTGAAAGGACAAATCCAAGTGTCTGGTATAGAAATTCTTCTTCTCGCTCATCCTTTGGTTTAATCAAGAGCTGATCACGACTACCTAGAAACTCAGAAACAGCGGATATATCGCAATCTCTCTTAGCCGCTCGAATTGCCATTGCTAAAACACGTTCTTCATTACCAGCGGGATTCTTAGAGAGAGCCTTCTTAATAAACTCATCGGCTTTATCCAGTTCCTGTGCTTCATAATACCTGACGGCTTCCGTCAAATCGTCACGAGGACTGGTTAATCCGGCTTTCCTCATCTCCTCACTTATTTGATCGTAAATATCAAAGTCTCTGGCAAGCCTATATGCTTCATGAAGAACTCCATAGATAGATATTTTCTGCTCATCCGAACATTTTGAGAATTCAGAATTATCGATTGTCAGGCGAGTAGACTCTACAGCCTTTAATAGCTGCAATGTATCTACATATGTCTGGGCTTTTCGCCTTTCATTTTCAATCCAACCAGCTCTGACCATCAACTGATCTGGAGACTCCTCAGGCTCTTCGTAGCCTGGTGCAATCTCACTGTCATCTACCATAGGAAGACCTGATTCAATGGTCACACCAAATTCATCTCTCATAAGAGTTTGTAACAGACGAGCATTCATGACATTAACCCGGCCTCTGTTAATGTTGCTTCCAACTCCAATAGCTATCAATCCGCCAAATAGAAGCGTATGATCTCCAAGGCTTTCTTCGTCCCACACCGGCGATCCCGAGAATCCCTTTAACTCGGCTTCTCTGTCGGCCGAATTTAGAAATGCTTCATCAACACGGATGATAAAATAATCCTGTTCATCCTGATTTTTCAGAACTTTAGCTGTCAGTTCATCTTGCTGATAATATACCGGACTATCTGAACCTTTTGGATAGCCTACTGCAACTATCCGTTCCCCACTGGTCATCGGATACAGTGCATACCGAGTGGGCGTAAGTTGAAGATTGCCTTTCGCGCATTCTATGATAGCAATATCACAGGTATGAGTGCTATCATCGCCTATAACAGTCGCCTTATCAATTGGAGAGAATCTAAAATGATCACGACTAACAACTATAGATTCTTCCTTTGGGCCACCCGCAGCAGGAATCAAAATCTGAATGTTTATCTGATGAGACGTATAGATCACATGTGCACATGTCAGGACATAGAAGGACGCAGCGTTTTCTGCGTAAAACAGTGTGCCGGTTCCCCTTTTCCCTTTTTCATCCGTGATAAGCACGGAATATGCCTCATACTGTCTCATATGTACCTCTTATATAATAAGCAGCTTCAAATTGTCATTCTTTATGTACTTCATATCATCTGTCATGAGGAATCCATTCATCCACCACGAATAATTACTGTAGATAGAGATGTTTCCGTATTGCTGTAGTAACTTTGCAATTGTCTGTTTATTCGGGTGCGATGTCCCATCCGCACAGATAAGAAATGTATCTGCCTGGATTCTTGAGAGCAGAGCATCCGATATATTCCTGATACTACCGTGGTGAGGAAGTTTCACAAGATCATACTTCCCGCCCGGAATGTTCTCGGCCCACGCATCTCCACAGAACAGGTTTCGGATTCCTGCATACTCAAATGTAAAAACGATACTCGACTGATTCGCAATAGAAGTATCTGAGCTTGGATACGGTTTAGCCATCAGATCATCAAGTGAACAAGTCCAATCAGACACAGATGCGAGCTGGGCATTTGCTTCCTCCATCTTTGCCATTGCTCTGCTCAGCATCTCTGGCTTCGGTGCATGAACAATAATCCTCGCCCCATCAATCGCGATTTCATCTCCAGCCAACACGCTTGAATGGATCTTTGATCTATCAAGACTGTGAAATAGCCGCTGATTTTGCGTAGCTGACAGATTCTCCGTTTCTGTGGCCTCTGCATACGCATTGAAATAGATCTCAGTAAAGCCAGGGTCGCAAGCCTTAAGAATTCCTCCAATGTGGTCATCATCGTAATGAGTGATTATCAGGGCATCCAAGGTTTCGCCAGAGCGAATTATACTGGTCAAGAGATTTCTGAACTCACCAGCTGATGAAGTTGGACCAGAATCAACAATAATATTATGCGGTTGACCGGAACTCCCAATAAAACAAATATGTACACAATCGCCCTTGCCGGATCTAATGGTCGAGATTGTCAGGTTGTCAGTCAGTTGTATCATTTCTTCTCTGTCCTTCCTATGGTTTCCGGAGTAAGCGCTCAATAAAACCGTGGCAGGTCAGAAGACTGGCGGTCAATCCATACGGAATGCCGCCTGCATCTCTTGACTCCAAGGCTGGAGCTTATTCAAGTCCAGCAGATTCTTGGGTGTTCGATATATCGTATTCATCTTTTAAATTTATTTGCAACTTTTCTTCATATATAGCTATAAAACTATTTTTATAGTACTCTGGTAAGTTTTTCCACATTATCAGCCAGTTCACCAAAATCAACGCTGACAAAACAAACAAAGTAACATAATAAACGAGAGCCACAATAAAGTTGTCGAATGTAAGCCCCCGCAGAATCCCTAATAGCACTTCAACTATGATATACAGAAGTACCGCCGCTGCTCCTTTTAGAAGATTAATATTAAAATAACCTGCTGTACGTTTATTTTGAAAGGATTGGATTTGTTCCATAACGCAGGATTCCCATACAAAGATTTTCTTATCCAAGTAATGATTCAATATTCTTTCAAGAACCATTATCTTCTCGCTATAAAGAATAAGGTAATATGAGTTCCCCATTATTACTAAGAACACATATATGTAAGCAAATGCCAAAAACAGTATCATACCCCCAATAATAATCTTTTGATTTAATATAACAGCTAAATTGGTAAGTTCCAACTGATCGTTGTTGGTTTCAGCTATTTTATATATTGCGCCAATCACTACAGAGAACACTGCGAAATAGACTCCATATACAGTGTCCTGCTTATTAAACTCCTGCGTGTAATATTCACACTCATGCTTTGCTAAGTCATACTCACTTTTCAACAACTCTTGCAATACATCGTTTTTCTCCAGAGTCTGTTCATCCATAGCCATACTCTCCATTTATCATGCAACGGCATTTTCTATACTTGTTAAACTCACACAACACTTTCAAGTTGTCAAGTTCTATTCCTCACTTTATATTTTAGCCGATTATGTTCGTACAGACAACCGTTGTGTTTCGCTCACTACGTAGAGGTGTGCAAAGTTTTGAGCGACAAAGCCGTGAGAAATCTCCCACGGTTCAAATATAACCCTTTAAAAACTAGTTTTCAAGGGCGCAGGTGAAATATACATCAACCTGTATTATGCAGTATCAAGGCTACATTCAGACAGCGTAACCCCGACTCTTGATGACTTCCACAACCTGAGACACATACTTCTGGCAGGTGTCGTGATCGGGGGCTTCCACCATCACACGCACGACCGGTTCCGTGCCAGACTCACGCACGAGAATACGGCCAGTGTCGCCCAGCGCTTCTGCCACAGCCTTGACTGCCTCCTGCACCGCCGGGTCGTTCTGTGCAGTCTTCTTATCGGTCACACGGACGTTCTCCAGCACCTGCGGATAGATCTTCAGAGGCTCGGCCAGCTTGCTCATGGGCAGCTTCTTTGCCAGCATGACTTCCATCATCTTCAGGCTGGTCAGGATGCCGTCACCGGTGCTGGCGTACTTGCTGAAAATGATATGACCACTCTGCTCGCCACCGATGCGGCAGCCATTTTTCGCCATGTACTCGTAGATATACTTGTCGCCCACAGCGGTCTTTGCGTAGCCGATGCCCTGCTCATCAAAAGCCTTGTACAGACCAAAGTTGGACATAACAGTCGTGACCACAGTGTTGGTCAGAAGCTTGCCGCGCTCTTTCATGTAGCAGCCGTAGATGTACAGGATGTGGTCACCAGTGATAACATTGCCCTTCTCGTCCACGCACAGGCAGCGGTCAGCGTCGCCATCGAAAGCAAAGCCGACATCCAGACCGTTCTCTACCACGAACTTTTGCAGACCCTCAATATGAGTAGAGCCAGCGTTGTTGTTGATGTTCAGGCCGTTCGGCTTGTTGTTGATGACATAGGTATCCGCACCCAGAGCGTCAAAAACAGACTTCGCGATATTCCAGCTTGCACCGTTGGCGCAATCCAGACCAACCTTCACGCCCTTGAAGGAGTAGATGCCCAGGCTGATCAGGTAGCCCATGTAGCGGTTGCGGCCTGCCACATAGTCCACAGTGCGTCCGATGTGCTCGCGGTGAGCAAAGGGCAGCTCCGGCCAATCCTTATCAAACACATGAAGCTTGCCGTCGATGTAGTCCTCCACCAGCAGCAGGGTCTCCTCGGGCATCTTCTCACCGTAGCAGTCGATCAGCTTGATACCGTTATCATAGTACGGGTTGTGGCTGGCAGAGATCATGATGCCGCAATCAAAGTCATCCACGCGAGCGATGTAAGCCACACTGGGCGTAGTAGTGACATGCAGCAGGTAAGCGTCTGCTCCGGAGGCGGTCAGTCCTGCGACCAGACTGTACTCGAACATATAGGAGCTGCGGCGGGTGTCTTTGCCGATGACAATGCGTGCAGGCTCGTTGTTGCCATTGCGCTCGCGGAGAGCCTTGTAATACCAGCCGAGAAAACGCCCCACCTTGTAGGCATGGTCGGCAGTCAGAGTGATGCCAGCTTCTCCCCGGAAGCCATCAGTTCCAAAATACTTTCCCATTATAGTTTTTTCCTCATCTAAAGAGTGAATTAACGAATATATGCTTTAGCCGGGAGTGGATCCCGTTGCCTGCTGCTCACCACGAAGAGGTAGCACACTTGAGCAACACAGCCATGCTGTGAGCATGGCTTATCTTGAACTTCAATGTACTTGGTTTAATCCAAAGAATGTAGCAATCGTTGCCAATCCTGCAAAGACATCAATAAGCTTTGCTGCCGTTTTTCCAGCAAAGGCAATAAAAGTTGAAAATCTCGCCTTCGCTTCTTCTTGTTTATCCTTCTTTTTAGCATCTTCAAATATGTCTATCAGGATTTTTTTCTGTTCTTCGGGCAGTTCGCTTTTGACTACGGTATCAATTGCTTGATTCAATTCTTTTATAAAATCATCATTTTCGTTTTGCGAGGTTCTCTGCGAAACAATATTTCCACCACCAGTCACTACAGCCTGATTTACACCAGTGGCTCCGTCAGCACTCAAATTATAATTCGTGATAGGCCGTTCTTTATTTCTTCTTTCATTGCTCATATCTTTTGCCACTTCAATTATTTCATCCAATGTTTTCCTTTGAATTATTAAATCAACTATTTCTCGAATCAGGTAATACACGTCTTCAACAGATAGTCCATCAATCGAGACGCATAGAGCTTCATCCATATTTTCCTTCCAAAGTACGATGCATGGCAGTTTTGCATGCACTTTTTCTGGCAAATAATGCAGTTGCTCCATCAAATCATAACCAGATTTCCCATAGTTTTCAAAGCAATAGTAAATATCCAAATAGTCCGCAGACAAATCATTTAAATCTTTCCAATGCTTCGTCACAAGTCTGCGAAACATGGGATAGTCCAACTCAATTGGTAACAACAAGCATTTGTATGTATCACTATCTGCCAAGTATCGTTGAGACACATATCTAAAGTCTTTTTTCCTGTACACACTACCATATGGAAGCAACCAATTTAATTTGCTCAGCATACTTCCTGGTTCCGACCTTTTAAATCGCTTGACAAGTTTTCGCTCTATTTCAACTCCACTTCCCGTATCTTCACAAAAGCGGTGAGCGTACTCCTCAAACACATCAACCGGCATTAAATCCACTTTTTCAATTGTATCTTTTCTGGCGTTTTCTTCATCGAGCCATTCCAAAAAGTCAATTTCAATTGGTCTTTTTTCAATTTCCAAATGAAGAAACCAGCCATCTTTTTGATTTTCTAGCAGGCTATCTCGATAACAAACCTTTAAATAGTATGTTAATGCATCGGGACTCAGGTGCCTCCAATAATATAAATTCTTATCACATCGTCTATTGCAATACTCTTCTGCCTTTTTCGTGAGTATGTCCTCATATCTATCGTCAAACAGTAAATCCCATATATCAATATCATCATACTCTGTCTTACAAATGATTGACTGTTTTAACCACTCACAAAAATCCAATACAAGGAAATCTGGTAATCTTTCCATACTATTTATACCTCTTATTGCACCAGAATACAACCACTGTACAACTAATCCAACTACAAGAAACAGCGAAAATTTTATCGTATGAATTTTTGCTACCATAACCGCAGTATTTATCTAAATTCAAACGTTTCTATACTTTTAGCTGAGAAAGTCTCTCGCTGCCTGCTGTTCATCACGGAGAGGTAGCACATCCGAGCAGCGTAGTCATGCTAGTGCATGGCCGGTAATTATTCATTTTATTTGTGTGGAATCTCATGGTCCAAAAAGCTTGTTAGCCGGATAATTCCGTTGCCTGCTGCTCACCACGGAGAGGTAGCACATTTGAGCAACACAGCCATGTGACTGAACACATGGCTGCGATAAATATTAGTCTCTGCGGAACAAATCGCGGGTATAGACCTTGTCCTGTACATCATCCAAGCAGCTATCATAGCGGTTTGCAATGATAGCTTGGCTGCGTTTTTTAAACTCTTCAAGATCATTCACAACTTCGCTGCCAAAGAAGGTTGAGCCATTCTCCAGCGTTGGCTCATAGATAATGACCGTTGCTCCTTTGGCCTTAATGCGCTTCATGACACCCTGAATGGAGGACTGGCGGAAGTTATCAGAGTTAGATTTCATGGTCAGGCGGTATACGCCAACAACCACATTATGCTCCTTGCTGGGATCGTAGTCCTCGTTTGCCTCGTAAGCACCAGCAATTTCCAACACACGATCAGCAATGTAATCCTTACGGGTGCGATTGGATTCCACAATCGCCTCAATCAGGTTTTCAGGCACGTCTGCGTAGTTAGCCAGCAGTTGCTTGGTGTCTTTCGGCAGGCAGTATCCGCCGTAACCAAAGCTGGGGTTATTGTAGTGGCTGCCAATGCGAGGATCCAGGCAGACACCCTCGATAATCTGCTTGGTGTTCAGCCCCTTCATCTCTGCATAAGTGTCCAGCTCATTGAAATAGCTGACGCGCAGAGCTAGATAGGTATTGGCGAACAGCTTAACGGCCTCTGCCTCAGTAAAGCCCATAATCAAAGTGTCGATGTTCTCTTTGATAGCCCCTTCTTGAAGCAACCCGGCAAAAGTATTGGCAGCTTTCACGAGACGAGCATTGTCCACATCAGTACCCACAATGATACGGCTCGGGTACAGGTTGTCATACAGAGCCTTGGATTCCCGCAGGAACTCCGGGCTGAAGATAATGTTGTCACAGTGGTATTTTTCCCGGACGCTAGCAGTAAAGCCAACGGGAATGGTAGACTTGATGACCATGATGGCATCGGGATTGTACTGGATAACCAGCTTAATCACAGCCTCAACCGCCGAAGTATCAAAGAAGTTCTTCTTACTGTCATAGTTAGTAGGTGCTGCGATGACAACGAAATCTGCATCCTTGTAAGCGGCTTCCGCGTCAAGAGTCGCTGTCAAATTCAAGTCCTTGTCTGCAAGATACTTTTCAATGTAATCGTCCTGAATCGGGGACTTTTTGTGATTAATAAGGTCGACTTTTTCCGGGATGATATCCACTGCCATGACCTCATGATGCTGCGACAGTAGCGTGGCAATGGACAAACCAACATAACCGGTACCTGCAACTGCGATTTTCATTTGTTCTTCCTCCTATTTTTTACTTAGAAAACACACTTTTTACATACTCATAGCTGTTAATATCGCCAATGTCGTACCGTTTTCCCAGCATAAGGTAGGCGTGCATCGGAGACTGTTTGCTCAACCAAGCTGCAAAGCTGCCCGGAGCATCATAGCCACAACCATTATACAGTGCTTCCTGAATCCGCTTTACATCACAGGCACGATAGCAGTAGAACGGCGGCACAGCCAAATTTCCTTTCGGTTCTTTCGGCTTTTCTTCATAGCTGGTAATCAAATCATTCTTGTCCAACGTGATGATTGCTGTTTTCTGCTGCTTTTTCAGTTCGTTTTCCTCATGGCACATCACACAGGAGGTATTCTTTTCCTTGAAAAATTCCACAAATTGCGAAAGGCTGAAATCCAGCACATTATCGCCAGCCATAACCAGCAAATCATCAGCCAGATTCAACTTTTCTACTGCCATCTGAATATCTTTGACGGCTCCCAGACGAGTCTCATTGGTACTGGTGCCATCGTCGATCACAGTAATCTTATAAGGCCGCGTTTTGATTTTCTCGCTCTTCCAGTCCTCAAAATGCTGTGCGAACTTATGGTTTGAAATCACTACAAATTCATCAATATCGGTGGTATCTACCAAGTCATCCACCAGCCAATCAAGGATAGACTTCTCCCCTACTTTCAGAAGTGGCTTCGGGAAATTCTCGGTCAGAGGATAAAGCCGTGTGGCGTAACCTGCTGCTAAAATCAAGCATTTCATCTTTCTGTTCTCCTCTTCATGTATCTCCAATGGCAGACCGTCCGGATCAAAGAAGAAAGTCCTCTTTTCTCCTGTATAGCTGTATATTCGAATCGGCTCGCATTCAATGTTCATCTCGGCCAGCACTTTCACAGTATCTTCTATGCTCTCTACTCGGAAAGCCAGATGTCACAAACTGTAGGCTTCCAGTCGGTTCACACGCCTTGGCGGATGCTCCTCTGCAAAAATCTCAAGTTCTGTGTGGTCATCTACCCGTAGATCTAGTTTCCAATCATCTCGCTCTTTCCGGTAATTCTCTCGAATCACTTCAAAACCGAGCTTCTGGATATAGAATTCTCTGGCCCTTTCTACATCGGAAACAATGATTGCAATGTGATGTACAGAATTTAACTTCATAGATTCACACCGTCAGCACTCTCGCACAGGTGGAAACTATATTTGCCTTCTAGTTCCGGGAACACTTTCAGATATTCCGTTCCGACTTTTGATTCAATTTCTTCTGCCTTGTCCGGGTCGATCAGTGCCATGCAGCACCCCTTGAAGCCTGCGCCGGAGAAGCGACCACCGTAGATGCCATCGGTATCAACCATAATCTCATACAGCTTTTTCAGTTCATCGCAGCCACATTCATAACTGTAAATAGAGGATTTCCCACTCTCGAAAACGAGCTGACCGTAACCCTCCAAATCGCCTTTACGCCACAATTCCGCACCTTTTTCGGCACGGGCAAATTCACTGTAGTAGTGCTCTGCTCTCCTGCGCCACAGTTCCGGCAGGCGATCTTTATAGGCTTCAAATACTTCAAAAGGCACGTCCCGCAGCCGAGTGTTTGCAAAGGTTCCATAGTCCATACCTGCGTAGCCCATCAGTGCATAAGCTGCCGCCTTGCACTCGTCCTGTCGCAGATTATATTTGGAGTTTTTCAGAGAACGCTCCAGACCAGAGAAGAAAATCGCCACCTTGTAGGTTTTCATCTTCTCACTGGTGGGAATCAGTTCATAGCTATCGTCTTTCGTGTCGAGGTAAAGCAGGTGATTTTTCTTGGAAAGCACCTCGCAACTCTGGTCAAGCTTGCCGCAGGAAACACCAACGTACTGGTTTTCTGCCGCTTTTGCGGTAAGGATCATCTCCATTGGCTCCAGATGGATACCGTTCACCTTACACAGTGCTGACAGAAAGCAGATGATAACGGATGCTGACGAGGACAAGCCACCAATCGGCAGACTGCCTTCAATGATGCCAGACAAGCCAACTTTCAGGCGGTACTTCTCCCCCAACATCTTCGCCGCACCGCGCAGATGGTCTGCCCAGTCACCCTGCTTTTCTTCTGGCACATCACCCACAAAGAACTGAGCGCGTTTCGGGAAGTTCAAAGACTGCAATTCCACAACGCCATTCTGCTTCGGATAGTAGGCCATGTGGATGCCCTTGTCGATAGCCAGACCATTGATTTTTCCATATTGATGGTCGATATGCGCTCCTAGCGGACTGATACGGTAGGGACAAAATGCTACTCCATACGGTTCCTGATGGTAGAGGTTTTTATAGACTTCTACGCACTTCATTTTGGATTCCTTCCTCGGCTTTTTTATATTGTCCGATTTACATATTCTTCAGTTGCATTATTTCTATGCTTAATAACGCATGGATTTCCTATTACCACCGAATGATCTGGAACATCACAATTCACAAAAGAATTTGCGGCAATTAACACATCATTTCCGATTCTTACGTTTCCCACAACCGTTGCATTGACACCAATCCAGATATTGTCGCCTAGTGTTGGGCAGCCAGTCCTTGCGCCACGATGTTCCTCTCCAATAGTTACACCTTTATGTAGATTGATATTTTTACCTAGAACCGCTCTTGGATTGATTGTTATACAGTATGGGTGTGCGAAATAAAGCCCCGGACCAATTTGGTTATTAATAGACATCTCAATGTGATTTTTGTTCCGTGCGCAAATAAACAAAAATTTATAAAGCAACTTTATTGGTTTATTGCTCGCTTCTTGCGCCTTTCGATAGAATACTTGAAAAAGGGGTACCCCCCCCCAGAATATCTTCTTCGATCCAATTCCAATATTGTTTGTTTCATAGAGTTCACCCCATATAAAATTCTTTATACCACTCTGCAAACTTCCGCAGACCCTCCCGCAGCGGAGTGTGGGGTTTAAAGCCAAAGTCCCGTTCCAGCGGTTCAGTATCTGCAAAGGTCACAGGCACGTCACCGGGTTGCATGGGAACCAGTTCCTTGTGAGCCTCGAAGTCATAGTCCGCAGGCAACACACCAGCACTCACCAATTCCTCCGACAGAATCTGCACAAAGTCCAGCAGATTCTCCGGGTTGGAATTGCCGATGTTGTATACTGCATAGGGTGGAATAGGCAAACCATCTTCGCCATTCTTCTTTTCCGGTGCTTTTGCCATCACACGGACAACACCTTCCACGATGTCATCCACATAGGTAAAGTCCCGCTTGCAGTTTCCGTAGTTGAAAATCTTGATAGTTTCGCCGTTTACCAGCTTGTTGGTAAAGCCAAAGTACGCCATATCCGGACGCCCGGCAGGGCCATACACCGTGAAGAACCGCAGACCAGTGGAAGGAATATTGTAAAGTTTGGAGTAGGCGTGTGCCATCAGTTCGTTTGACTTCTTGGTAGCAGCATACAAGGAAACAGGGTTATCCACCTTGTCATCAGTGGAGTAGGGCACCTTCTTGTTGCTGCCATAGACGGAGCTGGAAGAAGCATACACCAGATGCTCCACCGGATGATGACGGCAGGCTTCTAAAATGTTATAGAAGCCAATCATGTTGCTCTCGATATAAGCATCCGGGTTGGTGATGGAATAACGCACACCTGCCTGTGCGCCCAGATTGACCACAATACCCGGGTGATACTGCTCAAAAATACTGTTGATAAGTGCCTTATCTGCAAGATTGCCCTTAATAAAGGTGTAGTTCTCGAACTTCTGAAGCTCAGTAAGACGAGCTTCCTTGATGCGAACATCATAATAATCGTTCATGTTGTCCAGACCAATAACCTTGGTATCCGGCTCAGTAGTCAGGATACGCTTGGCAAGGTTGGAGCCAATAAATCCGGATGAACCGGTGATAAAAACGTTCATTCTTAATTACACTTCTTTCTCTTTTACCTTATAATTTTTCAATATGTCCCTTCCATCCACTTGAAGGTTTAAAATATAGCAAATCAGATTCACGTAACACATCAGTGGATTTACCATTATATTTTGAAGAGTTACTACTAATAACTGCTACTTCACCATTTCCCAATGCCAATCTACCTTTTTTATCTCGTGTTCGAGTGATTGCAGGAATTTTTTTGAAGTCAAACCCCATGATTGTGCTTACTACTTCATCAAAGCAAACAGGATTCGTTCCCGCTAAAATCATACCAACCGGCTTTGGCGATGGCATAAGCGGACCTTCACCTTCGCCCGAAATGATCATATCCGCTAGGATAATAATCTTTCTTTGTGGTGTATCACATATTATCCCGTCTTTATTTGCGTAAAAAACCGCACGATTAACATCTAGAATCGTGCGACTAATGGTATCATTTCCGTACCAGCTTCCTTCGGAATATGACGGTCCCATTAATCTTATAACGGCAGACAAAGCACGAATCGGATATCTAAGCATTCTCGCATAAAGGAAGTTACATTCAGATTCTAGAATATTCTTTTTGTCCAAAAGTTTACTTTGAATATCATGGAAAATATTCTTTTTCAGATATTCGTCTCCACCACTTTCAACCGATCCCAAAGTATGATGCGGAAGAAATTCCTTTCTAATATTTACACCTATGAAGTTTTTGAGCGCCCCAGTCATACCAGCTTTTCTGTGTGCCTTTGGCTTCGGCATATTAATAATCACGTCTGCTTTAAGTGCATATTCCGAAATATAATATTCCTGAACCTCACCTTTATGATGCTTCGGAAGAATTCTCGGATCATAATTGGTAATTCTTAATTTTTCAAGTGTGCCATCGTCTTCGCCATAGAAAGCGCTATCCCTACCAAGATTAATAATTTTTCCCTTAGCATCCTTGTTTATCTTAGCTTTATGGACGCCATTATCTACAACTGATACTAATTCTCTAAAGTCCAAAAGCTTTATATCGGTAATGCGTTTTTGGTACTTCTCAATGATTTCGCGAATTCCGCGTATTCTTTCAAAATTGCATTCCTGCACTGGTGCATCACCAATAATGATTGTACCAGTTCCTTTCAACGCACGGCATACATACTCAACAACGGGATCAATAACCTCTGGTTGGGTGTATAGACAATCTGTGCCCGCCTGTTTGTTATAATTCACGTCTGATACGAGGTTGGGTTTGATTAAAACGGTTTGACCGGGATGGAGCAGTTCACTTGCATTTATACGATCTAACGCTTCTATCACCGCAAGTCGAATTGTATCCTTGTCTTCATAGGAAGTTGTGCCTGCATTAACCAAGCTTACAATCGATTGATTTATCATTTCATTCTCCTCTTCAGCCAATAATTATCTATCTTTATAGTTTTCCTCCATAAGCAAACAACCTTATCATAATAAAACATAAGGTTAATCATTAGTAACAATACCATCGCAAAGATAGCAGTTATAATCCCATAGAAAAACCACTGTATATAAGAAGTACAATTGATATGTAAAAATTGTCCAAAAGAAAAAATCATAAACATAGATATAGCATCTACTGTTATTCGTTTTATGTTTTTTTTATACGACCAATGAAAAAAGTTATTCATTGTATATCGTGTCAAAGCAAATGTTTGATAGGACATTGCCACCAATGTGCCAAGTGCAACACCAATAATTTCAAATTTATAAACCATTAAAATGGAAACAGATAAATTTATTAGCGATGCAGTTATAAAATACTTTTGTGTTTGTTTATAATGACCTACAGCTAAAACCATTATATGGTATGGTATCTGAAAACAATACATAGCATATGCTGCCGTAAGAAGTACTGCAAACAGGGGTTGAATATAATTCACATCGTTGATCCCCTTTGTATATACCTGTATGAAAGGGACAATTAATACCGCTGTACATGAAAATAAAAAAACTGTGCCTGTATGGATAGACCACTCAACCCAATCAAAGAACTGGTTTAAATGCTCTATTTCCTGCTTTGCCCACATATCTCCTAGTAAAGCACGTATTCCGTTTGTCAATGAAAGAAATATTCCTTTAATGCCGTTAATAAGCATTAGATAAACTGAATAAACAGATACATTCGATAGCGTAGAGAATACTGATAAAACCAGCGTATCTGTCCCATCAAGAATAAATGCGGCAACATGTTGAGCAACACCATTCCATTTTTGTTTAATTGGTTCTTCTGTATAGCTTATATTCCAATCAATCTTGTACTTTTTGTTTACATAAGCTCGAAGAGCCAAAGGTCTAGCCAAAAAAATCAAGGAAGATACAAGTTTAACAAACTGAACACTCCTACCCATGGAAATTAAAACCACGCATATGATGGTATTTAAAATCAGTGTTATTATCTGCGCACAATATTGTATATATCCTCTTTGATCTGCATTCAATAGTAGAGAGTTGACAATGCCAAAATAATATTGTGCAAATGAACTGACTGACATTGCTCCAATTAACGTAGCGGTATACAAGTATCCAAAGTTTTGATTTACAATCACTGGGTATGCGACTACCAAAACTATAACATATACCAGAAGAATCTTTGCTAATCTCTGAAAAAATCGGTTTGCCGAAACCACAACGCAGCTAATCTTCTGATCATCTTTATCGGCAAGCGGTTTATACAGAGCAGATTGCACAACCGCACCGATTCCGAGTTCTAAAAAAGAAATTGCTCCCAAAATTTGCGTGATAGAATTTACTAAGCCGTTGACTTCTGATCCAAAATGCTGTAAAAAAAATCTTGGTAGAATAAATCCACAAATCAAAGCAGTCAACTGCGACAGCATTGATGCTACTGTATTTTTTGCTAGTAGCTTTTTTCTCATGTCTATATCCCCTATTAATGTTCATCTATTAAAGAACTGTATTACCCGAACTTACAGGCTTTGTGAATTACTCCATAAACAGAAGCAACGAAGTCAGCTTTATTTTGTTATCGACTTCAAAGATTGTAGCTTGATGGATTCTGCGAATTCGATTAGAATTATCTGGGCAACTTTTTTGCTTTCGCCAATGGGTTCAAGTTTAGCCTATAAACGCAATTATTTCTTGGCTCTATTCACCAATCATCTTTGTTCAAGTACCAAAACTCGATGTACAATTCTCATTAAAAAGTTCAAACATACAGAAGCAGAACATTGTCACAAATTTCAAGTCTATTAGACATCAATATTACTTATATTACTTTCATTTTATCGAAAATGCTCGCATCATTTAAACCAGTTATATTACTCGCAAAGGTTTATCCAATCGCCAAGTTTTTTGTCCCATTCCTCAGGTGTGAACTCTTCATACCCACTTCCCGGGAAAAAAGTCAATTCTCCAAAGTATACCCTCCCATGCACCTCATAAAAATCAACTCGCACAAATGGTATTTTGAAGGCAAGCTTCTCAGCTAGTATGAGCATTTCATCGTACGTTTTAGGTCTAGCAATATCGGTTTTACTTGCAGGATAATGTCGTTCAAATGGCATACGCTTCCAATTGGTATCATAGAACGTTACCTTTAAGCCATCTTCTGAAAAACGATCACTGCACACAAATGTTGCTTTAACTTGTCCGTTAAAGCACATTAGCTTATAATCATTCAAATCCTCACCGTTGTCATTTGACATGTACTTTTCTGCAATAATGCGAGGCTTTACATTTTTATATGGCCATTCTCTGTGGACATAATAATATTTTCTTTTTAAATAATATTCCAGTTTTTGCTTCGCTGCTCTTTTGTCCAAATTCAATTTGTCTTTACAGATTACAATTCCTCCGCTATCATGTGTGCATTTTAAAACAAACTGATTTGGTAATTCATCGAAATCAATTTCATCGAAGTGATTCCATACACCAAGTGTCGGAATAATATATTGACTTCCAATCTTGTTAGCCACATATTGCTTGACGGCGTATTTATCTACCATCATTGTATATTGCGGCTCTCGATTGTAAAGTTTCAGCCACTGCAGTTTTTCATTAAATGTCTTAGGAGTATTCAGATTAAGAGTTTTTCCCATTGCAAGATAGTATTCTTTTTTCAAAAAACGTTCATCTGACATCCAATGCGTTAACCCCATCGCGGTTAAATAAGAGAATCTTAATCGCTTATTCGTAATAAAATTATAGAGTTTACTCATAGTGTTTTCCGCCTTATTGTTTTGATTATACTGTTAATAAATAAATCAATCATAATGATTTCAAAAACAGAAAAGAGGCCAAGAATAATATCATATAACGAAAAATATGGTATTGCCCTAAAAATAGCTAAAATGATCCTCGCACTAATTGCATATTGAAGCGGTGTCAAACCACTGTATTCTAACTCATCAAATTTTTTTATAATCAGTCCAATAGTAGAACAAAGTGTAATCACTCCAACAATTCTAAAATCATAGTATCCCTGTGTGATTATTCCGCATGGTACTTGACCGTGAAGTCTTCTATCGAGATTTCCATAAATCAAGAATGTATTGACATTCCAAACATCCTCGAATCCCTGCGGTTTAAATCGAGTAGGGAACCAAGCGAACAACCCAGTAACTATATCATCCAGAAACGTTAGACCAACTTTACCACTCCATGCAGCAGCAATTGATATTTGTCCACCCAGTGGCAGAAAAATCAACTCTTTCAACATAGAATACATCAAGTTACTCGTTTCCTGTTCTACAGGCCATGCATTAAATCTCAAATAATAGGTTATATTATCAAGCTGCAGTATGAATACTACCGCCATAGCCAAAATTGCTGCCAGTTTTAAGCACATCTTTGGCACAGACTTAATAGTCTTTTTTGAAGCATACATCCAAACAAATCCGAGAAGGAATAAAAGCATGGTTAATCTTCCATCGTCTGCCATTAAAAACAGATATGATAAGTATGCTGAAACGATGAAGCCGATAAAACTCCGCAGTCTCTTTATGCTTTTCTTATCCGATTGCAGCGTCATTTCGAAAAACAAATATGTAACAACCAGCAATACAGTCGCCGGTTGCTTAAAAAAAGCCAAATTATTCTTCGCCGAACCCATTCCGGATCGCACTCTATTTGCCTGCAAAATTAGTGCTCCAATGGAACCGTATGCTTTTGACCACAGAAATAAAGAAACAGTACCTGCTAGCAAGCTAACCCACGCAGTTAGTTCCGTTGTTTGACTACTCACAGTGTTTATAACGTTTCCTATTTTTTTTGTCTTTTTTACTTTAATTAGCGGCCTAGAGTAGTACATTAGTGTCATGAATGCGAACCCTATCAATGCATACATATAATGATAAGAAGACTTCAATGCACCTATACTGCTTGTATCCAGCTTTGTATTAATATATGGACTCATCATTCCTTTTAAAATAACCTGCCAAAAAATAAATGTGGGTAGGATTCCATATACCAAATCATACATTCCAACTGCAATAACAAATCCAGATACTCTTCTTTCTCTTTGAAGCGTGTAGAAGAAAATAAAAGTATAAATTGTCATGCAGATGATGCACAGTAGTAAGAGAAATATCATTGCTTAATCTCCATTAACTCTTTAACATAATCTGCCCATTGGTTATAAACAGTTTTTGGCGTAAATCTCAGGGCTTTGAGTCGTGAGATACTACACATTTTTTCTCTTAACTCTTCATCCTTAAATACCTTTATGATTTTATCGGTCAATGATTTTTCGTTACCAACCTCTACTAGCTGTAAACTGTCTATCCCTAATAATTCTTTAGGCCCTCCACATGGGCAATCAGTTGAAATGCAGGGGATTCCACCTGCCATCGCTTCCATTAATGCATTTGGCATTCCCTCGTAATCTGAGGAGAGTACAAATAGTTCAGCTGTTTCAAGTGCTTTTTCAACGTCATTTATTGCTCCCATAAGAAGCACTTTACCTTGGAGTCCCATTGTATTGATTTGCTCCTGCAACGTTTCTCGCAGAGAACCTTCCCCATAGATTTTGAGCGATGCATATGGATATCGTTTTACTACCTCAGCAAATGCCGAAATCAGCATGGCGTGGTTTTTCTGTCCAGTTAGTCGACCACAGGTAACAATTTCTCCCCGGACAGGATTGCGAATTAATTTGTAAAAATCCTCTTTTACTGCATTGTAGATGATTCTCGATTTCTTCTGTAATCGCTTCGGGAACCATTTTTGAGCATCACCTGTTTGGAACACGCAACCATCTGCCATTGGGAGCAAAACTTTACCAACAAACCAGCCTAGTTTGCCCGCATATTCTTTGTTGGGATCATTGCGAACTGAAACTAATGTTTTTACAGGCAGCCCTCTTGTGGCTAGTACTGCGCGAAAATTTGGCTCTTCCATAAATGAAACAAGTATGTCGGGCTTCTCAGATTTGCATAAATCTCTCAATTTCTTGATTCTGCTAAAATTTCTTTTTATTCTGGATTGCTTGATTTCCACTTCTTCCAGCGTAAGCCGTCTTACAGTCGCCGCAAGCGGATACTCCCACGTGTCCCAAAAAGATGTAACCAAAGTAGTGTCGTATCCATTTTCAGAAAAATATTTTGCCAAGTTCACCATGACACGCTCTGCGCCACCGTCATGGATCGCATTTATATAGAACATTATTTTTTTCATGTTTTTATCGCCTTTTTTGCAAAATAGATTGCATGTAGAATTCTGTCAAAATTTGAAATTGGCCTTTCTTTTAACTTCATATTTTGTACTGACGCAAAATTCGACTGTCTTCCTTTGAGGAATATTTCTAATTTCTCAAAATCCTCGTCTTTCATCATATTAGGATGATAGCAAAATGTGCACACCTTAAACGGCAGCTTTCTTACCCGCCCAGACTGCTGTGGAATAAAATAGAAGCCATTTTCAAAATACACATCATTTGCAATCGTATCGCTGATAATTCGGACATTGGATTCTTCTTTCAATGCAATCAATGTATTTTCATCAAAAGTATGTGATGGGGCAAAAAACACTCTCGGCTCGATGTTATGGCTTTTCAGAACATCCACACCGTGCCGAATCATTTCTTTCTGCTTGTCCAGTGGAACGCCTGCAAATTCGCTTCTTTTATTTACCGGGTTGATGCCACCTTCCTTGGTCGTGTACTTGTGATAGCAACCATGAAGTGCCATCTCCCAGCCTTTTTCTTTCCAGCGTGCAATCTTATCCCAGAATTCAGGGTCTTGTTCATAAGTCTCGGTAAGAGATGAATCCCGGTTGTCCGGAATAACTCCGACCAACGGTTTAATTCCGTACTGATCTAAAAGATCCTCCATCCTCTGCCACTTTTCAACGTCCATATAATCAGAGGCATCGTCCAGACGCAATATATATTGGTTCATCTTCTTGCCCTCTCATTCTGCTCCAGATAAAAACTTTGAAGTTGCTCTGCAACCACTGTTGCATCAAACGGTTGTAGCTTCGCCATATTCTCTGCTGTGGCAGCAATTCGAGGTTTTCTCTGAAGATTCGCAACCTCACAAAGCCATACCTTTTTATTAGCCAATGCAAGATACTTCACTTGGTCTGCCAAATCAACATCGTGTGTTATCACGTCAGAAAGGAGGCAGTGAAGACCGTTTGCCTGAGCCTCTACTACAGAAACTGGAAGCCCCTCCCACAGGGATGGAAACACAAATACATCCATGGCTTGGTAATAATCCTCCGTATTGGTTTTACTTCCGACCATGATGACTACATCACTTATCCCAAGCTGCGTGCATTGCTGCTGCACCGTTTCGAACAACTCGCCATCACCTATCAAAAGCAATTTGCTATTGGGGTTCTCTTTGTGGTACTCTGCGAACAGCTCCACCAAGAATTGATGGTTTTTGGGGACGGTGATCCGCCCGATGTGCCCCAGAACAAAGGTATCCTCGGCAATTCCAAGTTCCTGACGCATCTGCTGCCGCTTTTCCTCACAAAATGCAAAGCGCTTCAAATCTACGCCATTGGGAATCATCCGGTAATTTGCCTGTTTCGTAGCCTTTTCCCCATACAGCCATTTGCCCGCTTTGTCGGAACACGCAAATAGATAATCTGCTGTATGCCGAATTGGCAGTTGCAGCATATCCTTCACAATGGCAGAAATGCCATTTCCGTTTGAAGTGCTATGGCTGTGTGCAATCGTTACTAAGCCGTTCTTTTTCGCAATTTTTAGATAAATCGACGCAGTGCTTCGAACATGACCGTGAATCACATGGTACTCCGGATGCTTCTTAAGAAAGGAATCCCACCACCTACAGTATGCGAAATGGTTTTTACCGGTGTATTGGGGACAGCGATAGATTTTACCACCCATCTGCGTTATTTCATCCTCAAAAACACCCTTATGTTCGATATGTTTCACAAAATCGAACTGGACTTTTTCCTTGTTGATCGCCCGATATAAGTTCATGACATAAGCCTGAATTCCACCCATTCCCATACTGCTTACGACATGCAACACTCTGATTGGTTCACTCATGAATTTCCCCTCATCCATAGGTTGTCACTGGATTCCCATCGTTTCCAGCATTACTTGATTGACTTTCTCGACATCAAATTTTTCTTCTGCATACTTACGACTTTCCATTCCCATTTGCTTTACCTCTGCCGGGTGTTCAATCATCCAAATCATTTTTTCCGCCAACTGCTCGCTGTTACGCGGTTCAATCAAAAAGCCATTTTTGCCATTGATGGTTTCTTTACATCCGGGTGCATCCGTTGTAATAATTGCTCGGCCAATGCTCATTGCTTCCAAAATGGCATGAGGAACGCCTTCCCGGTAATACGAAGGAAGAACAAAAACTGCATATTCCTTCAAAGCCGCTGGCATATCTTTTACTACCCCAAGGTACTCCACTGTGCCATCTTGCACATACTGGTCAAGTTCATCCTTATTAATGCCATCTGGGTTCGGGTCAAGCGAGCCGGCCAGATAGAACTTTGCCTCCGGGTGTTTTTCTTTTACAATTTTGGCTGCTTCAAAATAAGTACGAACGCCTTTTGTCACCAGCAGCCTTGTGGCAAGAAAAAATGTGTTTTCTTGACAGACTTCGCTGTATGGAAAGGTATTTAGATCAATGCCTGAACCTGCAATGACAACACACTTCTCCTGTGGAAGAACACCACGTCGAACTAATTCTGCCGCATCATCGCTATTCTGGAAAAACACCTTAGTTGCACCAGAAAACGCCCATTTATACAGCATACAAATTACCGCTCTGACCATTTTGTTTTTGGTGCTGTTTCCAGTAAAAGCATAGCCAAGCCCATTCACCGTAGGGTAAATTCTCTTGATACCCGCCCACTTTGCTGCAATTGAACCATAAATATTAGGCTTTGCTGTATAGCTGTGGACAATATCGAATTGTCCTTCTTTCATCATACGATAATATACCCTCAGTGTCTTAGCATCCTGAATAGGATTCATTCCTGCACGAGCAAAAGGGATTTCTGCAAATTCTGCACCCCAGTTCTGGCATTTTTCAATGCAGGAGGTATCAAAACCGCCTAGCATAACATCGTAACCGCTATCCTTGATTTTATTTAACAGCTGCAATCTCGTTGTAAAAAAAGGAGAGATGCGGCCAGAATTAATCATAATCTTCATCTTAATCTCCAAACATCTTTTTAATACACATCTCAGTCGCACCCACACCATACTGTACGA
>OGMO01000804.1_pt1 | contig 24124 bp, 20 predicted proteins | sample 1573241 | NCBI WGS metagenome assembly OGMO01 (sample SAMEA2581896, study PRJEB24529) | metagenome | biome: Human gut stool | place: China | collected 2011 | reverse complement strand
TTCGAACCGCCGACCCTCTGCTTGTAAGGCAGATGCTCTAAACCAGCTGAGCTAAGCGCCCTTACTTTTCGTAAGCGGTTGCAAAGGTACGACTATTTTTTGGTTCCACCAAATTTTTCAGCAACTTTTTTCGTTTTTTCTTCAAAAAAGTGCATTTTCTGGTGTTTTCCCTCAATTTTCAGGGTAAAAACGGTCAGTTTTTGCATTTCAATTGCCAAAAACAGCCAACCAAGAGAAAGTACTTACGATGGGACTGCCAAACCTCTTTCAACCCCCAAAGGTACTTATTGAGAAAGAAAAGTTCTTTTTAAGAAATTCAAAGAAGCAAAAAAGGCATTCTTCACGAGGAAGAATGCCCTATTCTATTTTTATACCTTATATTATATATACTGTATAATTACTCACCAACCTGAACAGTTGCACGACGGTTGTAAGAAGCAGGAGTCAAATCCTTAACACCACCATTAGCCTTTACAATGATGTTCTCCTTAGCAACGCCCAACTTAACGAGCTCGTTAGCTACCTTCTCAGCACGAGCCTTAGAAATCTTCTGGTTGATAGCTGCAGAACCTGTAGCGCTGTCAGCATAACCGTTAACTACCAACTTAGCGTTGTTGTCCTTAGCATACTGAGCGAGAGCCTGTACATTTACGAGATCCTTCTTAGAAGCAACCTTAGACTTGCCGATGTTGAAGAATACAGAAACTGGAGTAGCAACATACTCCTTAACTGCCTTTTCCTCTACAGGCTTCTGGTTGTTCAAGAGATTCTTCAAACGGTCGTTCTCTGCATTAGCATCGTTCAACTTAGCATTGAGAGCGTCGAGTTCTGACTGATGAAGAGCGTTGATAGCGTCAACATCTGGAACCTTGTTCCAAGTAGCCTTACCCAAGTTGTATGTAACACCGACCTCAACATTCAAAGAACGGTCGTGTCTTGCAAGCACCTTGTCGATTGAGTGAGATGTGCTAGGCTTAGCACCTGGCAATACACCTGTGTACCCATCATAGTCGTTAGCACCTACTGTATAGTTTACATCGAGGTTGACAGCCCACTTGTTATTAATCTTGAACTCGTTCAAGATACCAACACCAGCTACAGGAGCATAGCAGTTAGCGCTCATGTTACGGTTAATACCAACACCTGCGTAAGGGATGCAATCCCAAACACGAGCCTCGTTGTAACCGCAGAACATATTGCTGAGGTTGAACAAAACCTGCTCATTCAAAGTCCAATACTTATTTGCATTTGTTGACTTATCCTCTGAAACAACAGTGCGGCCCCATGCACCATTGAACTTAGTACGGAGACCGAGACCTGGTGTAAACCACTTACCTACAGCAACAGAGAAACCGAGATTGTTTCTGAAACCCTTGAGTGGGCTCTTAGAGAAACCATTGCCCTCTTCCTGGTTGCCCCAGAATGCAGAACCAGCAACGTTTGCCTGAACAAACCAATTGCTCCAGAAAGAATTTGTTGCTACGCTATACTTCTCAGTAGTTGCTGCATCCTGAGCCATACTGCCCATTGTTACGCTAGCCAATGCTAGCACTGCTAATAACTTTTTCATAACTTTATAATTTAAAAATCAATTTATATATATATACCTTCTGAATGACGGAGCAAAGATAATACTATTTTTTGAAATAACCTTCATTTTCTAAAAAAAATAGCATTTTTCGTTAACTTTTTAAAGAAAAACGGGATTTTTCCTCGCTTTTAACCTAAAAGATGCTCAATTTCCTGCTGACGGAGGATACAAAGTACCGACTTTCCGTCGGGCGTATAATTGACATTCTGGCAGGCAAAAAGATCATTCACCAGCCCCTCCATCTCTTCATTACTCAATATCTGCCCCTGAGGTATTGCGGCCTGGCGAGCCAGACTCAAAGCCAAAGTCTGATTGATTTCATCAATGGCTGATACGCCCTTTTCTACTGCAGAAGAAACCATGTCCTGTACCAGTTTAAGAGGATTCAATCCTTCAAGTCCGCCAGGAACTGAATTAACGGCATAGCTTCCGCCTCCAAGATCTTCCAGTTCAAAGCCCATCGATTCCATTTCAGGCAGGATCTTTTCAAAGATTACCTTCTCAGACATCGGGAACTGCACAACCTCAGGAAAGAGGACTTTCTGTGAATGAAAGGTCCGGTCAGCCAACTGGCGCAAATACTGTTCGAACAAGACACGCACATGGGCACGATGCTGGTCGATAATCATCAATCCCGATTTTACCGCAGTCATGATATACTTACCTTTATACTGATAATGGGCTGGCGATTTCTCTGCAATGATACTGTCTGGCGTATTATCCAGCCCTGAATCATCAGGAAACACCATGGTCTGCTCCATCCCCTGCACATCATCCTGATCTTTAAGTCCTTCATAAAGCTGTTCCCATTTAGCATCCACCTGAGGCTTTGACTTAGGAACAGAGAAGCCTGCTCCCATAGGAACTGCTCCCGTGGAAGAGGAAGACTTGAACGGATTATAACCAGGATTCAAACTGATCTTCGGTGCAGCAGCAGTGCTCATCTCTGGATTATAAACAGGGATGTCCGGTTTATCCTCGGTATCGAAATCAATGGTAGGTACATCATTGAACATACCGATGGACTCCTTGACCGAAGCCGAGAGGATTTGCCAGATAGCCTGCTCATTCTCGAATTTGATTTCAGTCTTCGTAGGATGTATATTCACATCAATATCCTTCGGATCTACATCAAAATACAGAAAGTAAGGCACCTGTTCACCCTGAGGAACCAGACGGTCATAAGCAGCCATCACAGCCTTATTGAAATAAGGATGTTTCATGTATCTCCCGTTGACAAAGAAGAACTGATGCACACCTTTCTTTCTGGCAGATTCCGGTTTGCCCACAAATCCAGACACCTTACACATAGTGGTTTCTACATTTACCGGCAGGAGTTCCTGATTGAAACGCTTGCCGAAGACATCGAGAATGCGCTGACGCAAATTAGCGGCACGCAAATTGAATACTTCGGTACCATTGCTATGTAAAGTAAAGGTGATTTGAGGATTTACCAATGCAATCCGCTCGAAAGCCGTCAGAATATTGTTCAACTCTGTAGAATTGGACTTCAGGAACTTTCTTCGCGCGGGTACATTATAAAAGATATTGCTGACAGAGAAGATACTTCCCACAGCACAGGAGCATGGCTCCTGTTTCTCATATCGGGAACCAGAAATCTGTATCAGGGTTCCTATCTCGTCGGTAGCCTGTCGTGACTTCAGTTCAACCTGAGCCACAGCAGCTATTGACGCCAAAGCTTCGCCACGGAAGCCCATGGTGCGAAGAGCAAACAAATCATCAGCCTTACGGATTTTGGAAGTAGAATGACGTTCGAAAGCCAAACGAGCATCTGTTTCAGACATACCTTTTCCATCATCTATCACCTGGATGTTGGTACGGCCAGCATCGGTAACTGTGACATGGATATTCCTGGCACCCGCATCAACTGCATTTTCGACCAGCTCCTTGATAACTGAAGCCGGACGCTGTATAACCTCACCTGCTGCTATCTGATTGGCAACAGAATCGGGTAAAAGTTGAATAATATCACTCATCTCTAAATATTAATCATATAAGAAAATGATGCTTCATTATAATCAGTCAGTCAGTTTCTGAAGTGGAGCTTCATGACGCTTAATGTTCTTGAGTTCGGAGCCCTTGGATTTACCACGCCATACAAAGATATCATTCTTATCTTTAGGACGCAAGTCCTCGAACCAGGCAAAATTGTTGAGTTTATATTTTGCCGGCGGAATCTGCGTCATAGGATACATGGTAGATGTAAACTTATTGGTCCAGATTTTCTCCATCTTCCTGCCCGGTCCCATATACATGCGCATGGTATCGGTCTCCAGATAATTCAAGCCTATGAGCGAACTGTCCTTATCATCCGTCATGTAATAGATGGTCTGCACATTGCCGATAGACTCTCCTTGTTTTATCTCACCTTTTTCAAAGTAAGATTTCATCTCAGAAGAACTGATCTGATTGAAATGAACACTATCCGGCATCTGCTCTACAGACAGCGCCTGCCCGATGACATGGGCAAAACGAACGGTAGAGTCGTTCATAAAGACCAGAATTTTCTCGCCCAGCAACTGACGGTTTCCATTCCAGACGATAGGATCCTTATACATGGTCATGCAGGAATCCTGAGAATTGAAAACCAGGGAATCGCAGATGGCCTGCATATCCAGGCGATAGGCACGGACCTTAGGATAAGCATGCACCTTACGGTATACCGAATCGGTATTGATATGGAAGGTATTGATACGCATGGTATCAGAATGAACCCAAAGGGTATCTTTCTGCGAATAGTCGATCGCTACAGGATTGCGGGTGGCAAAGCCATTACCGGTTTTCTCGTTGTAACGCAGATAATTGCAAGTAAGGGAATTCTTGCTCTTCTTATCTACATAAACCACATTGCCATATCCGGTACTCTCTCCATCCTTTACATAATAGAGCGTATCACCCGTAAGTGTCTTGTCTTTATCTATAACCGTAGAACGGCCGTAAAGCTGTGCTCTATCGGTCTTGGTATCATAATATCCGTCTTCTGTCTTGACAACACTTGCGCCAGAAACAATCTTAGAAGGTCCTACCATGTGAGCCTTTGACTTACGGACATCGTAATACAAAGTATCGGTGGTAACAACATCCTTGCCGCTGCGCAACTTGACATTATAGACAAACTTAGCCTCACGCGTTTCGGTATGATACTCACCCCAATCGGCAACCAGCTTATCCTTACCATCAATCAGCGTTCCGCCGTCAAAGAAGTTTGCCATATTATACAAGCGGTCGAAATCCAAGCTATCAGTACGCAAAGTCTGCCGACGATGATGTAAGACCACATTCTTGCGTGCTCTCATCATCTGCATCTGCCCATCATACTCTGCTCTATCACAAGTGAGTGACAAGGTGTCTCCCTGCCGGTAATGAACATGTCCGAAAGCTTTCACGGAATTAGAAGCCTGATAGAAATACGCGCTGTCACAGGTAAGATGACTGCCCTGATGCAAGAAAGAGACCTTACCTTTCAATATTTGGGCATCAGGATTATTACCGAACATATCATAGTACAATTCATCTGCATGCAAAAGATATACTCGGTCACCATGAGGGCGTTTTCTGGCATGCTTCTTTGGAGCCTGCATGGCTTGCATCAGACAAAACCCAAACAGGCATAGAACCATAACCGATATGATTCTATGCCCTCTGATATGATTATTTAATCTTTTATTTATCATTTAATCCAACCTTGATATTCAAACTTACAATCCTTATAGCGATCGTTCATACGAACATAAGTCTGCTTGATTTTATTGACTACCCAATCGTGCAAGGTCTGGGCACGCTCCTTAGCCAACACTACATCTTTCATCACCTGAAAATCTTCGGTAATAGTAGCTCTATGTCCGTCAACACGGCTTACCAGTTTTACCAAAGCACAAGTGGTTTTACCCTTGGAATTCACCATCGTGAAAGGTGCAGAAACCTCACCCACCTTCATTGTATCTACCATACGGGCAACCTCGGTAGGTAGATCCTTCATCTGGAAGCGGGAAGTTCTTGACTGGTCAGGAGTAACATTGGCCATCAAACCCTTGTTGTTGCGGGTATCCTTATCATCAGACAATGCTTCAACAGCCTGCTCAAAGGTAAACTTAGCGGCACGGATATCATTACCGATAGAATCCAGACGGCCGATAGACTTATCAATAGCATCTTGAGAAACCTGAGGCTTGAGCAGGATATGGCGACACTTAATCTTATCACCACGCTTATCAATCAACTGGATGATATGATAACCAAACTCAGACTCAACAATCTTTGAGATTTTCTTAGGATCGGTAAGATTGAATGCCACATTTGCAAACGCAGGATCCAACATACCTCTACCGATATAATCCATCTCGCCACCCATACGGGCTGAACCCGGATCCTCAGAATAAAGACGAGCCAAAGTAGCAAAAGAAGTCTCACCCTTATTCACACGGTCAGTAAACTCACGCAACTGATTTTTCACACGGTTAATCTCCTCAAGAGGAATACGTGGCTGCATGGTAAGAATCTCAACCTCTACCTCTGTAGGAACAAAAGGGATACTGTCGGCAGGTAAATCCTTAAAGTATTTACGTACCTGAGCTGGAGACACCTTGATATCCTTCACCAGTTCCTGCTTCATCTTCTGAATCAGCTGTTGGTTTTTGAAATCATCATGCATCTGCTGGCGCATCTGGGTGATACTTTGCTTGCGATACTCCTCCAGTTTTTCACGAGAACCAATCATGGAAACCCAACTGTTGATCTGTTCGTCGATACCATTCATGACTTCTGACTCAGATACTTCGATACTATCGATAGCTGCCTGATGGAGAAACAGTTTCTGAACGGCAATCTGCTCAGGAATAGAACAGTCTGGGTCACCAGAATATTTAATACCTTCAGCCTCAGCCTGCAAACGGGTTACCTCGACGTCTGACTTCAGGATAGCCTCATCGCCGACAACCCAAATTACCTCATCAACCACACTACCCTCATTGATTTTCTGAGAATCGGCAGCAGCTTGTTGCTTGATATTTGCAGAATCAGCCTCATGAGCCAAAGCACTACGGCTTGCTCTTGTTGCACTAGCACTTATTCCTACTATCATCAGCAGGGCTATAAATGCCATTGTCATTTTATATCCAGTATTCATGTATTGTTTCTATAATATATTAATGTATATTGAGAGTGGTCAACATGCTATGGAAAACCACCACTTTATATTTCTTCTTCAATTGTGCGACCCATTGTTTCTCTAACGAGTCTTGATAGTCAGCAAGTACCACATCCGGGTATTCGCCATTCCGGGGCAGATTAACCTTCATCTTCTTCAGGCGCTTCATTTCCCATTTGTATTTTTTCTTATTCTTGGCATAGAAGGCAGCCAGACCTTTTTTATCAGCAGCAGCCTTATCCCAAATATTACGCTGGCAGATTTCATTCAGCAAAAGGTTTTCTACTTCCTCCTGCTGGTAGGTTCCCTGCCAATTTTCTACCTTAGCATCAGCAACATATTTTTTCTGATTACCATCATCATGTTTATCCAGCAACTTGACGATATGATAACCAAACTCAGACATAAACGGTCTACTAATCTCACCCTTTCGCAGAGAGAAAGCTACTTTTTCAAAAGCCTGCACAGTCTGACCTTTTGTAAACCATGCCAAAGTCCCCCCATTGACCGCAGACCCTTTATCATCAGAACACTTTTTTGCCAGGTCAGCAAAATCTGCACCTTTGCAAAGAGCCTGATAAATAGAATCGATTCTTCTTTCCACCACCTCCTGTTCCTGGTAAGATGCTTTCTGTCCCAATCTCAAGAGGATATGTGCAACATGAACACTGCCTTTATCGGGCATCAACTCGCATGACTCGACATCATCATATCGTTTCAACACACGCCTGATATTAGGCAAAGTATCGAGATGAGCATCCTTAGCAGCTTGCACTTTAAGCTTATAATCAACAAAGCCATCGGTAAACACCTTGACACTTTTAGAATCAACCGTATTTCCCAAATGATTTTTCTGATAAAAGTACTCAAATTCCGACTTCTTGACAGATTGACCATCAATAATCATAACAATCGGGTCGGTATGAGCAAAAGCAATGCTCCCCGAAAGGAGCATTGCCGCTATAAGTGCATAAAACTTCATATTTCCTAATTATATTATTCAGGACGGCTATAGTTAGGAGCCTCACTAGTGATAGTGATATCATGTGGATGACTCTCCAACACACCTGCATTTGTGATACGAGCGAACTTGGCATTGTGCAAGTTCTCGATGGTAGCAGCACCACAATATCCCATACCAGAACGCAAACCACCAATCAGCTGGTAGATGACCTCCTGGACAGTTCCCTTGTAAGGCACACGACCAGCGATACCCTCTGGAACCAATTTCTTGGCATCCTTGGTATCACCCTGGAAGTAACGGTCCTTAGAACCATTCTTCTGTTCCATAGCCTCCAAAGAACCCATACCACGATAGCTCTTAAACTTACGGCCATTGAAGATAATGGTATCACCAGGACTCTCCTCAGTACCAGCAACCAAAGAACCGATCATGACGCAGCTACCACCGGCAGCCAAAGCCTTCACAACATCACCTGAGTAACGAAGACCGCCATCAGCTATCAAAGGCACACCAGTACCCTTAAGAGCAGAATATACATCATAAACAGCACTCAACTGTGGAACGCCAACACCGGCAACCACACGAGTAGTACAGATAGAACCAGGACCGATACCTACCTTAACACCATCAGCACCATTCTCTACCAAATACTTGGCAGCCTCACCAGTAGCCACATTACCTACCACAACATCTACCTGTGGGAAGGCAGCCTTAACTTGCTTGAGCTTCTCAACTACACCCTTAGAGTGACCATGAGCAGTATCGATAACGATAGCATCAGCACCAGCCTCAACCAAAGCCTTGGCACGATCCAATGTATCTACAGTAACACCCACACCGGCAGCCACACGAAGACGTCCCTTGGCATCCTTGCAAGCCATAGGTTTGTCCTTAGCCTTTGTGATGTCCTTGTAAGTTATCAAACCTACCAGGTGATTCTCGTTGTCAACTACAGGGAGTTTCTCAATCTTATTCTCCTGCAGGATGGCAGCAGCAGCAACCAAGTCGGTCTGGATGTGAGTGGTAACCAAATTCTCGCTAGTCATTACCTCATCAATCTTCTTGTCCATGTGGCGCTCAAAACGAAGATCACGGTTGGTAACAATACCTACAAGATGATTTTCATCATCTACCACAGGAATACCACCGATATGATAATCATGCATCATATCAAGAGCATCCTTCACTGTACTGCCACGACGGATGGTGACAGGGTCATAAATCATACCATTCTCAGCACGCTTCACAATAGCAACCTGACGAGCTTGCTCCTCAATGGTCATGTTCTTGTGAATTACACCGATACCACCTTCACGAGCGATAGCTATCGCCATTGAAGCCTCGGTAACGGTGTCCATCGCTGCTGTAACGAATGGAACGTTCAACTCGATGTTACGAGAGAACTTGGTTTTCAACTCTACCTGTTTTGGTAGTACCTCTGAATACGCAGGGATAAGAAGGACGTCGTCGTAAGTGAGACCGTCCATTACAATTTTATCTGCAACAAATGATGACATATTGTAACCTTTAAAAATTTATTGCGTGCAAATTTAGCAATAATTTCTCAGATAGAGTTCGCTTTTCACGAAAATCTTACCTTATTAATGCTATTTAACGTGATTAGTTGGCTTGTTCGGACAAAAACTTGATTCTGACGAGTCGAATTTCATCTTCATTGTAGTCTTCACCCAATTCATCTTGAGCCGCATTCAAATCATCAGTATCGCTCTCCATGAAGTAATCGTAGATATCATCTACATGGTCATCATCCACAACTTCCTCTATGAAATAATCGATATTCAGCTTGGTACCGCTGTAAACGATTGCCTCTATTTCGTCAAGCAATTCTGAGAAATCCAAACCTTTTGCTTCTGCCAAATCATCAAGATCTATCTGGCGGTCTATGCTCTGAATGATGCTTACCTTCAAGACTGATTTCTTGGCAACTGTCCTGACACGTAATTCCTCAGGACGCTCTATCAGATTCTCTTCACAATACTGATTGATCAATTTACAGAACTCCTTACCATACCTCTTTGCCTTACCGGCTCCAACTCCCTGTATGTTCTGCAATTCCTGCATATCTACAGGATACATCGTTGCCATCTGTTCCAGAGAAATATCCTGGAAAATAACATAAGGCGGCAATTTATGCTTCTTTGCTACTGTCTTACGCAAGTCTTTCAACATGGAGAAAAGTGTCTGATCCAAAGCACCTGTATTATGCTCGCTCAGAGGCGCTCCATCAAAATCATCAGAGAATTCCTTATCGGCAACGATCATGAATGATTCAGGATTCTTAATGAAACGCTTACCCGCAGCTGTCAACTTCAAAAGGCCATAGTTCTCTACATCTTTCTTGAGATAACCGGCTATCAACGCCTGACGGATAACAGGATTCCAAACTTTGGCATCCATATCTTCTCCTGCTCCAAACTCCTCCAGTTCATCATGCTTGTGAGAAACGATATCATCAGTAGCACGTCCTTTTACAAAATCGATGATATATTCCTGGCGGAAATTCTCCTTCACCGCAGCAACAGACTCCAAAACAACGAGCAGCGCATCCTTAGCCTCGAATTTTTCTGTAGGATGCAGGCAGTTGTCGCAATTATGGCAGTTTTCTTCATGATATTCCTCACCAAAATAATGAAGCAACATTTTTCTGCGACAGACAGACGATTCTGCATAGGCAGCCGTTTCCTGCAACAACTGTCTGCCGATATCCTGTTCTGCTACAGGTTTGTTCTCCATAAACTTCTCCAGTTTTCTGAGGTCTTTACGGGCATAAAAGGCGATACAGATGCCCTCACCGCCATCACGTCCGGCTCTACCCGTTTCCTGATAATAACCTTCCAAGCTCTTGGGTATATCATAATGAATAACAAAACGGACATCAGGTTTATCGATACCCATTCCGAAGGCGATAGTAGCAACAATGACATCAATACGCTCCATCAGAAAATCATCCTGAGTTTGAGAACGGGTAGCCGAATCAAGACCGGCATGATAAGGAGCCGCTTTGATTTCATTGGCTTTCAATACCTCTGCCAATTCCTCTACTTTCTTACGGGAGAGACAATAGATAATACCACTCTTTCCTTTGTGTTGACGAATAAACATGATAATCTGACGATCGATATCCTTGTTCTTCGGGCGCACCTCATAATACAAGTTAGGGCGGTTAAAAGAACTCTTGAATTCTTTGGCATCCATGATGCCTAAGTTTTTCTTGATATCAGTACGTACCTTATCTGTTGCAGTAGCTGTAAGCGCTATCACAGGTGCAACACCTATTTCGTTAATAATAGGGCGAATACGACGATACTCTGGTCTGAAATCGTGTCCCCACTCAGAGATACAATGAGCCTCATCAATGGCATAGAACGAAATCTTTACTGTTTTAAGGAACTCAACATTATCTTCTTTCGTCAAAGATTCAGGTGCAACATACAGGAGTTTGGTCGTACCATTGAGAATATCATTCTTCACCTTCTCAATAGCCGACTTATTCAATGATGAATTGAGATAATGAGCCACGCCATCACTTTCACTCAAACCATTAATAACATCTACCTGGTTCTTCATCAAAGCAATCAGAGGAGAAATCACAATAGCTGTACCCTCCATAATGAGCGAAGGCAACTGGTAACACAAACTCTTACCGCCACCTGTAGGCATCAATACAAAAGTATCATTGCCACTCATCAAATTTCTGATGATTGCCTCTTGATCACCCTTAAACGAATCGAAGCCGAAATAATGCTTCAACTGTCCTGTAAGATTAACCTGTTCTGTCATATCCACCTATTATTATATTATATATGTCTATATATACGATTAAATAGCATTCAATTGGGCGAAAAGCCCAACTGATTTATGCTGTTTCCAACTGTCCGAGATGAGATTTATCCAACTGTTGCTTGGTATACTCCAGCGTAACAGTGAATGATTCAACCTTCTTTGATGGAATCTCAAACATAGCATCCATCATCACAGCTTCAACAATTGAACGAAGTCCGCGAGCACCCAATTTATACTCTACCGCCTTATCTACGATATAATCGAGTGCTTCCTCATCAAACTTCAACTTGATGCCATCCATCTCAAACAATTTCTGATACTGCTTGACAATTGAATTCTTAGGTTCAACCAGGATTTTGCGCAAAGCCTCCCTATCCAACGGATTGAGATAAGTAAGCACAGGCAAACGGCCGATAATTTCAGGTATCAAGCCAAAAGACTTCAAATCCTGTGGAAGGATATACTGCATCAAATCCTTCTTATCTATCTTAGCTACATTCTGAACCGAATTATAGCCTACTACGTGCGTATTCATACGCTGAGCTATTTTACGCTCAATACCGTCAAAAGCACCACCACAGATAAACAGGATATTCTTGGTATCTACATGGATATAATCCTGATCAGGATGCTTGCGTCCACCCTTAGGCGGAACATTAACCATGGTACCTTCCAAGAGTTTCAACAATCCCTGCTGTACACCTTCGCCACTCACATCACGCGTGATAGAAGGATTATCGCTCTTGCGGGCTATCTTATCAATCTCATCAATGAACACAATTCCCCTTTCTGCTGCAGCCACATCATAATCAGCAACCTGCAACAGACGCGACAAGATGCTTTCTACGTCTTCACCCACATAACCTGCTTCAGTAAATACAGTGGCATCAACAATGGTGAAAGGAACATCCAACATCTTAGCTATTGTACGCGCCAACAAGGTTTTACCTGTACCGGTACTACCAACCATGATGATATTACTCTTTTCGATTTCTACACCATCTTCATCCTTTAGCTGCTGCAAACGCTTGTAGTGGTTATATACAGCGACAGCCAAATTGCGCTTAGCCTGATCCTGACCGATGATATATTCATCCAGGTATTTTTTGATCTCAACAGGCTTTGGCACCTCTTTGAGAACAAACTTACCCTCCCCAGCTTTAGGAGCCAATACCCCTGTTGACTGTATAATTTCATAAGCCTGCTTAGCACAATCTTCGCAAATGAAGCCATTGATACCCGTGATGAGTAATCTGACTTCATTTTCTGATCTTCCACAGAAGCTACATACTTTCTTTGGCATATTATAATTATTATCTCTTCTTGCGCACCTTATTATATATACGCATATTTACTTAAAACAATTCGTTATTTACGAACCAACACATTATCTATCATTCCATATTCCTTGGCTTCTTCAGCTGTCATCCAATAGTTACGGTCGCTATCAGCATAAACCTTATCATAAGGAGTATGAGAATGGTCTGAAATGATAGTATACAATTCCTTTTTCATCTTCAAGATTTCGCGAGCCTCAATCTCAATATCAGAAGCCTGACCCTGAACGCCACCTAATGGCTGGTGAATCATGACACGGCTATGAGGCAAAGCAGAACGTTTACCCTCCTGACCAGAAACGAGCAGCACGGCAGCCATAGAAGCAGCCATACCTGTACAGATAGTAGCTACATCGCTAGAGATAAACTGCATGGTATCATAAATACCCAAACCAGCAGTAACGCTACCACCAGGACTATTCAAATAGATAGAAATATCCTTGCCACTATCTACTGAATCCAGATACAGCAATTGCGCCTGCAATGTATTTGCTGTGTAGTCATCAATCTGTGTACCCAAGAAGATGATACGATCCATCATCAAGCGAGAGAATACATCCATCTGAGTAACGTTCAACTGACGCTCCTCCAAGATATAAGGGTTCATATACTGAGTCTGTGCCTTAATTACATCATCAAGCACCATACCATTCATACCAAGATGCTTGGTTGCATATTTTCTAAAATCGTTCATATCTATATAGTATTTTACGTCTTAAACCATACGAAAAAAGAGGTTATCGACCCTTATTTCTCGTTCGGTGGAACAAAGATAATAAAAAAAGTCGATAACCTCGTATTTATTTGAAGTTTTTTTTCAAAAAAATGTTATTCCTGCATCATCTTGTTGAAATCTTCTACAGAAATCTCCTTTTCGTTGAGTTTTACAGCTGTTTTCAGAGCTGCAGCCAACTTACGATCGATAGAGCGATCTACAAGTGCATCTGTAGCGTCACCCTTCTTGAGGATTTCCTTAGCATAGTTCTCAATGTACTCCTCAGGAATGTTGTTCATACCATACTGAGCGAACTGAGCACGAGCTGCCTCCTTAGCTGTCTCCATCAGGTCATTGTCATCAACCTTGATATCCTGAGCCTTGATAAGCTGCTCCTTGATAAGATGCCATGTCAACTCCTTGATGCTCTCAGCATAGTTCTTCTCTACGAACTCCTCGCCCTTATCCTTGTTGTTAGCCAACATGATACGCTTCAAGAGTGCATCTGGGAACTGCAATTCACCTACCTTCTTCTCGCAGTGCTCACGAACGTCGAGAATGAACTTATAATCAGAATCGTTAACGAGCTGTGCCTGCAAGCCCTCTGCAATCTTAGCACGGAAAGCAGCCTCGTCCTTCACGTCAGTATCCTCACCGAGAACCTGCTTAAAGAGCTCTTCGTTGATTTCATGCTTCTTGAAACGCTGGATTTCTGTAATCTGGAAGCTGAACTCTGACTCCAAGTCCTTAACAGCTTCACGCTCAATCTTCAGGAGTGAAGAAACCTCAGTATCGTTCTCTGGATAAGCCTTCTTAGGGTTGAATGTGATTACATCACCGAGCTTAGCATCGTTGAAGAGATTCTTCTGCTCGTCAACCTTGATGTAGCTAGGCATCAGGATAGCACCCTCTACAGTGATACCACCTTCCTTGGTATTGCCATTTTCATCAAGCTCACGCAAGTCACCCTTCAAAAGGTCATTCTCCTCGTACTTCTCAGCCTTCTCATAGCTACCTGCACGCTGAGCGTACATATCAATCTGCTGATCGAGAATCTTATCATCAACTGTGATGTTATAATAATCAACCTTGTCGCGACCATTGAGAGTTACCTTGAACTCTGGAGCAACAGCGATATCAAACATAAATGTGAAAGAAGTACCATTCTCCAAGTCAGCTGGCTCCTGCTTCTCTGATGGGAGAGGCTCACCGAGCATCTGGATATTGTTGTCCTGTACATACTTGTAAATCTGCTGACCAACGAGCTTGTTGATAGCTTCCATTTTTACAGATGGACCGAACTGACGCTTAATCATACCCATAGGAGCCTGACCAGGACGGAAACCTGGAACATTAGCCTTCTTACGATAATCTTTCAATGTCTTCTCGACATCATTCTTGTAATCTTCCTCTTCGACAACGAGGGTCAAAAGACCATTAATCTTGTCAGGATTTTCAAATGAAATTTTCATCTTGATATTTGTTATTTTATTATTGTTAATATTTTCTTTAATTCTACAGTTTTCGTGTATAACCGCAATTGGCTTGCAAAATTACACATTTTTAATGGATATACCTAATATATAAGAGAAAAAAATGATTTTTTAACCATCAGTCGCTGCTTCTTTGGCTCTTTTTTGCTCATCTATGAGCTGAAAGTCCTTCTTTCTGAGCACAAAACTGTTACTCAGATACTTTTCGCGCACAATCTTATTCTCTGCCAATTCCTCTGGTTTGCCCTGGAAAAGAATCTTACCTTCGAACAGCAGATAGGCTCTGTCTGTAATGGTCAGAGTCTCTTGTACATTATGGTCGGTAATCAAAATACCGATATTGCGATACTTCAACTGCCATACAATATGCTGAATATCTTCTACCGCAATAGGGTCAACACCAGCAAATGGCTCATCGAGCATGATAAACTTTGGGTCAATAGCCAGGCAACGGGCAATCTCTGTACGGCGGCGCTCACCTCCGGAAAGCTGGTCACCCTTATTCTTACGAACCTTATTGAGACGAAACTCGCTAATAAGACTCTCTAATTTCTGCAACTGATAACTACGTGGTTTTCCTGTCATTTCCAAGACTGAAAGTATATTGTCCTCCACACTCATCTTGCGGAAAACACTGGCCTCCTGAGGCAGGTATCCGATTCCCGCACGGGCACGTTTGTATACAGGAAAATCTGTAATTTCCTGATCTCCCAGAAAGACATGTCCCTCATTAGGCACAACAAGTCCAGTTGTCATATAGAAAGAAGTTGTCTTACCAGCACCATTAGGTCCCAGTAATCCCACAATTTCTCCTTGCTTCACATTGATAGAAACTCCATTGGCAACCGTTCGTTTACCATAGCGCTTCACCAATCCCTCTGTTCGCAAAACCAGAGAATTCTGATTTTGCTGTTCGTTATTGTTAATTTCGTCCATAATTAGCTAATTTGGCTGCAAAAATACTAAAAATAAAGGAAATATCGCTTATAAAATCAAAAACTATTCATAATATTGCAGTTTTTTAGAGGATTTTGGTTAATTTTGCAGCAAAATTCAGTTTTATAATAGCATGTTAATAGAAAAATGGCTTACCACCTTCGGTAAATATCTCATATTGATGGGACGTTCTTTTTCCCGTCCTGAGCGCATGCGCATGTTCTTGAAACAATACATCAAGGAGATGTCGCAATTGGGTATTGACTCTATTGGTATCGTTTTACTGATATCCTTCTTCATTGGAGCAGTTATCTGCATCCAGATGAAATTGAACATCCAGAGTCCATGGATGCCACGATGGGTTTCAGGTTACACCACTCGAGAAATCATGCTTCTGGAGTTCTCATCAAGTATCATGTGTCTGATTCTCGCAGGTAAAGTGGGTTCTAATATCGCTTCGGAGTTGGGAACTATGCGTGTCACCCAACAGATTGATGCCCTTGATATCATGGGAGTAAATTCAGCATGTTACCTCATTCTGCCTAAAATCATCGGCTTGGTCACCATCATGCCATTCCTGGTTATCTTCAGTTCTGGCATGGGTATCATCGGCGCCTACGGAACAGCGTATATTGGGCATATCCTACCACCAGATGATCTGACACTCGGCTTGCAACATTCATTTAACCAATGGTTTGTATGGATGAGCATCATCAAGAGTCTTTTCTTTGCATTCATCATTTCCAGCGTATCTTCTTATTTCGGTTATACCGTAGAAGGTGGATCTGTTGAGGTTGGAAAATCATCAACCGATGCTGTTGTCTGTTCTAGTGTTTTGATTCTGTTTTCAGATGTTTTCCTCACTCAAATTCTCTCGTAAACTATGATAGAAGTTAGAAATCTCACCAAGTCGTTTGGCGACAAGGTTGTATTAGACAATATAAACGTCACCTTTGAAACAGGAAAGACTAATTTGATAATCGGACAGAGCGGTTCCGGAAAGACCGTACTCATGAAGAATCTCGTAGGATTACTTCAGCCTACAAGTGGCGAAGTTCTCTACGATGACCGTGACTTCACCCGGATGTCGAAAAAAGAAAAAGTTCTGATGCGCCGCGAGATGGGAATGATTTTCCAAAGCGCAGCCCTGTTCGACTCTTTGAATGTACTTGAGAATGTCATGTTTCCACTTGATATGTTCTCTACCATGAATTACAGGGAGCGCGTAAAACGGGCTCAGGAATGTCTTGACCGCGTCAATCTGATAGAGGCTCAGCAGAAATATCCTGGAGAAATCTCGGGTGGTATGCAGAAACGAGTAGCTATTGCACGTGCCATCGTAATGAATCCGAAATACTTGTTCTGCGATGAGCCAAACTCAGGTTTGGATCCAAAGACCTCACTTGTGATAGATGAACTGCTTTCAGGCATCACCAAAGACTATAATATGACTACCATCATCAATACCCACGACATGAATTCGGTGATGGGCATTGGTGAAAATATCTGCTTTATCTACCAGGGTCATAAAGAATGGCAAGGCAACAAAGATGAAGTGATGACCTCAACAAACGAGAAACTCAACGATTTAGTCTTTGCTTCCGATCTATTCCGCAAAGTAAAAGAGGTGGAGCTGGAAGAAGCTAAAAACAAATAAAACAGTATCGTTCAAAAAAAAAAGAGGGTGTGTCATAAGTTTATGATTCACCCTCTTCTTGTTGTTGGATGAGATAGGATATGTTGTTGGAAGAGATAGGATATGTTATTGAGACAGTCAGTATCTTCGGCCGCACAACAGCTGTTGTGCGCTTGCATAACAGCTGATATGCGCATGCACAACAGCTGATGTGCATGCGTTGGTCAACTGTTATGCGCCAACTATTATCCAGACTTATGACACACCCTCTTTTTTATTACAAATTAAATACTATCTCATTTTCCAGGCATCCTTTACCTCTACCATAGGTACCACAATCTGTTCTTTAGTACTGTCACCATACACCACTTGCAAAAAAACATCAGCAACATGATGCGCTGTATCAGCTTTTGCATTCAGAACATTCACCTTAACCATACCTTTATGTTCATCTTGCTGCTGCTCAACAAACATTTTGGCATTCATCAGCAATTGATCCTGATAGCCATTTGGCAACCGATAAGGTTGATTGTAGCCGTCTACAAACTCCTTATACTTGCCCTCTAAAAGCAAATCATAATATCCCTTGGCAGCAATACCTGCAAGATAGCCAGGATCAGGTTTCTCCTCCCTACAGGAAGAAAATACCAATCCCACCATGAATATCATAAAAATCAAAAGTTTCTTCATTTTTATACACTTTGATTCTGCATTCTTCGCTTCATTTATTTACTTCTGACGAATGAAGACGTTGATAGGACAGCCATGTAATGACCAGTTCTCACGAATCTTATTCTCCAGGAAACGGCGATAGTTCTCCTTGACATACTGAGGCAAGTTTGCATAGAACACAAACGAAGGAATCGTTGTATTAGGCAACTGGGTGCAATACTTAATTTTGATATACTTACCCTTTATGCTCTGTGGAGGATATGCCTCGATAATAGGCAACATCACCTCATTCAACTTAGAAGTTCCAATATGAGCCTTACGGTTCTGGTAAACTTCCTTGGCAGTTTCCAATACTCGGAAAATACGCTGCTTAGTCAAGGCTGAAGCAAAGATGATAGGAAAGTCTACGAATGGAGCCATACGCTTGCGGATAGCATTTTCAAAAGTATCAATTACCTTCTGATTCTTCTCCTCAACCAAATCCCATTTGTTTACGACAACCACCAGACTCTTGTTGTTCTTCTGAATCAACTGGAAGATGTTCATATCCTGGGTCTCGATACCACGGGTAGCATCAAGCATCAGGATGCAGACATCACTATTCTCGATGGCACGGATAGAACGCATCACAGAATAGAATTCCAAGTCTTCGCTTACCTTGTTTTTACGACGGATACCAGCTGTATCAACCAGGTAAAAATCGAAACCAAACTTATCGTATCTGGTATAGATACTATCACGTGTAGTACCAGCAATTTCTGTCACGATATTACGATTCTCACCGATAAAAGCATTGATAATGCTACTCTTACCAGCATTCGGACGACCTACTACCGCAAAACGAGGAATATCTTCTTCGATTGCCTCCTCAGGATTATCCTGAAGTTTGTCCAGAATCATATCAAGCAAATCACCAGTGCCACCACCTGTAGCAGCACTGATACACTGAGGATCACCCAAGCCTAACTTGTAGAACTCAGCAGCCTGATAATACTCTGCGCTGTTATCAACCTTGTTAGCAACAAGGATAACAGGCAATTTGGCACGACGCAAAATTAGCGCCACATCTTCATCCCAATCAGTAAGGCCAGTGTTAACGTCTACCAGGAAGAGAACCAGGTCAGCCTCTTCTGTAGCAACAAGTACCTGCTTGCGGATAGCATCTTCAAAAATATCATCAGATTTTACAACCCAACCACCGGTATCAACAACCGAAAATTCTCTACCATTCCAACTGCACTTACCATACTGACGGTCACGAGTAGTACCGGCAGTATCACTAACGATAGCGCGACGTGATTGAGTCAAACGATTAAATAAAGTAGACTTACCCACATTAGGGCGTCCTACAATAGCTACTAAATTTGCCATAAACAGTCATTATCCTCCTTCCTTTTAGGAGGTATTCAAGGATGTGGTCCCTGCATCCAAGTTAATAATTTGCCGAAGCTGACCTTGCTCCGGCCCTCGCTCTTTTGGCAAGAGTCACTCCCTCGATTACATTCAGGGAGGAGTTATTTTAGTTGATAGTTTACAGTTGATAGTTTATAGTTATTAAGGCGTCTTTAAACTATTAACTCTTAACTATCAATTATTCCGGATTATATCCAAAGGCATCAAGTTCTCTCTGAGAGCTGCGCCAATCCTTATCAACTTTTACGAAAGTCTCCAAGAAGATTTTCTTGTCGAAGAACTTTTCCAAAGCCTTACGACTCTCGGTATTCACCTTTTTCAATGCGATACCCTGGTGCCCGATGATGATACCCTTTTGGGAATCACGTTCAACATAAATCACTGCATTAATGTGGATACGTTTTTCATCTTCCTTAAATCGCTCCACTCTTACCTCTACAGAATAAGGTATCTCCTTATCATAATAGAGCAAAATCTTTTCTCGGATAATCTCTGAAACGAAGAAACGGGCAGGCTTGTCTGTCAGCTGATCCTTATCAAAGAAAGCAGGAGATTCCGGCAAGAGTTCCTTAATGCGCTTCAAGAGCATATCCGTTCCGAATTTATTCTTCGCTGAGATAGGAAGAATCTCTGCATTAGGCAACAAAGAGTGCCATTTTTCAACAATATCACCCAACTTCTTCGGATCACTCTGATCAATCTTGTTGATGAGCAAGAGTACAGGAATCTGCATTTTCTTAACCTTTTCCAAGAATTCCATGTTCTTTTCAGGGTTTTCTATCACATCAGTCACATAAAGCAGCACATCAGCATCCGCCAATGCACTCTCAGAGAAGGCAAGCATCATCTCCTGCATCTTGTAATTAGGCTTCAAAACACCAGGAGTATCAGAAAATACAATCTGCATATCATCAGTATTCACTATACCCATGATACGATGACGGGTTGTCTGAGCCTTAAAAGTTGCAATACTAATACGTTCACCCACCAATTGATTCATCAAGGTACTTTTTCCCACATTAGGGTTACCTACTATATTAACGAAACCAGCTTTATGCATAAAAAATTGAATTTAGCAAAATTTACTACCAAGAAGTTAAGCTCTATTGTTTTTAAGCTAAAGAAACGCATCCTTACTTATTTATAGAGAAATAAGAAAGATGCGTTTCCTTATATAGATTATTATTCTATCCTATTTTTATAGATTACTTTCCGTAAGCAGCACCATCATACGCCCACTTATAGAAAGAAGCGCCATGTACAAATCCTGCACCAAATGCTGTGAAGATGACGTTATCGCCCTTCTTCAATTGGCTTTCAGCATCCCAGAGTGCCAATGGGATTGTTGCTGCACTAGTATTTCCATAATGATCGATGTTTACAACCACCTTATCAAGTGGAATTCCAGCACGCTTGGTTACAGCCTCGATAATACGGAGATTAGCCTCGTGAGGAATTACCCAGTTCACATCATCAGCCTTCAGATTGTTCATTTCCATGATCTTCATCACGTCGTTGCTCATATCTGTTACTGCGTAACGGAATACAGTACGACCTTCCTGATAAAGATAGTGCAGGCGATGATCAACTGTAAAATGTGATGGAGGGCAAACAGAACCACCAGCCTTCATGTGAAGGAAAGGCAAACCTTGTCCATCTGTACGAAGGTATGAGTTCTGAACACCAACGTTCTCCTCTTCAGTTGCCTCCACCAAAACCGCACCTGCTCCATCTCCGAAGAGAACACAAGTAGCACGGTCTGTGTAATCTACCAATGAAGACATCTTGTCAGCACCAATCACAATAATCTTCTTGTATCTACCACTCTGAATCATGCTTGCAGCAACATCAAGGGTATACAAGAATCCACAGCAAGCTGCAGAGAAGTCAAATGCGAAAGCATTCTTCAAGCCCAGCTTACCGAGGACGATAGATGCTGTAGAAGGGAACTTGTAGTCAGGTGTCGTGGTTGTTACAATCAGTGCATCGATTGTATCTGGATCAACGCCAGTCTTCTGAATCAACTGCTTGGCAGCTTTACGCGCCAGATAGCTGGTTCCGAGGCCTTCCTCTGTAAGGATGCGGCGCTCTTTGATACCCACACGGGTGGTAATCCACTCATCTGTAGTATCTACCATGCGAGACAATTCCTCGTTGTTGAGGATATAGTCTGGCACGTAGCCACCGACACCTGTAATTACAGCATTAATTTTACCCATTATTCAGCTGCTTCCTTAACGATTGCAACCTTACCACGATAGTAACCGCAAGTAGGGCAAACAGTGTGGTATACATAGTATGCACCACAGTTAGGGCAAACTGCCAATGTAGGAGCTACTGCCTTATCATGAGTTCTTCTCTTAAGTGTACGTGTCTTTGACTGTCTTCTTTTAGGATGTGCCATAATTTTTAAATGTTTAAAATTTTAATTTTTATTTTTTCAATTTCAATAGAGCTTCCCAGCGTGGATCTACAGTTTTCTCTTCTTCCTCACCGCTTCGGGCGGCAGAATGCTCATTGAGCTTTTCAATCATAGCAGGGTTGCATTTTCCAGGTGCATGCACATGCTTGATGGGAATATTGAGATCTATAAATTCATAGATAAACCAGGCGACATCGAGTATTCCTTCGTTCTCGGCCACAGTCACCAGATCATCATCCTCTGAGTACTCTTCTCCGAATTTTACGACTAGCCTGTCATTAGTCTCAATGGTTTGATCCATATCGTCCAGACAGATGTCGCATGGTATGTGAACCACTCCCTCAGTATGGAAATTGAGTTCGAAGAAGTCATCCGTCCTATTGATAGACAGACTACTTGACAACTCGCCTCTCTGAACATCAGGAGCATCGATTGCCTCAAAATATTCATTGGTAAGCTTAAATTCCTTTTCGGTTATCCCTTGAGGTAAAGCTTTCAAATCAATCTTAAAAGAATCTATGTTACACATATTCAATATATACTATATTGTTTCGGGCTGCAAAGTTACAAATAATTTTTGAGATAAAATAATTTTTTATGTAAAAATCACTAAAATCACTCATTATTAATTGATTATTCTTTCTTTAACTCGATTCTGAAGGTGGTTCCATGCCCAATTTCTGTACTTTTCACCCATATTTTACCATGATGGTATTCTTCTACGATTCGTTTAGCTAGTGATAAACCTAAGCCCCAGCCTCGCTTTTTGGTAGTAAAACCGGGACGGAATACATTCTTCAAATCCTTTTTTCTTATACCATTTCCTGTATCTGAAACTTCTATAATAGCTTTATCAGCTTTTTCTTCCACATGGAGCGTAATCTGTCCACCATTTGCTCCCATAGCATCAACAGCATTCTTCGACAGATTTTCTATCACCCATTCAAAGAGAGAGGCATTCATCTTAACGATAACATCCTGTTCAGGTATTTCCTTCACCATTTTAACATTCTTCGATGTTCGACGATCCATGTAGTCTATAACATGATTCATCACTTCGTTCAAACTTGCAGGAACAGGTTCTGGCAGGGCACCTATCTTTGAGAAACGGTCTGCTATCAGTTGCAAACGCTGGATATCCTTGTTCATTTCAGGAATGAGTTCGTCATCCGGATAATTCATCTTCAGAATTTCAATCCAAGCCATCAGACTGGAAATTGGAGTACCCAACTGATGAGCAGTTTCTTTAGACAACCCCACCCACACCTTATTCTGTTCCGCTCTTTTGGAAGTAAGCAAAGCAAAGATGGCAATAACCACAAAGAGCATGACTACCCCCAACTGAATATAAGGATAAACTGACAGACGTCGTATCATGAGGGATTCATCATAGCAAACCTGAATATAGTCATGCGTTGAATCATCTAGTTCAATTTTAATATTCTTGCCTTGTTTCAAGAGCCGCTGACCGATGGCAGAAGCATAAGCAAGGGAATCTGCATAATCTTTCCCTTCCACATCAACATTACGAAAAGTCTGAGCATGGTTTTCAGAATCCATTACGATAACCGGAATGGAATTATTTTCATTGATAACCTTCAATACCAAGTTCAAGTCAGTATTCTCATCAGCATTATTGAGCGTACGCATAGCTTCAGCCCAAACCGCCATACGGTTGCGTTCCTCTTCTGCTAGATCACGAACCAGGAAATGAGACACAACAAGAGAGGCGACAGCAATAAACACTGCCGCTATCACCAAAAAAATCTTCACCTGTCTTATTCTATCGGTCCAAATCATGCTGCAAAGATAATAAAAATCCGTGTAATCAACGTCATCTGCTGATAAAAAACATCTTGAGCAGATAAAAAAAACAAAAAAAGCCCCGACTACTTTCGTAATCGAGGCTTCTGAAATTGAAAGGAGGCGGCTACCTACTCTCCCGCATTGCATTGCAGTACCATCGGCGCAAGT
>OGMO01000763.1_pt1 | contig 25100 bp, 39 predicted proteins | sample 1573241 | NCBI WGS metagenome assembly OGMO01 (sample SAMEA2581896, study PRJEB24529) | metagenome | biome: Human gut stool | place: China | collected 2011 | reverse complement strand
AATGGAACTGCTGAACCACGCGGAATTTCTCGGCATCATGCGTTCAAGCGAGGCGCTTTCCTGCTGGTTTGTGGCAGACCAGAGAAACAGCGGACACTATCGGCTGAAAGGACACGCAGAGCACGATTTCTGGCGATGGGTGGCAAGCTGGGCGGTTTGCATTTCCAGTCCGAAGGATATTGGATTCCGCGCAGACGGATACACGCTGCCGGAGCTGCACGAGAAGAACGAGGTTGTGCAGACGGAGAAGAACACGCTGCTGGGACTGACGGAAAAGCTGGATCTTTCTGTGAAGGGCTTTCATGCAGCGAAGAAAAAGAGCCTTGCAGAGCGCGTGCAGCGGTGCGCAGAAATTGTTAGCAGTTCGGACGAACAGTTCGTGATCTGGTGCTTTCAGAACGAGGAAGCGGATGAGCTGAAAAAAGCGATTCCGGAAGCGGTGGAGATACGAGGAAGCGACAAGGCGGACACAAAGGAACGTGCTGCGGTGGACTTCATCGACGGGAAGTTCCGCGTTTTGATCTCCAAGCCTTCTATCTTCGGATTCGGTTTGAATTTTCAGAATTGCCGAAACGCAGTGTTCTGCGGACTGGATTACAGCTATGAGAGTTACTATCAGGCAGTAAGACGGTTTTACCGTTTCGGGCAGGACAGGGAAGTAAACGTATGGCGCGTGATCGGAGAGGGAGAGAAAGAAATCCTCGATGCGATTGAACGCAAGGCGCAGCAGAAACAGGAGATGACCGTGAGCATGGCGCAGGCTATGCGGGAATTTCAGACAGAAGCTGTGCGAGGACGGGAGTTTGTGCTCGATCTGAAAAAAGGCGAGTTCAAGTTCCCGGCATGGATTAAGGAGGCAGTGTAATGCAGGAAGTAATGAATGAGCGCTACGCACTTTACAACGGAGACTGTGTAGAGGTGGCACGGCAGATGCCGGACGAGAGTGTTCACTTCGAAATTTTCAGCCCGCCGTTTGCAAACCTGTACATCTATTCGGACGATCTGCGGGATATGGGCAACTGCAAGAACGAGGACGAGTTCTTCGAGCAGTTCGACTATCTTATCCCGGAGCTGTACCGGGTACTGATGAACGGACGCATTTGCGCGGTACACTGCAAGCAGCTTGCACGGTACAAGTCCAGCCACGGCGCAAGCGGCTGGTATGATTTCCGAGGCGACATCATCCGGCACTTTGAAAAGGCGGGATTTCAGTACCACAGTGAGGTTGTCATCTGGACTGACCCGGTACTGGAGATGCAGAAAACCAAGACGCAGAGACTGCTTTACTGCCAGCTTCAGCGCGATGCGAGTCTGACGGGTATTGGTATGCCGGAGTACCTCGTGCTGTTCCGCAAGTGGAAGGACGACGGCAAGAACCCGGAACCGGTGCGGCACTACAAGACGGCAGAGGACGCGGAAAACGACGGTGCAGACGTTCGGCAGGTGTTTGATCTGCCGATGTGGCAGAGATACGCAAGCCCGGTGTGGTTTGATATTCGCAGAACCGACGTACTTAACGCGCGACTGGCACGCGAGGACAAGGACGAAAAGCATATCTGTCCGTTGCAGCTGGAAGTTATCAGACGTGCGGTGCAGCTTTGGACAAACCCCGGTGACGTTGTGTTTTCGCCGTTCGGGGGGATCGGCAGTGAACCATACATCGCACTCGAGCAGGGGCGCAGGGCGGTAGCGGCTGAACTGAAGCCGGGCTATTTCACGCAGATGACACGCAACTGCGAGGAAGTGTGCAAGCCGAAGGACGAGGATCAAATGACGTTCGGCGATGTGTGCGGATGAAAGTTTTAATCGCCTGCGAGGAATCACAGGAGGTGTGTGTGGATAGACGGTGTATGAATTGCAAGTGGTACGAGCCGTTTTGCGGAGTGTGCTGCAACGGCGACAGCGAACACCGGGCGGATTTCCGGTTGAAAGATGAGACGTGCGAGGAATGGGAGGAACGGAATGAAATCTGTGATGTTAAGCATTCGCCCGAAGTGGTGTGAGAAGATTGCCAGCGGTGAAAAGACCATTGAAGTCAGAAAGACCAAGCCGAAACTGGAAACGCCGTTTAAGTGCTACATCTACTGCACAGTGGAAATGGCTGGGCATGATGCACTTTGGGTCCTGGACGCTCCAACAAGAGAAAAATACTCGCTTGTGGCGGTGTCTGCTTACTTAGAGACCCCAGAAGGCGCAAATAAAGGAAACGGCAAAGTCATCGGTGAATTTACCTGTGACCGGATTTACAAGATTGACAAGGATAGTACGGATTTTCTTTTTAAGGCCGGGGGGCTATCCGTTTACAAGCAAGCTGCCGAAGAAAAGTGTGGCCTGCGTGTGGCTATGACAGACGATGAGCTGCACGGCTATCTTGGACATTGCCAGGGCTACGGCTGGCATATCGTCGGCCTGCGCATTTATGACCAGCCGCGGGAACTGAACGAGTTTACCGGATTACGCAATACGAGATTCGGCGCAGCGCCATATGACATCAAGCGCCCGCCCCAAAGTTGGTGCTATGTTGAGAAATGGGAGAAAAACGATGGCGATAAGTAAGAAAATCCGCGAAGAAGTATACCGCAAATACGACGGACACTGTGCTTATTGCGGCAGAGAGATTGCATACAAAGATATGCAAGTAGATCATTTTCTCCCACTGAGGGCATGGGGAATTGAAGATGCGGGGACAGATGATATTTCGAATCTCATGCCGTCCTGTCGAATGTGCAATCATTACAAGCGAGCCCATACGCTGGAAACATTCCGGCGCTACATCGCGGAAATTCCGAGAAAGCTGCGCGAAAATTACATCTATAAGGTTGGCGTAGTTTACGGGAATGTGATCGAGAATGAAAAGCCGATTGAGTTTTACTTTGAGAAGCAGAAAAGTGCAACTCATTTGGGAAAGGGGTGCGAAAATGGCTGAATACATTGAACGTGAAAAGATTAAAACCTGTTTTGCGAAAATCATCGTGGATAACAGTGAGGACAAGCCGTATTACAGCATTATGTACTGGGAAAACGGTGCAATGAACATCGGATCCAGCTCGTATAAGTTAGATTATGTACGGCGGTGGCTGAACGAAGAATTTGAAGTAAAGCGTAATGTAGATGTTGTGCCGGTGGTGCATGGGCGGTGGGATAATTCCGGGAGATATACGTTCCCGAGTGGTAACGCAGCTGTCAGGTGCACCAACTGCGGCTGCGCACTGACAGAGAGTGAATATCGCCTGAACAACTGGAATTACTGCCCTGTATGCGGGGCCAAGATGGACGGAGGTACAGACAATGATTGAACTTAAATCTTGTCCTTTCTGTGGTGGAGAAGCGAGGTTGTTTGTAAATGACGGCGTAAGAGTGCTTTGTACTAAATGTCGCGCTTCTTCAAAGATTTTGGTAGACAGTGAATGTTACAAAACCAGTGCTGTCGAAAAAGTGATTGAAGCATGGAACAGGAGGGCGGACAATGGATCGAATTAACAATGAGGTATTTGACAGGCCAATTAAACCGGTGGCGGCGCGTGCCCTTATCGCAACGGTACGAGATATCGCACCGTATCTCACGATTGGTGAGTGTTGTTCGATTGTAGCGGTCGTGCAAAACGCTATTAAGCGTATGAAACTGGAGAATAAAAAAGAATGACCGAAGAACAAAAGAACTGTCCCTATTGCCGTACAGACGCAAAATGTTTAGGCGACTTTATAATTCACAGGAATTTTTATGACAATAGTTATGAATTAGTTGCTATGGCTGAATGTAGACCCAGCAAAATCAACTATTGTTTTATGTGCGGCCGTAAGCTATCACTAAAAGATGAGATGGAGGTAGAAGATGACGTATAAATGCAAAATTTGCGGCTCAGAACGGGAACTGGGCACCGGTTACGCACTCCACATTGTTGTATGCAACTCGATCGACCGTTCCGATATGTATCTGTCGTACTGCGAGGATTGCTTTAAGCGCATTGTGTACAAGCTGCTGCGCGAACTGAATGGCAAGGCAAAGCTGAACATTGCGTTCGATGGAATTAAGGAGGTAGAAGAATGAAGAAACTGTTTATTTCTCAGCCCATGAAGGACAAGACGGACGAAGAAATTCTCGCAGTCCGCGCAAAAGCTATCGAATCCGCAGAGCGTGAACTTGGTGAGCCGGTGGAAGTGATTGATTCGTTCTTCCGGAGCGCGCCACATGACGCGCGTCCGCTTTGGTATCTGGCTAAGTCACTGGAACTACTGTCTACGGCTGACGTCGCTTATTTCGCGAAGGACTGGGATAAGTACCGCGGATGCAGAATCGAGAACGAGTGCGCTATTGCATACGGCATTGATGTGATTGAGGATTACCACAATGACCATTGCTGAAATCGCCGCCCAGATGGGCGTTACGCCGGAAACGCTGGTGCAGGAAGTTTGCAAGCATCAGACTGAGATGGCATTGTTTGGGGTCGTTTGCGGAGTGGCGTTTGCTGTTATAGCAATTATCTTTGTGGTAATTGCGTTTACCTATGAACCTATATTTGCAGCGCTATTCGCCTTTCCCTGCTTGCTTGCACTAGTGCTGCTGTCTAACGGCATACCAACTTATATTGCATGGAAAACCGCGCCGCAGACCACGGCGAACCAGTACATTGTTGAACACTATGGAGGTGTACAGAATGATTGACCTGCACGAGCTGGACAAGTTCCGGCTGAAAGACAGAGAACGCGAGTTTTATGGATGCACCGGCGACAGCGGAAACGGTGTGTTTAAGGTGTATGTCGGCGGCAAGTCGTTCCGAGTGATCGCAAGCAATGGCATGGGTTGGGAGCACGTTAGCGTTTCGCCCGGCTCTGCACAGCGCAAGTGCTGCCCGACGTGGGACGAGATGTGTGCGATTAAGGACATGTTTTTCGGCGAGGACGAGCGCGTTATGCAGTTCCATCCACCTAAGTCGGAGTATATAAACAACCATCCGTACTGCCTGCACCTATGGAAACCGGTAGATACGGAGATTCCGCACCCGCCGATGATTTGTGTTTGAGGTGATACGGTGGATTTTGAAGAAATTGCGTTCCGCGTATTGATCGGAATGTTGTTGGTATTTACAGGCTGCACGTTAGCAGCACTGGCGATTATGCTGCTTAGAGCAGCGTTAGGAGGATTTGCATGACGGTTAAGTACATCAAGATGGGCGTGGAGGAATGGTACACCGAGGTTTACAAGTGTATATCTTGCAGTGCGGATACGATGATGACGATGAACGAAAGGTATCGACAGCCGCGATTCTGCGCAAATTGCGGAGCGGCGTTTACGCAGGAGGAAAACGATGAACGCAGTGAGTGAAGATGTTGAAAAACTCGTGGAAAAGGAGCTGGAAGCTGCAAATGAGCGATTCCCACAGTTCCATAGCTCACATGAGGGATGGGCGGTTATCCGCGAGGAAGCCGAAGAACTCCGGCAGGAAACGGATGATGTGGAAGAAGCACTCAATATTTTGTGGGAACGTGTTCGGTACAATATGCAGCCGCACCCCCGCTTTGCAACAAAGATTAAAGAGCGCGCTATCGCCGCCGCTTGCGAGGCTATACAGGTGGCGGCGATGGCACAGAAATACCTTGATATGTTGGAGCGGATGGAGAAGGAAGAAAGCGAATGAACGTTACAAGCACAAACCTGCTGACGGGAACAGAGCTAACGCTCAAACCAGGGCACGGCATGACACGGACGCAGGAATTATATGATTGCATCCAGATGTGCGAAAATATGCTGGAAAGTCTAAAAAACGATTTAAAGCAGGAACACCAAATGGAGATGCTCAATAAATACGGACTCCCGAAGCTGTTGATGGACGAGTGAGGCGATACAGCGCGGAGATGCGGCGGTATCTGGACGAGATGCGGCGGTATGAAAATTGGAGGTACGGAAATGGCGAAGAAAAAGAAAGTCAACCCATACCGAATACCGGCGACGCAGGGCGACATAGAAAAAGCCAAACGCGACGCAACGAACACGGCGGTTGCGTCTACATGGGCAATTATGTTTAGCGTTCTACGGGATAAAGAAGGGTACGACTATGACCGATTACGGCGGATATGGGACGAAACAAACTACCTCGCAGACAGTATCGCCCGAAAATACGTTAAAATCGACGATCTGATTGAAGAACTGCGGGAGAATGGAATAGCATTAGCATGAAAAAGAAAAGCGAATGCGCTGGGTGCGCATACTGGCGGGTACTGGGTACAAGCCAAGTCTCTAAGCTATGGGCGTGTCATTATTTGATAGACACGGGGAAATCGCGCGGATGTGAACCGGGTGTGGGTTGCGTCCGCAAGGCGGCGAGAATAAGCCGTCGTAGGCGATATACACAGCGCGGCATGGAGGAGGTAGTGGCACACGACGACTAAAGAATGGCTCAGACGAGGGATTGACCTTGAAAAGTCAATCTCTGCACTGGAAGAAGCACGAGTAAGGGCATGGACGCGGGCGACAAGTGCAACGGCGACGATCAAGGACACACCGGGCGGCGGCGGTGACGTGACCGCAAACAAGGCGGATGCGTATCTTGCCCTATCCGAGAAGATACAGAGAGAGCAGGAACGGCTTGCACTGATTAAGGCCGAGATTATCAGTACCACGGCTAAGGTGCAGGATGCGGCGCTGCGGGCGCTGCTGATCGAACATTATGTGAATGGCCGGACGTGGCGGGAAACGGCGGAAAAGCTGCATTACAACGAGGTCCACGTTCGCGGAAAGATGCACGCACGCGCCCTGCGGGCAGTGGAACAGATACGCACAGGCTGTGCATAACATTGTGGAAAACGGACTACAACATGCTACAAAAGATGGTGTTATAATAGTATTGTGATAAAAGCTCGTAAGAGCAGAATCACGGAGTTTCGTTCCTCCATTTTTACCTAAAGTCCCGTTTTAAGCGGCGGGGAAATCCTGCCGCTGACCTGCTCCAAAGTCTGCATGAGGGCAGAGGAGCACCAGTTCACGGAACGGCTGGCATAAAATCCTTTCTATCGTCGGAGCGCCTTTTGCGCGGCGCTCCAATATGCCGCAAAGCCCGCACGAGGGCGGAGCGGTAAAACTCCTGTCGGAGTAATGATTCTGACACCCGGGAAAGACCGGGCACAGCATGGCGCATGAGCGTGCTATCTGCTTGACAGCGTGGAAAGACACGCACTGTTTCCGAACTCCTGCCGCTTGGCGCTGCAAAGCCACGGCGGGTGCGGTACGCTTGCAGGCGATGCCGCCGGGGTCGCGCCCCGCTGTAACCAGTCAGCCGGAAAACAAACCGATAGCAATTGTGACACGCCGGAGAGCGACGGCGCATAGTCCAGAACGAGAGGACGGCGATGCACTGCCGACGGACTGCGAGAGCCGAAAAAAGTGCAGCGAACAAAAACGTTTATCTGATCAGCCGAAAAGCGAAATACGGTAGGCGGCCGCGACGGCGGCAAAACATTCCAAATCATTACACAGGCGGCATATATCTCTTGTGCTGCAAAAACTAAGATATAGGAGGTCATTACCTCTCTCAATTTCATACATGTAGTGTTTGCCTGTGGACAGCGGAGGAATCCTCGGTAAAAGCCCGACGTTCAGACGCGACGATAGCGTTCATACCTCCCTGTGGAGGTATACCGGTTTGCATAGTGCTGAAAGCGGGTGCGAGTCCTGCAAAACCGAAACAGTCGTAAATATGGTAACCCCCGCTCACCTTATGGCTTTGGTGAGCGGGGTTTGTCATGCTATTTAGAAAATGCTCTGACGCGGGTGCGTGAGCCGGGCGGGAGAATGAGAGGGAGCGGTGAGGCTCCCATGCTTAACGCGTCCAGGTGGATGTGATGGAAATGATATCGTCGTCGGTTACGTCCTCGGTGCTGTTGGTGATGAATGTGATCTCAAGTGGCGTGTGACGCGGTGCGATGTAGTCATCTGTGATCCACTCGTTGCCGTCCTCGGTGACGATGGTAACAATGGGCGCGTCCTGCGTGCCGGTCGGGTAGTCGATGCGGTACACCTCGCCGGGAATGGTGCGGGTGGCCGGTACGATCTGCAGCAGGGCGGCGATAATGGCGATTAACTTAGTCATGTTGGTTCCTCCTTATCGGGTCTTGATGGTGTTGTGTACGGTCTCGCCGTTGATGCGGTCGATGATCTCGATATGCGGCCAGCGTCCGGATTCAAGGTGATCGTAGCGGTCGCCGTTGGCAAAGTCATAACGGATATGATACAGGGTATCGGTATTACTGAGGATGGTAGAGCGGTAGCTGCTGGTCTGGGAGCGTGCCCAGGCGATGAGGTCTTGCTTAGTCATGATGGTTTTCCTTTCTGCCCTCGTTACCTCCGGGGCGGGGTGGTGGTTAGTTCCAGCGGTTAAAGTCGAATAGGTCGCTATCAGGAAATGCAGCGTTGAGAGTATCGCCTTTGTTGGTGACGGCCTCGTAACGGTCGAGACAGGAAAGCCAGTTTTCGGCGGCTTGCTGCTCGGTGATGCGGTAGATACGATTAAGGGTGATATAACCATCGCCTGCGGATGCGTACTTGTTGCCGATGACTGCGTTCTGCTTGGTGAGGATTGGGTAATTGGTTTCCATGGTGTGTACCTCCATTTTGTTTTCGGTGGTTTGTGTTTTCCTTTGTTGTGATTACAGTATATATCATTGAGCAATGATAAACAATGGGCAAAGTAAACATAATTGAGTAATGATATTTGGCGGAATTGTATAATTGAGCAATGATAACGGCTGTGGTACACTATAATAGGGAGGTGATACCATGGCAGTTGACCCAAACGCACGAACACGGGCGAGTAATAAGTATAACGCGAAAGCATACGATCGGCTTAATATCGTAGTACCCAAGGGAGAACGCGAACGCATTAAGGAGTATGCAGCCAGCAAGGGCGAGAGCCTGAACAGCTACGTCTATAAGCTGATAACGGCGGACATGGACAAGTAACATATTGTAGGCAGACAAAAGCCGCTCCAAGCAACCGGGGCGGCTTTTTTGTGTCTATATATAGTAAGGGGTGAGAGTATGGACAAGCTGACCGCAAAACAGCGGGCATGGATTGATTATTACAAGCAAGGCAAGACAGCAGCAGAGGCGGCACGGCTTGCCGGTTACAGGGGCAATAACTCCGACGTGATAGGTTCGCAGAACGTGGTAAAACTTAGTAAATACATCGCAGACCGCGATGAACTGTTGGATCGTGACCGTGTGGCGGATATGGCGGAGATTAACGAGTTTTGGAGCGATACCATGCGTAATGATAAGGCAGATATAAAAGACCGTCTCAAAGCGTCTGAGCTGCGCGCACGGAGTATCGGCGCGTTTATCGAACGTCGGGAAATCGTAGGAGCGCAGACGATCACGGTTAAGCTGCTGGATGATGACGATATGACGGATACAGATTGATGACTTGCAGCCGCGTAACAGCGGTGCAGGTCTGTTTTTTTACCCTGATATGCAGGATTGACTTTCATGACTTGCAAAATCAAGGGTTTTTGTGGGGCTGAGTGCCGGAAAACTCGGGGTAAATACCGGGGAGTGAGACGGACGACGTTGCTTATTATGCAAAATACGCATTTTGTACAATTAGGAGGTGCGGCGGGTGCAAGTGAACATTCCCAAGAGGGCGTTTAACGCGGCGTATCTGCCGCTGCTCTCGGATGATGAGCACCGATACATTGTGTTATATGGCGGCGCTGGCTCTGGTAAGTCTGTATTTGCAGCACAACGGCTGGTTGTACGCATGATGAGCAAGCCGCTGTGCAATGTGCTTGTGGTCCGCAAGGTTGGCGACACAAACCGAACGTCTACGTTTGCACTGCTGCAGCAGGTCATTAACGGCTGGGGGTTGCATAGCCTGTTTGACGTTACCGACCTTAAGATTGTATGCAGGCTGACCGGCAACGCCTGTATTTTCAAGGGACTGGACGACCCCGAAAAGATTAAGTCGGTGACATTTCCCAAGGGCGAACTCACCGATATATGGATTGAGGAGGCAAGCGAGATTGCGGAAGCCGACTTTAACCAGCTTGACATACGTCTGCGAGGCAAGCGGATACACGGGCAGATTACGCTTTCGTTCAACCCGATCAACGTGCTGCACTGGCTCAAAAAGCGGTTTTTCGACCGCAAGGATGAGCGGGCGGTGACGCTCAAAACCACCTACAAGGACAACGCATGGCTTGATGAGGACTACAAGCGCACGCTTGAAGGGTACAAGGACAGCGACCCGTACTATTATCAAGTCTACTGCCTCGGTCAGTGGGGCGTTATCGGCAAGACAATATTCGATGCGGCCAAGGTCAACGGCAGGCTGGCAGAGCTGCGGGAACCGGTTAAGCGTGGATATTTTGCATACTCGACACGGTTTGACGCGGTATCTAATCAGGTGCGGATTGATGATAAGTCTATCCGCTGGGTGGACGCTGACGACGGCTATATCTCCATCTATCAGGACAGGCGCGAGGGCGTGCCGTATGTGATCGGCGGGGATACGTCGGGCGAGGGCTCAGACTGGTTTGTAGGGCAGGTGCTCGATAACACCAACGGGCGGCAGGTGTGTACACTGCGGCATCAGTTCGATGAGGATGTATACGCGGCACAGATGTATTGTCTGGGTATCTACTATAACAAGGCGCTGATTGCGATAGAGGCCAATTATAGCAGCTACCCCATCAAGGAGCTTCAACGGCTCAGGTATCCGCGGCAGTATGTACGCCAAACCGAGGACAACTACACCCACAGACCCCGCGACAGCTACGGATTCAAAACCACAAGCGTTACAAGGCCGGTTATTATCGCCGGACTGGTTGAGGTAGTGCGCGAATCGGTTGAGCTGCTGAACGACGCGGACACGCTCGGCGAAATGCTGACGTTTGTCCGCAACGAAAAGGGTAGAGCAGAGGCAGAGCAGGGCGCACACGATGACTGCGTTATGGCGCTGGCTATCGCCTACTATGCACGCACACAGCAGAGCTACACCGAGGACAAGCCACGAGGCAAGCGGGCCAAGTGGACGGATGATATGTACGAGGATTACTACAATGCCGACAAGAGCGGACAGGAGTACCTATTATCTAAATGGGGCAATCCGTTTTGAAAATGAGGTGATATAATGCAAAATCCGTTTGATAAAACGGGCAAGAGTGACGAACAGATTTTGAAGAAGTGGCAGGACAGGCTAAGCAAGGCGCGGAGCAAGTACCAGCCGGAACTAAATCTGATGGTAGAACGGGAAGAAATCTACCGGGGAACGCACAAGATCGACAAGGTGCACGGCAAGAGCCAGAAAGCGCAAGATGCAGTAGTGGCGCGGAACGTGGTAGCGGAAATCATCGAGGCGGAAGTATCAAGCGATATCCCCACGCCCAAGGTTACGCCGAGACACGAGGAGGACGAACAGCTCGCAAAGACGATTGAGGACTATATCCGAAACGAGCTTGATAGATTACCCTTTGAGCGCCTGAACGATCAGGACGAGAGAACCACACCGACACACGGCGGCGATTTGTTTTTAGTCGAGTGGGACAACACCAAGCGGACACACACCACGCGGGGCGCACTGTCGGTGTCTCTGCTGCACCCGAAGCAGTTCATTCCACAGCCGGGCGTGTATAACATTCCGGATATGGATTACTTCTTTATTCAGCTCGCGCAGACTAAGGACTATATCAAGAAAAAGTACGGAAAGGACGTAGCCGACGAGGACGAGGAGCAGCCGGATGCACGCGGCTTTGACCAGAGCACCGCCGACGATATGGTGACGGAGAACATCGGCTATTTTCGCAACAAGGACGGCGGTATCGGGCGCGTGGCATGGTGCAACGATGTGCTGCTTGAGTACATGGAAGATTATCAGGCGCGGCGTATCAAGACTTGCAGCAAGTGCGGCTCGGATATGCAGGGCGATACCTGTCCATACTGCGGGAGCAAGAGCAGCGAGGACAAGACGGTAAAAGACTTCGCGCGGACGGACGAGAACGGCATCCCGATGACGAAGATCGTAGAGGATGTGCAGCTTGACGAGCTGGGCAACGCAACCGTTACACAGCACGAGGAAAACGACATGATCCCGTACTACAAGCCGGACGTGTATCCGGTGGTACTGCGGCGCAATGTGTCTGTTGTCGGTAAGCTGTTAGGGTCCTCGGACGTGGACATGATACGGGATCAGCAGATGCTTGTAAACAAGCTCGACAGCGCAATCTCGCAAAAGCTGCTGGGCGGCGGCTCGGTTATCACACTGCCAAAGGGCAAGCAGATTAGACGCACGGACGAACAGTTCAAGGTGCTGGAAATTGAAGGCGCGGAAGAAAAAGCGATGATTGATGTGCTGACTTTGCAGCCGGATATCAGCCGTGACATGGCGTTTGAGGACAGCACCTACACGGCAATGCGTAATCTGATTGGCATTACGGACAGCTTCCAGGGACGCAAGGACAGTACCGCAACCTCTGGTACGGCAAAGCAGTTTGCAGCGGCGCAGACCGCCGGACGACTGGAAAGCCGCAAGGTGATGAAAAACGCCGCTTACGCTGACCTGTTCGAGGTCATGTTTAAGTTCCTGCTGGCGTACTCGGACGAGCCGCGCCCGATGGTATACAAGGACACCAACGGCACGCAGATGTATGGCGTGTTTAACAAGATGGATTTCCTCAAAGTGGACGATGCGGGCGATCCGTACTGGAACGACGAGTTTTTGTTCAGCGTAGACCAGACCGCACCGCTTGCGGGCAACCGTGAAAACCTCTGGCAGGAGGCACGCATGAATCTTGAAAACGGCTGCTTTGGCGACCCGACCGATATGCAGAGCCTCTTGACGTTCTGGACGATCATGGAGGGATTGCACTACCCGCTGGCGAGCGAGGTAAAGCAGCAGCTTACAGAGCGCTTAGAGCAGCAGCAGATGCAGCGGCAGATGTTGGCACAGCAGCAGGCAATGATGCAGCCGATGGCAACAAATGCAGACGGCATTCCCGATATTACGCAGTCCGGCTACGTCAGCCCGGAGACAATGCCGAGTTATCAGGAGGGAGGCGGCAGTTATGGTATGTCCGGTATGTAAAATCGACACCAAGACCGACACTGTAGACGGTAAGCTCGTGCTTATCTGCAAAAATCCGCAGTGTTCGAACTATAAGCAGATAGTAAAGGAGGTGAAATAGCATGGCAAATAAGAGCGGTTACGCCGGTAAGATCAAGAACACCGGCAGCATGGAGGTTAAGGCGGTATTTACCCAGACTTCCGGCAAGAAGCCGTCCGTTAAGACCGGCGGCGATCTGCGCTCCTCTAAGAGCGGCAAGTAAAAGGGAATAGCGGAACCGTCCGAAAGGGCGGTTTTTTTATGCCCAAAATCGCATGGAACAGCGTAAAAATCCGGAAAGGAATACCAAAATGGAAGAAATTATGGAAACCGAAGTGGAAACCACCGAGGCAGGCGTAAACGAGCAGGAAACCGCCGAACCTGCGTCCATCGGACCCGAGGAAACAGGCGAAAACGAGCAGCAGACCGCCGAAGCTGCACCCGAGGGAGTACAGAGTGCGGAAGATAACGCACGATTTGCCGCTGCAAGACGCAGATCGGAAGCGCAGTTTAAGGAGCGCATTCAGCAGGAGCGTCAGGCGGCAAAGGACGAGATGGTACGGCAGATGTACGAGGGTCAGCTCGACCCGTACACCAACAAGCCGATCACCTCGGAAGCTGATTTGCAGGCGTATCAGCAGGCATATCAGCGCGACCAGATGCAGCAGGCAGGGCTCGACCCCGCTATGCTCGATCAGATGATCGCAAACAACCCCACTGTACGGCAGGCACAGCAGGTTCTTGACCGTGTACAGATGGAGGAGGGCGAGCGGCAGATGAACGAGGCAATCAAGGAAATTTCCCACCTTGACCCGTCCATCACCGACGTTGCTGCACTGGCAAATCACCCGAACGCACCCGTTTTTAACGAGTACGTCAACAGAGGCTATTCGCTTGTTGATGCGTTCCGCCTTGCAAACTTTGATACGCTCACCGGCAAGAAAGCCGCGGCGGCAAAGCAGCAGGCGATGAACAATGTCAACGGCAAGAGCCATCTGACCACCACAGCAGCAGGCGAAAGCGGCGATGACGTGCATGTTCCCGACGAAACCATGCAGTGGTATCGCAAGGCTTTTCCGAACTGGACAAAGCAGCAGATTGTTGCAGACTACAAAAAACGTATCTGAAAAGGAGAATTTCTATGTTTATCAAGGCATACAGCCGCGTTGCAGATGTAGAACCGTTTGTGTACCCCAAGGGCGCGGTCGGTCTTTCTCTCGGCATGGCGGCAAACCTGACCGGCGGTGCACTGGCTAAGTGCGCGGCTACTACCAAGCCGACCCACATTGTCATGGGTCCGCAGCGCGCAGACGGCACTTACCCGGCCATCGAAGTAACCGAAAACACCATCTTTGAAACCGTGTCCACTGCGACCGTTGCGGCAACTGTGGTTGGTTCTGCGGTTACTCTGAGCCCTGACGCGCTGGGCGTTACCGCAACCACCACTTCCGGCGTGTTCAAGATTCTGGACACCGACGGCGCAACCACCAATTCCACTGTACGCGGCGTTTTCGTAACTCCGGCGGCAGCAGCCTAACCCCAAGGAGGTAAATAAATAATGGCAGGTAATATTATTTCTAAGGGCTCCGGTCTCGTTGACTCCCTGTTTGGCAAGTCCGAAGCTCCTATCAAGGCAATCATTGAGCACGAGATCGAGGACTTTGAGCAGGACTCGCAGTTCAAGAAGATTTTCTGCATGGACACTACCGACAAGTACGGCGAGAGATACCTCTCCATGACTTCGAGCGGCAACTTTGAGGATGTAGGCGAGAACGGCCCGTATCCGGATACCTCGTTTCAGGAGGGTTTTTCCAAGTTCCTTGAGCCGAGCACGTGGAAAAAGCGCCTGACCATCACCCGTGAGATGATGGAGGACGGCAATCAGAGCGCGGTTATCGCACGAGCACGCGATTTCGGCCTTTCCTTTGCGCGTACCCGTGAGATGTACGCTGCTGCAACGCTGATCGGCGGTCTGAACAGCTCCATGAAGTTTGGCAACAAGGATATGCAGATGCGTACCTACGACACGACTACTGGCGATAAGCTGTCTCTGTTCAACAAGGCGCACAAGTCCATCACCCAGCCGAAGTACACCCAGTCCAACCGCTTCTCCTACACCTCGTCTGATGACCTGTACACCGTACTGGACACCATGCAGGAGAAGATGCAGAAGTTCACCGACGATGATGGCAACCTGCTCGCAACTGCGCCGGATACTATCATTATCCCGAACAGCGGCAAGATGAAGCGCAAGCTGACCGAGGTTGTCGGCTCTGAATTTAAGGACGGCGGCAACCGCGTAGGCTTCAACTTTCAGTACGGCGGATGGAATTTCATCGTCTGGAACTATCTGCCGAACACCATTGCAGGCAAGGAGTATTTCATGCTGATGGACAGCAAGAAAAACCAGAACACGCTTGCTATGCCGTTCCTCGATCGCGTAAAGCTGACCACCGACAGCTATACCGACAAGAACACCGACGCACAGGTATACACCGGCCGTGCACGTTTCATTGCCGGTTTCGTAAACTGGCGCTCGATTGCAATTGCAGGCGAGGACCTTGCAGACGCTACCGCACTGCTGTAAGGATAAGCGGCGGGGGAAACCCCGCCTTTTCCTTTTTGAAAGGAGTGTGAGCGAATGACATGGGAGCAAATCCAGAAAGCGGCGCTTGATAAGATTTTCTCGCGCCTCAACTACGGCACGGAAACCGCGCTGACCTCGCCCGATGTGGCGGATTATGTGCGGGCAATGCCGCACGCGGCATGGTTCGCAATGATCGACCTTGCGGAGATCATGCCGATTTACAAGAGCGTGGAGGTGGAACTGCCGGACGATAACGCGAAGGGCAACCGGCTGTACCACCTCAAGGAGCTTGCACCGGATTTCATGCGGTTCTGCCCTGACCGGCTGACCATTCGCGGCGAAAACAACACGTTTGAGCGCGTGAACGACTATCAGTTTGACGGCATGGACGAGCTGTATCTTCCGGCGGAGTATCAGGGAACGCTCGTTATCTGGTATGAGGCTTATCCCGAGGAAATCACCGAGGACACGCCGGGCGACACGACCTTTTCTCTTGCGGAGGAGGCACAGCGGGCAATTCCGCTGTATATCGCGGCGGAGGTGTTCAAGGAAGATGATATTTCCATGGCGACGCAGTATCTGAACGAATACGAGAACGTAAAGCAGATGCTTGCAAGCAGGAGACAGCAGACTTCGAGCGGCGGCGCGTGGCGCTCGGTTACGGGGTGGGTGTAAATGGCAACATACAAGATTCCCGATTCCCCGAAAAAGTACAAGACCGAGTATTCCAAGTTCAAGGGCGTGGATTTGTCAAGCAACCCGACGCAGGTTGATTCTGCACGCGGCGCTTCCGGTACGGTAAACCTGATCTCGGACAGCGGCGGCTTTCCCGAAAAGCGCAAGGGATGGCGCGTGCTGCTGAATGTCGAAAAGCCGGTAAACGGCCTGTATCGCGGTATTATCAAGGGCAAAGAATACTTTCTTGTGCATGGTGGCACACGGCTGTACAAGTGGACGGAGAACACCTTGACAGAGCTGAAAAGCGGACTTACTAACAAGCAGGGCACGTCGTTTACGCTGAACGACAAAATGTATGTGCTGACGGGCGGCGAGTACCTTGTGTTCGACGGCGAGACCGCCAAGGATGCAACAGTGGATGCTTACGTTCCGACTACTACCATTGCTAACAAGCCGACGGGAGGCGGAACCAGCTTCGAAGACGTGAATTTGCTGTCAAACAAACGCAAGAACGAGTTCTGCGCGGACGGTTCGGCAACGACGTATCAGTTGGACACCACCGACATTGAAAGCATTGCAGAGGTTAAGGTAGATGACAAGGTGTGGGAGAGCAGCAAGTACACGCTGGACAAGACCAAGGGACAGGTGAAGTTTACGAGCGCACCGCCGAAACCGGCGATCACCGGCAAGGACAATGTGGTCATTACGTTTGTGAAGCCGGTGGAGGGCTACAAGGAGAAGATCACCAAGTGTACCATTGCCGCAATCTACGGCGGCAAGTCACAGGACAGGGTGTTCTTTGCGGGAAATCCTGATGCGCAGGACAAGGACTGGCGGTGTGAAAGCAACAACCCGCTGTACTTTCCCGATCTTTCCTATACCAAGGTGGGCGCGGACGGCGCGGCAATCATCGGGTACAGCGCGATTTCGGACAGTCAGGCCATCATCAAGGCAGACGACCGAAGCGAAACCACGATTTACTTTCGCGGCTACAACATCGACACGACCACAAGCAAGGTGCAGTTTCCGGTAAGACGCGCCGCCGCTGGTGCTGGTGCAGTGGCAAAACGGGCGTTTGCGTATCTGCCGGAGGAACCGGTATTCCTCAGTCGAACGGGCGTGTTTGCGCTGACGAGCAGCAACATCACGGCACTGCAGGTAGCGCGAAACCGCAGCTACTATGTAGACGCGTCATTAACGAAAGAGGAACACCTTGAAAACGCCTGCGCTGTGGTGTGGAACGGCTATTATGTGCTGGCGGTAAACGGTCACGCCTATGTTATGGACACCAACCAGAACGTGGCGTACAAGCCGCAGTCCTACGGCGATTATGTCTATGAGTGCTATTACTGGGACAACTTCCCGGCGGTGCGCATGATGGAGAGCCGAGGAAACCTGTATTTTGGCACAAGCGACGGCAAAATCTGTCGGCTGAACACGGATATAGACACCATGCAGGCGTATTCGGACGGCGGCACGATGGGCGAGGACGGCAAAATCACCGGCGGCGCTGCAATCGCGGCAGAATGGCACACAAAAGCGGACGATGACGGCGATTTTATGACCTATAAAACGATGGTGAAGCGCGGCAGCGGCATTATGATGAAGCCGTATACCCGTTCGTCCTTGCAGGTATACGCACGGACAGAGAGGGATTTCGGCAGAAAGATACGCGAGGGTATCGCGGATATTTTCAATTGGGAAGATATTGATTTCAGCCGTTTTACCTTTAACACGAACGATGCGCCGCAGGTACTTCCCTTTAACAGCAAGGTAAAGAAATACAAGACCTTGCAGCTGATCGCGAAGAATGAAGCACTGAACGAGGCGTTCGGTCTGTTCGGCATTATCAAGAGATACACCATCGGAACTATGGTGAGGTGAGTAAATGGCAATCGAAAAGATTTCAGACAGTGCGGTAAGCACGAACGGCGTTGTTTCTGCGCCTGATACCTTAACAGGCAGCGCGGCGGAAAACAAGGCGGTATTCGACAGACTGACAGGCAAGACGGCAATTCCGAAAGTCAACGAGGTTATCGACGAAGTAAATCGGCTGACCGGACAGGACGTTTTTACCGTCAAAGCACCGGACGGCTCGATCGTTTACATGAGGCTTAACAGCGACAAGGTTCTCGAAACGTCAACCGACGGCGTGAATTTCGAGGCGACCGGTTCGAGCGGTCATGTGGTGCTCGATGCGGGCGGGCGTGCGCTGCCGCAGAGGAGCAGGATGCAGTTTGCAGAGGGCTCGGTCGAGGACGTGAACGGCGTTACCGTTATTCACGGCGTTGTCGGTCCGCAGGGTATTCAGGGCGATAAAGGCGATAAAGGCGACAAGGGCGACAAGGGCGATTTAGGTCCGGTCATCGTGCCAAGCGTGGATGAGAACGGCGTTATGTCGTTTACCGTGCAGGCTACGGCAATCGCGCCGCAGAGCGTTTCGGTTCGCGGTCCGCAAGGCCCTCAGGGTGTGCAGGGCGCACAGGGCGCTCAAGGCGCAAGAGGCCCACAAGGCATTCAGGGCGTGGCCGGTGCACAAGGCCCACAAGGTGAACAGGGCGAAATCGGTCCTGCTGGCCCTAAGGGCGCAACCGGTGCAACTGGCCCAACCGGTGCAACCGGTGCGACCGGCGCAGTCGGTCCGAAGGGCGATAAAGGCGATACCGGCGCACAGGGTCCGCAGGGTGAACGCGGCGTACAGGGCGCACAGGGCATTCAGGGCGCGACCGGTCCGGCAGGTCCGCAAGGCCCGAAAGGCGACACCGGTGCACAAGGTCCTCAGGGCCCGCAGGGCAAGACCGGCGCAAACGGCAAGGACGGCAAGAGCCTGTTTGTACAGGACGTTTACTCTACGCTGGCGGCACTTCGCAAGGCAATCCCCAACGGCGATGAGTATATGTATCTGGTCAGCGCGGACAAGGAGTGCTATATCTGGTCGGAAATCGCGCTTGACTGGGTATCTGTCGGCAAGTTAGAGGGTCCGACAGGTCCGCAAGGCCCTCAGGGTGCACAGGGCGTACAAGGCCCAAAAGGCGACACCGGCGCACAGGGTGTGCAGGGTATCCAAGGCGTACAGGGCCCGAAAGGCGAAAAAGGCGAAACGGGTTCACAGGGTCCGCAGGGCGAAAAAGGTGCAAAAGGTGACACCGGCCCGCAGGGCATTCAGGGCAAGACCGGTGCGACCGGCCCGCAAGGTGCAAAGGGCGACACTGGCCCGCGAGGCCCACAGGGTACACAGGGCCCGCAGGGCCCGCAGGGCGAAATCGGACCGGAGGGTCCGCAAGGCCCGGCTGGCGTTGCCGGTCAGAACGGCAAGAGCGCGTATACTTCTGCGGTAGAAGCGGGGTATTCCGGTACAGAAACCGCGTTTAATAAGGCGCTGAGTGACGTGCCTGGACATATTGCAAGCACAAGCAACCCACACAAGGTGACGGCTCCGCAGGTTGGCGCTGACCCGTCCGGCACGGCTGCAAATGAGGTGTCCACGCACAATGCTGCGGCAGATGCACACAGCACACTGTTTTCCAAGAAACAGGATAAAATCAAGGGCAAGAAGGGAAAGTACCTCGGCTTTACGGCGAATGACACCGTGGGTGAGATGGATGCACCGGCATCCGGCGGTTCAATCATCACCATCACGTTTGCGGCTGATTTTGTCGGTCAGGCATGGACGCTCAAGGGCGGCGGGGAAACCTACACCGGCACGGTAGACAGCAGCAAGACGGCTACTGTAAGCGTACTCGGCATTAACACTACTTACACCCTGAGTGTGGTACTGTCCGGTACGACGTATACCGCCGAGGTTACAACCAAGGCGTATTATACGGCACTTGCAGTAACGCTTGAGAAATTCCAGTCCACGATTACCGTAACCGTAGACAGTGGTTCGACGGTGACGGCGACACTGGGCAGCACGGTGCTGACCAAGACGAGCACTGGCACGGCTGTGTTTACCGTCAACAAGGCGGGTACTTGGGCAATCAAAGCAACACTGGATGACCAGACCGCAGAGGGTACGGTAAGCATTACCGCCAGTGGTCAGAGTAAGTCGCTGACGCTGAGTTACGCTAATGTGTTCGGCGTGGTGTGGGATACGAGCAATTCGAGCACGGCACTGACAAGGTTAACGCCGGAGACCGACCCTTACGGACTGGTTACGCGGTCGGTGACAACTGAACCTGTTCCGGCTGTTGGCACTGGTTCGGGCAGTTCGCCTTTTGATGCGTATGCACCTTGGAGCGGTATGAAAGAATGTAACCTTAATGCGTCTGGTACGGTGACGGCGTGGAAGGGTGATAGCAGCTTCGCACGATCGAATGACTACACTATGGTGTTTGTCCCAGAGTTTTATGTTGCCGCGAAGAGAAACGGTACAAAGCAGTATTTCTACGTTTCGGACAAACCGAAAACTGGCATGACGAAACATCCGGGCAGTGGTAAGTATGTCGGCAGATATCACATGAACAGCGGTGGTGATGGGTACAGTAAGACTGGCGTTTCTCCGTATGTAAATATCACCCGCGCAACTGCGCGAAGCAAAGCTAAGTCGCTCGGCTCGAAATTCCATCTTTACGATTTCGCAACTTACTGCGCAATTATTTTTCTGTATATTGTGGAATTTGCGGACTGGAACTCTCAGAACAAGATTGCATACGGCAGAGCAAACGGTCAATCGTCGGCTGTAACCTCTGGCAAAACGGATACAATGGTCTACCATACGGGAACTGGAGGAAGTAAAATCTCGGACGGTGCCGTAGCATGCCAGTATCGCTCAATCGAAAACCTGTGGGGCAACGTGCTTCAGTGGGTAGACGGCTTTAACGCCAATGGCACAACGGCTTACGCTTGTACTGACCCAAGTAAATATGCGGATGATCCTGCAACCGGCTACACCAATATTGGTACACTGCCTGCATCTGGCTACATTAAGGATTTGATCGTTACAGACAATGGTCTGCTCATTCCCAAAACTACCGGCGGCTCGGAAACGACGTACATTCCGGACTACATGTGGTCGTCCTCTGGTTGGTGCGTGTTGTGTGTTGGCGGTCGCTGGAACTACGGTGCGAATGCAGGTCTGTTGTGCTTCAATGCGGGCAGCACTTCGCCGTATTCGAGCTCGAGCATTTCCGCGCGTCTCCTGTGCGAGCCATAAGAAAGGAGTGATCTAAATGAAGGTACACGGCGACAACAAGCCGGAGAAAATCTCCGCGAATAGCCTGCCGAACAAGCTGGGACGCGCGTGGGTAAGGTTTTGCCTGAATCCGGTTGAAACCACAGACGCAGACGGAAACCCGCAGTGGGAGTATGACGAATATGTCACCGAGATTGCCGATGGCGATGACTTACAGGAGCGTGTGACCGCACAGGCTGACGCACTGCTGTTGCAGGCAGTCGGTGAGGAGCTGTATGGCACACCGCTGACCTCAGTTGATGATCTGCGTGAGCAGCGTATCGCAGACAGCAAGACTGACCTCGCTGCATGGCTGTCCGAAAATCCGCTGACATGGACGGATGGTAAGAAGTATGCTGTAACGTCGGAAAAGCAGGCACAGCTTACATCGGCGCTGGCGGTGCAGCAGGTTGCAGAGTCTGCCGGAGTGAAACGTGAGCTGCGTTGGAACTCGACCGGCGATGAGTGTACGGTCTGGCAGTATGCAGACCTGTGTGCGCTGGCACTGGCGATTGCAGCCTATGTCGAGCCGCGCGTAAGCATCCAGCAGGCGGCCGAGGTGGATCTCCGCAATGCAGCGACGGCAGAGGAGGTCTTGAGTGTTGCGTGGAATTACTCGAAAGTCGGTTCTTGAACACCTGCTGTTTGCAGTGATCGGTGGCGCGTTGTATATGCTGATTGAGATTGCATGGCGTGGCTATACGCATTGGTCTATGGGTATTCTCGGCGGTGTGTGCTTTGTTCTGGTGGGACTGTTGGACGAGGTTCAGCAGCACCCGCCACTCATTGTGCAGATGGCACAGGGAGCAGTAATTTGCACTGTGCTTGAACTGCTGGCTGGTCTGGTGCTAAACGTCTGGCTCGGTCTGGATGTATGGGACTACTCCAGCGTGCCCGGAAATCTCATGGGGCAGGTGTGTCCGCAGTTTACCATTGCATGGGCGGCGCTGTCGGCGGTAGCAGTATGGGTTGAAGATCGTTTGCACAAAATCTTCGACTAACAGACAAAAAACGTAGGAAATTTTACAATATAAGCACTGGTGTTCGGTGCAGACCGGCGTGCCGGAGCTGCTGAGCGAGGAGGATAAGCGCCTGCTGGGCATTTGACCGGACGCGCAGAGAAAGAGAAAAGCGCAAAGGAGACGAAAATGGATAATGTAAACAATTTTAAGGCGGCTGTTACCGCTTGCATTGCCGTCCTTACCGCCCTGTGGGGGTGGTTCGGCTGGCTTGTGGTGCTGTTTGTTGTCGCAATGGCGGCGGACTACCTGACGGGCACTGCGGCGGCAATGCAGAAAGGAAAATGGTCGAGTAAGGCGGCAAGGGACGGCATTTTTCACAAAGTCGGTTCCATCGTAGTGGTTGCAGTCGCAGGCGGCGCGGATTTGCTTATCGGTATGATTTGTGACCATCTGCCGGGAGTGACGCTTCCGTTTGAATATACGGTTTTGCTGTGCCCTCTGGTAGTAGTTTGGTACACGCTGACGGAACTTGGCTCTATCGTTGAAAACGCGGTTTCCCTCGGTGCGCCTGTCCCGGCGTGGCTGCAAAAGGCACTTTCCGCCGCAAAGGACGCGGTGGACAAAATCGGAGATGAGGAAAAATGAAAATCACTTTTAAGGGCTGTAACCCAAGCAACTACCGCAAGGGCAGAGAGTTCCCCGTGCACTGGATTGTTCTGCATTTCACCGCGAACAACGGCGATACGGCACAGAACAATGCAGATTTTTTCGCAAGAGAAAGCGGCCTGCGTGCCAGTGCGCACTACTTTGTAGACCCGAACGGCGTTGTGCAGAGCGTAAAGGACAGCGACACGGCATGGCATTGCGGCAGGGAACGCGGCGGCAGTTATTACAACGACTGCCGGAACGCTAATTCTATTGGAATTGAAATGTGTAGCGTTATCCGGAACGGCGTGTACGTTATCCCGGAAGCTACAATGAAGCGTGCCGCAAATCTGACCCGCGAGCTGATGGCAAAGTACCATATTCCGGTATCGCGCGTGTGCCGTCACTATGATGTGACGAGGAAAAATTGTCCCGAACCGTGGGTACGCAATCCACAGTTGTGGCAGAAGTTCAAAACCATGCTGACAGAGAAAGAGGTTGAAGATATGACGGAAGCACAGACCCGCGCAATCGCAAAGCAGGAGATCAGCAAAGCGGAAAGCGCAAAGAAAGTATACAACAGCGTTGCCGAATGCCCGGCGTGGGCGAAAGACACCGTGCAGAAGCTGGTGAACAAGGGCTTTTTGCAGGGCGATGATAAGGGCAAGCTGGCACTGAGCACCGACCTGCTGCGCCTGCTGGTTATCAACGACAGAGCACATCTGTACGACTAAGAGAAAAAACGAGGGGAAAGATATGCGGTGACACCATAACAAGGGGATAACCGCATGAAATTAACGGAGTTTACAAGACCGGAGGTGGAATACCTCCGGCAGGAATGCAACTTTACAGACGAGGAACGCGCCGTGTTCGACATGAGGGCATCGGCGCGTTCTATCGTTGAGATCGGACTTACACTGCATATGAGCGAAAGCACCGTGTACCGCAAGCTAAACTGCATCAAACGTAAAATATTGCGAGTTTTATGACAGGTTCGGGACAGTGAAAAGCCTTATACTGAAAGTATAAGGAGTGAACGCCTATGAGTTACGAACAACGTCTTGAGTTGCTGGGCTACGATCCCGTTTGCGCTCGGCGCGTTGCAGAGGACTACCGCGAAGCAGGCAACACGGAGTATCTGGAGGAATATCTTGCATACAAAGAGGCTGCGCGCAAGTCCATCAGTGAACACGTTACGGAGGTGCTGGGCTAATGGCATATGGAGCACCTTACGGATACGGCGGTTATACGCCGCAGTATCCGCCGCAGCAGTACCCGCAGCAGCAGGTTCAGCAGCCTGTACAGTCGCCGCAGCACCTTGTTAGGCCTGTCGCAAGCGTGGAAGAAGCGCGTGCCGTACAGACCGATTTTACGGGCGCATTGACTATCATGCCAGATACGGCACACGGCGCAATCTACACCAAACAATTAAACCTGCAAACCGGCTGTGCGGACTTTGCTTTGTACCGCAGAGCGCAGGATCAGGATGCGCCAAAACCTGACTATGTAGCGAGGGGCGAGTTTGACGAGCTGAAAGCACGGTTCAATACCTTATGCGACCAGTTAGGAGGGCCGAAGCATGATGAATAACCCGATGATGCAGGTTTTGCAGCTGATGCGGAACGGCGGAAACCCTATGACGATGCTGAACCAGATGACGGGAAACAATCCGATGGTGAACCAGCTCATGCAGAGTATGCAGGGGAAAAGCCCGGATGCACTGCGGCAGATGGCGATGAACATTGCCAAAGAGCGGGGAATCGACCTCGACCAGTTTGCACAGCAGTTCGGCATGAAGATCAAGTAAATACGAAACTGTAAAAAAACAGACGATTTTTTACGGTTCCCTTTTCAGTTACGGAATCTTGAAGAAAAATCCGGCATGAATTTGTCATGTTCGGAATACGCGCGGTTCCGTTCAAATATATACTGAAAAGGAGATTTTCAAATGGATAACGATTTTGCA